>Ga0326727_10002638_pt1 | contig 60255 bp, 45 predicted proteins | sample MB2enrmetagenome_FD_207643 | JGI IMG/M metagenome (GOLD analysis project Ga0326727, IMG submission 207643) | Lab enriched peat soil microbial communities from McLean, Ithaca, NY, United States - MB29MY | ecosystem: Environmental > Terrestrial > Soil > Wetlands > Peat | place: USA: New York...
TTCCAATTCCCTTCCTAGTTGCGGATGCCGGCCAAGCTTGCCCCCGACCATGATACGCCAGCCCTTTTCAGCTTCCACAATGGCGCCCGAGGGGCAGGCACTGGCGCATTTGCCGCACATTATGCACTTGCCCCTGTCGATTTGGTGGGCATCGGCTCCAGGTTCCTCCTGGATTGCGCTTTCGATGCAGGAGGACACGCAAGCTCCGCAGCCGGAGCAGGATTGATCCACAACACGCGGGCGCAGCGCTCCGACGATGCCGATATCGACGATTTGAGGCCGCGAACATGCGTTAGGGCAGTCCGCAACGCAGATGCGGAATTCATGGTGTATTTTTAGAGGGCCTCTGACCTTCTCTTTTAGAAAACCGGCGATATTTCGCTTTACGATCCGACGTTCGAGTTCGTCCACCAGGGACTCACTTTCAACCGCGCGGTTTTCGCAGCCACCAGAGCCAAAGCACGTTTCTATCTGGAACCCTTTGGGTTCAAGGGCCTTTCCGGACAAAAACTTTTCACGGCAGTTCTGCACATGCGTCAGCAGGACTCGGCTCGAACCCTGCCCGGCAGCTTCTTTTTCGACTTCACGCCGCACTTTTCCGCGCACAAAGAATGGGACTCTTCCCACAGCCTTTTCCGCTTCTTCGGTCCATATCATTGCGTTTCACTTCCATATCTTCATTATTTAATCTTCTTACCTGGCTCATTTTCATAGTATATTCAATTTTATATCTGTTTTTTATTTTGAGTATTGACTTGGGTCAATGACGGACCAAAAATACTACAGCTCAACTGCAGCGGCCTCAGCTACCGCTCAGTTTTTCCTGGCGGCAGCCTGCGCCGTTAGTATTATCGATGGATTGATCCAAAAGGAGGCGCCGGCAATGAAAAAAGCGCTCGGGGATCTCGCCGCCGCGATTAATCGTGCAGACCCTGCCGCTGCATTCTCTTTCGAACTATGGAATGGAGAAGTCATACAATACGGCGGCAGTCCGAAAACCACCCTTATTATCAAGTCTGCGAGAGTTCCAGGGGAGATGTTCGGTAAAGGATTTCTCGGTTTTGGCGAAGCATATGTTTCGGGGGATCTCGAAGTTGAGGGCGATCTTCAGGAACTTCTGCGGTTGGGGCTGATCGTTCAGTTTGACGAAAAGAATTTCTCGCTGCTTCAGAAAATCCGGCTTTTTCCCTTCTATATCCAAACCGTCGGCACGGTGGGCAAGTCCCGTCACAATATAGCTTATCATTATGATCTTACTTCGCAATTCTTCTCTCTTTTCCTTGACGAGAGCCTCACATATTCCTGCGGCTATTTCAAAAATGAGGATGATTCACTCGATCAGGCCCAGCGCAACAAATACGACCACGTTGCCCGCAAACTCATGCTTAGCCGCGAGGACACGCTGGTCGACATCGGGTGCGGTTGGGGAGGGATGCTCCTGCACTCTGCGCGCAAATACGGCATAAAGGGGGTAGGCGTTACGATTTCGAAAAACCAGTATCAACATGCGAGCCGGAGGATAGAAGATCTGGGGCTCGGTAACCTTATCGAGGTGAAATTGCAGGATTACCGTCAGCTTAGCGGCAAATTCGACAAGTTTGTATCCATAGGGATGTTCGAGCACGTGGGGAAGAGATTTATTCCTGTCTACATGAGAAAAGTGGCCGAGCTGCTGAAAAAGGGTGGGATCGGTCTTTTGCATACGATCTCAAAAGACTTGGAGTCACCCACTGACGCCTGGATGGTGCGCCATATCTTTCCCGGCGGTTATGTCCCGAGTCTGCCGGAAACCGTGCGCGAGATGGGGCGGGCGGGACTGTGTATCCTGGATATCGAGGGGCTCAGGCTGCACTACGGCAGGACACTTGACTGCTGGATAGCTAATTTCGAAAAAAACATCGGCAAGATACAAGAGATGTTCGACCAACGGTTCGTCCGGATGTGGAGGCTGTATTTAAACGCTGCGTCGGCCGGCTTCAAATATAACGGCACCAGGGTGTACCAGATACTTTTTTCTAACGGTCTGAATAACGATTTTCCTACGAGACGTGACTATATGTACTTATAGTATTTATAATCTTAAGATCAGGTCTGCAGTGCCCTGCGTATCGCCTTGGCAAAGGGTTTTCTCAGCACGCCCACTTCGGTGATTATTCCAGAAATATACTTGTTCGGGGTGACATCAAATGCAGGGTTTAGTGCCCTCACGCCGTCAGCGGCCACCTGTTTTCCGCAAAAATGAGTTACCTCCTTCGGGTCCCTTTGCTCGATAGGGATCTCGTCTCCGCCCTGCAGCCCTGGATCTATGGTCGAGCGCGGCGCGGCGACATAGAAGGGGATATCATGGGTCTTGGCAAGCACGGCGACCATGTATGTGCCGATTTTGTTGGCAGTATCGCCGTTGGCCGCAATCCTGTCCGCGCCCACCACCGCAAGATCGATCATGCCATGACTCATAAGGCTCCCCACGGCATTGTCAGTAACGAGAGTGACCGGAATTCCCGCCCGCATAAGCTCATACACGGTGAGCCTTGAGCCCTGGAGGAAGGGTCTGGTTTCACAGGAGAAGACGCTAACTGCAGGATCTGCCGCGAAAGCCGCCCGGATTACCCCCACTGCGGTCCCGTAATCGGCGGTCGCAAGCGCCCCGGCGTTGCAATAGGTGAGAATTCTGGCTCTTTTGGGCACAACTTCGCGCCCCCATTTTCCGATCTGCAGATTTACGACGACGTCATCGGACAGGATGGTATCGGCCTCGGTCCTGATTAGTTTCTGAAGTTCGGCAATATCGGCCTGGGGGTTTTCCACCACAATGGAATATACCCTTTCGACAGCCCAGCCCAGGTTTGCCCCGGTCGGACGCGCTTCTCTTACCTTTTGGCAGATCCGGGAGAATTTACGCCTGAACTCTCTAGGATCGCTGGTATGGATAGACTTGGCGCCAAGGACCAAGGCTAGTGCTCCGGCAACTCCTACGGCCGGGGCTCCGCGAATGGCCATTGTCTTTATCGCGCTAATAACCTGTTCAGAGGTGGTACAGCGAAGGAACTTTTCCTGGTGCGGCAATACTCTCTGATCGAGTATCGACACGGCGTCACCATCCCAGCAGATCGGCGGTAACCATTGATCCGGCATCAAAAGCTCCTGAAGATTTTTTCCGGTAGTGAATGACAGAACGAAAGCCAAATGACTTGAAAGTTGTAAAGAGCGACGCAGCCTCGCAGCCCCTCCTCAGCCTTCCGGCCGATCAGACAATATATCTTACTCAGCAAGTTTTTTCCTTAGAATTTCATTAACGAGCTGCGGATTTGCCTTTCCTTTCGTCTTCCTCATGACCTGACCGACGAAAAAGCCGAAGAGCTTGTCTTTACCTGCCCGGAACAGCTCCACTTCTTTAGGATTTTCAGAAAGGGCCTGGTCGATTGCAGACTCGATTTCAGACTCATCCCTTACCTGCACAAGTCCTTCTGCCTCTACGATGTGCCGGGCGGACTTGCCGCTCTCATACATGTGCTCGAAAACCCCCTTGGCGATTTTGCCGCTGATCACTCCGGAATCGAGAAGGTTCAATAGCTCTGCCAGGTTTCCCGGAGATACCGGGCAGTCTTCAATTTCACGGTCATCGCGGTTAAGCTCGCGCAAAAGCTCGGACATTATCCAGTTGCTGAGCGTCTTTGGCTGGGCAAACCCTTTCAGGGCATCCTCGAAGTAGGCTGCGAGGGATTTCGACGATGTCAGCACCTGAGCGTCATAGGACGGCAGGGCGTAGTCCCTTATGAATCGCTCCCGCTTTGCGTCGGGGAGTTCAGGCAGGTTGTTGCGCACCTCTTCGATCCAATCCTCGCTCACTACGACCGGAACCAGGTCGGGGTCGGGAAAATAGCGATAGTCGTGGGCCTCTTCCTTGCTGCGCATACTGATGGTTACATTCCGGCCGGCATCCCAGAGCCTGCTTTCCTGAACGACCGGATCGCCGCGCTCCAGCATGATTTTTTGTCTTCGCATTTCAAATTCCAGGGCTTTTTGGACGTTTTTGAACGAGTTCATGTTCTTGAGTTCGGTCTTGGTCCCAAGGCCGCTTGTTCCCACGGGGCGAAGCGAGATATTCGCGTCGCACCTCAAGCTGCCTTCCTCCATGTTGCCGTCGCAAATCTCGAGGTAGCGCAGAATCTCCCGAAGGTTTTTCAGGTAGGTTGCCGCCTCTTCGGATGAGGTTATATCCGGCTCGCTCACGATCTCGATAAGAGGTATCCCGGTCCTGTTGAAATCGACATAGCTGACAGGCTGGTATTCGTCATGAATGAGCTTACCGGCATCCTCTTCCATATGTATCCGGTTTATCCTGATCCGCTTGAGACCACGAGAGGTTTCAATTTCCACCCAGCCGTTTCGGGCAAGGGGAAGCTCGTATTGTGAAATCTGATAGCCCTTGGGAAGGTCAGGGTAGAAGTAGTTCTTCCGGGCAAACTGGCCGAGCGGCTCAATGGAGCAGTGGGTGGCCAGCGCCATCCTGAGTGCGTATTCGACAACCTTGCGGTTCAACACCGGCAGCACTCCCGGCATCCCCAGGCATACCGGGCAAGTATGGGTGTTGGGGCTTCCGCCGAATTTTGTCGAACATCCGCAGAAAATTTTGCTCTCAGTCTTGAGATGGGCGTGAATCTCGAGTCCTATTACCGGTTCGTATTCCATCTCCGGCCGGGTTCCTTTCCAGCAATAGTAAGAGAAATAAACAATTTTATCCTTATTTAGATAACTCAATGAATGCTAAGCACGCAGTTTGCGGCAATCCGGAAACACTGGATCATCTCCAGCAGTTTCCGCACCGGAAAGGGTCCTTTTCCGAGTTGAAAACAGAGTCTATCACACTGACCAGCGCCATTCCACCCCGGCGCACTATTTTGGGCCCTTCCACCACGTGTCTGCCATTTTTTTCTCCAAAAGCGGGGCAGGGGAGCGGGGGTTTGTGAAAACCGCGTCAAGTTTGTCCGTCTGCACCGGCAATTTCCGGACCCTTTAGCAAGAACCATGTGCGTTTATATGCGGGATAAGGCTTCCTGGCAAGACGCAATTCAGACACAAAAACACATAAACAATTGTTTGACATTGTGAGAAGTTTCATTTAGGTATAGATAGATTCCAAGCAGATATTGGATTAGTGGCTCTCGTTGGTGAGACGCGGTCTGCACATGATGAAGTTGTTCCGGGATAGCGAGGAGAAAAATGAAAATTCATGAGTTTCAAGCCAAAGAACTGTTCCAAAAGTATGGAGTCCCTATCCCGCGAGGGAAAGCGGCCTTCAGCGTAGAGGAAGCCAAGCAAATCGGAGCGGAGCTGGGGACTTTTCCTGTTGTGGTAAAAGCCCAGATCCACGCGGGCGGGCGCGGCAAAGGCGGGGGAGTAAAGCTCGCCAAGAACGCGGCCGAAGTAGACCAATACGCATCCAGCATTCTTGGCATGACCCTGGTAACCCACCAGACTGGTCCTGAAGGTAAGGTGGTCAAGAAGCTGCTGGTCGAAGAAGGTCTTCCGATTGAAAAAGAACTCTACCTCAGCGTGCTCCCCGACAGAGGGACCGCGAAGATCGTCTTCATGGCCAGCGAGGCCGGAGGCATGGACATCGAGGAAGTCGCGGCCAAAACGCCTGACAAGATTATCAAGGTCTATATAGACCCGCTGCTTGGCATGAAGGGATTTCATGCGAACGACCTGGCCTTCGGGCTGAATCTGACGGGTGACATGGTAAAGCAGTTTACCTCTATGGCCGCAAAGCTCTACAAGCTTTGTGTGGACTGTGACTGCTCGCTCGTGGAGATCAATCCCCTGGTCCTGACCAAAGACGGCAGAGTCATTGCCCTCGACGGCAAGATCAATTTTGACGACAACGCGCTCTACCGGCACAAAGACATTCAGGAATACCGTGACCTTGACGAAGAAGACCCCGCCGAGGTGGAAGCGTCCAAGTACGAGCTCAACTACATCAAGATGCCCGGCGGCAATATCGGCAACATGGTAAACGGCGCAGGCCTGGCCATGGCGACGATGGACCTCATTCAGCAGGCGGGCGCGGCCCCGGCCAACTTTCTCGACGTTGGCGGCGGTGCAAGCGCCGAACAGGTGGAAAACGGGTTCCGGATCATTCTGGCGGACCCGACGGTCAAGGGTGTGCTAATTAATATTTTCGGCGGTATCCTGCGGTGCGACAGACTGGCTAACGGTGTTGTCGAAGCGGCAAAGAAAGTGGGTATCAAAATCCCTGTAGTCATTCGGATGGAAGGGACCAATGTTGAGGAGGGCCGGAAGATCCTCAGTGAATCCGGGCTCAATCTTATAACGGCAAAAGACGTTTCAGACGCCGCCCAAAAAATTGCAGCGATTGCGAAGGGATAGGAGGATATCATGAGCATTTGGGTGGATCGGAATACAAGACTTGTGGTTCAGGGCATTACGGGCCGCGAAGGCCAGTTCCATACACTTAATTGCAAAAACTACGGAACCAACGTAGTCGCCGGGGTAACCCCCGGCAAAGGCGGCCAGAGCGTCGAAGGAATCCCGGTTTACAACACGGTGGCAAAAGCTGTCAAGGAAACGGGCGCCAACGCCGCGATGGTTTTTGTGCCGCCTCCTTTTTGCGCCGACGCAATATTGGAATCCATTGATGCCGGATTGCCGCTGATCGTTGCAATCACCGAAGGCATTCCTGTGATGGATATGCTGAAGGTGAAAAACTACCTTAAGCTGAGCAACAGCAGGCTGATCGGCCCCAACTGCCCGGGCATCATCACTCCGGGTCAGTGCAAGATCGGCATTCAGCCGGGCCATATCCACTCGCCCGGCAACGTCGGGATCGTATCCCGCTCCGGGACTCTCACCTACGAAGCGGTTCATCAGATCCAACAATTTGGAATGGGTCAGAGTACCGTAATCGGCATCGGGGGAGACCCCGTAAACGGCACCAACTTCATCGACTGCCTTTCGGCCTTCCAGGCTGATCCGGAAACCCGCGCCATCATCATGGTGGGTGAGATCGGTGGATCGGCGGAGGAAGAGGCCGCTGACTTCATCAAGAAAAATGTGACCAAGCCGGTAATCGGTTTCATAGCGGGTCTGACTGCTCCTCCGGGACGGCGCATGGGCCATGCCGGAGCTATCATCAGCGGCTCCAGCGGAACGGCTCAGGGCAAGATCAAGGCCATGCGTGAAGCTGGGATAACAGTGGTGGAAAACCTGGGAGAAATGGGCGCGATAGCTAAAGATGCTTTCGCCTCGGCTCTTTCGAGCAAGACCATGAAATAACCAGGGGGCGCTGAATAGAAGCGCCTTTGCGTGATTAGTGCGAGAGCCTCACCGGGGAAGCGGAATCGATTCGTTTCCCCGGTTTCGTCAGGACTTCGGAAGCAGGGAGCAGGAAGTAAGAAAGATTTTCGTTTCCTTTCGCATTGTCCTACCAGAAACGGCGCACTTTTACACCGTTTTCAGATAGAAAATCCTTTATCCCTTGAATAGTATAGGTCCCGTAGTGAACCATCGAGGCGATCAGCGCCGCATCGGCGCAGCCCTGGTTCAACACTTCCAGGAGGTGCCGGGGTTCTCCGGCGCCTCCGGAGGCGATAACCGGAATGCGAACGTTGGTCGAAATCAGCCGCGTCAGTTCGAGTTCATAACCGGTCTGGGTGCCGTCGGCGTCTATCGAGTTGAGGCAAATTTCGCCCGCACCGAGTCTTTCGGCCTCTTTGGCCCACCACAGCGCATCGATGCCCATGAGGGTTCGGCCGCCGTTTATGACCATCTCGTAACCCGAGGGAATCTTCTCTGAAATCTCGACCTTCTTTACGTCCATTCCCAGGACAATGCACTGGTTGCCGAAGGCTTCCGCGCCCTGGCGGATAATATCCGGGTTAAGCACCGCGGCGGAGTTTACGCTGACTTTTTCGGCCCCGGCAAGCAGCACGTCACGCATGTCCTCGATCGTGCGAATCCCGCCTCCGACCGAAAATGGAATGAATATCGTCTCCGCCACCCGCCGCACCACATCGAGCATAATGGGGCGGCGCTCGCTCGAAGCCGTAATGTCGTAGAACACGATTTCATCGGCGCCCTGTTCGTAATAGAAACGGCCCATTTCCACCGGGTCACCTATATCGATATTGCCCTTGAATTTGATTCCCTTGGTGGTCTTGCCGTCCCTGACGTCGAGGCAAGGTATTATGCGCTTGCTGAGCATGGAATTCCCCGTTTTATGAAACGCCGTTCCATCGGCAGAAATTATCAAGGAGCCGTAATCCCGGTTTGCCGCTTTTCTCGGGATGGAATTGAACTGCGACAAGATTTCGGAAGGCCACGGCGGATGTGAATGCTATGCCATATTCGGTTATCCCGACAGCCAGTTGCTCGTTTGCCGGCTGCGGGTAGTAGCTGTGGACGAAGTAAAACTCGCTTTCCTCAGGGATGTCTCGAAAAACCGGATGGTCCTTTTTCAACTCCACGGCATTCCAGCCCATATGCGGAATCTTCAGAAATTCACCGTCTTGTGAAGATATTTTTCCTGAGAACCTCAACACTTCACCGGGAAGAATTCCGAGACAGCGGGTCTGGTTTTCCTGGCTGAAGTCAAAGAGTACCTGAAGCCCGACGCAAATGCCCAGTATGGGTACTCGATCGTCGAAGAGTTCTCGAAGCAGCTTATCAAGACCCAGCTCCCCCAGGCTCTCCATCGATCTTCCGGCCGCTCCGACCCCTGGGAAGACCACTCTGTCCGCCTTGCGGATTTCATCGTGAGAGTTGGTGACGCTGCATGGAAATCCGAGATAGTCCAATGCCCTCTTGACGCTGGTCAGGTTCCCTGCTTTATAGTCGAGAATGGCAATCACGCCCTGCGCTCCTTTGTCAAAATATTTTCAAAGACTTCAGAGAATATCCCAAATTCGTGCAGCGGGTCAAGGCCAGGTTGCCGCAGCCGCAGATGAATTGAAATTCGGCATGGGTAAGCAGAACAGCTTACCACAACCACTTCGCCGCTCCCTTGTCGACGAGGAAACTTTAAGGCCGGTGATTCGTTTCCTTTTTAATCCGCTTCGGGATAAAATGTCTCCAGTTTGCCGCCCTTTCCATACGGGACTGGACAACCGGACCAGTATTCGAAGACCGGTTGCAGGCGACCATATCCAATCGGCTTGGAATTGCCCGGGTGAATAATGGAAAAGATAATCAAAGGAACTGATATCGAGCTTCAGATTGAAAAGCTCGCATTTGGAGGGAAGGCTGTAGCCAGAGTGGACGGGTTCGTGGTCTTCTTGGACCATGCTGTTCCCGGGCAAACGGTTAAAGCTCGAATAACAAGGAAAAAACGAAACTACGCTGAGGCAAGGGCGATCGAGACGCTTTCCCAATCGCCCGACCATCGGCCTCCAGTCTGCCCGCATTTTGGTGTTTGCGGAGGATGCCAGTGGCAGGATATTTCTTACGAGGCACAGCTTTTCTGGAAAAGGACTCACGTAATAGAGTGCCTCGGGCATATTGCGGGAGCAGGCGAAACGGAAGTCGCACCGATCATTGCTTCCCCCGAGATTGTGCACTACAGAAACAAGATGGAGTTTACCTTTTCGGATAGGCGCTGGCTCCTTGCCGAAGAACTCGACCGGGAATTCACCCGGGAGTCTTTATTTGCGCTTGGCCTGCATGTAAGGGGGCTTTTCGATAAGGTATGCAATATCGACAGTTGCATTCTCCAGTCAGATGAGGCCTCCGCCATTCTGAGGGAGGTCCGTCAATGGGCGGTGAAAAGCGGCCTTCCGGCTTACAACATCCGCACTCACCAGGGTTTTTGGCGTTTTCTGGTCGTTAGAGAGGCAAAGCGTACCGGCCAGAAGCTGGTTCACCTCATCACATCCGCTAATCCTGACGCCGGCCGCAGTGTGGACCAGCTTGCAAATCACCTCCGGTCGAAATTCACCGGAATTACGACTCTGATCCATTCCATAAATGGTAAAAAATCTCAGGTCGCTATCGCAGATTCGAGCCGCGTTCTCTTCGGGCCAGGGTTTATCGAGGAGCGGCTCGGGGATCTGCGCTTCCAGATATCCGCGCACTCTTTCTTTCAAACCAATACTCCTGGCGCGGAAAAGCTGTATGAAACGGTCCGCCGGCTTGCCGCATTCGAGGGTGCTGAAAAGGTCTGGGACCTGTATTGTGGAACGGGAAGTATAGGACTATATATCGCCTCGCGTGTAAAAAACGTTGTCGGCATCGAGCTTCTCGAAGAGGCCATACATGATGCGCGCGAGAATTGCCGAATCAACGATATCGATAATTGTTCTTTTCTGGCCGGCGATTTGAAGGACGTAATCAGTAAGGTTTCGCAGATGGGGCGTCCGGATATTGTCATCGTAGATCCTCCCAGGGCGGGGATGCATCCGAAAGTGGTGCAAGCTCTTCTGGAAAGCCTGCCGGGGCGAATCATCGCTGTTTCCTGCAATCCGGCCAGTCTGGCCAGGGATGCTGCCCTTCTTCTAGGGGCTTACGACATAAAGGAAGTACAGCCGATTGACCTTTTTCCACATACTCCGCATCTTGAATGCGTTGTCAGGTTCGACAGGAAAGATTAGCATACCTGGCTGGGCGTGTTGATTCGCGCCGTCTATGGAACCATTGGCTCGAGATCCCTCCACTATGAATCTTTTTAATAACAAACCAAAGCGGCGCAGATACATACTTTGGGGTATCCTGCTATTCCTGCTTCTTTCCGGCCTTTTTACCGCAAGCTTTTCATTTTATCTCTATAAAGAGGTCAAAAACCGATTTTCCTCAAGAAGATGGAGCATTCCTGCGCGAGTCTTTTCAGCGACCGTCCCGGTCTATTGCGGCCAGGCCCTCTCGCTCGGGCAGCTCCGGCATATGCTCGAGGAGCGCCGCTATAAAGAAGCTTCAAAAGCGCCAGTGCTGGCCGGTGAGTTTAAGTCTACCGGCAACACGCTGGTCGCTCACCTAAGGGATTTTCAATTTCCGGGTGTCTTTCTGCCCTCACAGATCGTCGAATTCAGTTTTCAGCAAAACCGTCTCGTGGACATACGCGGCCCAAAACAGCAGATTCAGTTTCTAGAACTGGAGCCGTTGGAAATAGCGCGCCTGTATGGGCCCGAGCGGGAAAGCAGGATGCTCATTAATATCCGGCAAGTTCCGCAGCACCTGATTGACGCCGTTGTGGCAATCGAGGACCATCGGTTCTATGAACACAGCGGGATCGATCTATTCGGGGTAGTTCGGGCGATGCTAGCCGATTTTAGAGCGGGCAGGGTTGTCCAGGGCGGCTCTACGATCACCCAACAGCTCGTAAAAAACTACTTCCTGGAATCCGAGCGAAGTTTTCGCAGGAAAGTCTTTGAACTCTCCATGTCTTTTATCCTGGAAGCTCTTTACCAAAAAGATGAAATACTGGAGATGTATTTCAACGAAATCTACATGGGCCGTAGAGGAAGCGTCGCCATCCATGGAATAGGCGAAGCCTCCAGATATTATCTTGGGCGTAACGTGGAAGACTTAACCCTTTCGGAGTCCGCTACCATTGCCGGGATGATAATGGGCCCCAACAACTATTCACCACTGACAAACCATCAGGCCGCCCTTGAGCGCAGGAACCTGGTACTGAAAAGGATGCTCGCGCTCAGGAAAATTTCGCCGGCCGAGTATGATGAAGCGCGGTTGGAAGTTTTAAGAGTGGCTTCCGCACCCGCTGCTGCCAGCATAGCCCCCTATTTTCTGGACTATGTCCGAAGGCAGGCGCAGGAGCTCTACGCTCCAGAGGCGCTGGCTTCAGAGGGATTGAGCATCTACACCACTCTCCAGCCGGAGATGGCTGCCGCGGCCCAAACAGCGATTCGGGAAGGCCTTGCTGAAATCGAGAGGGAGAGCGGCGAGGACCTGGCTTCGGATGAATCCGAGCCCTCTAAGCGGCTCCAGGCTGTTTTAATAGCTCTGCAGCCCAAGACCGGGGAAATCTACGCGCTGGTTGGGGGAAGAGATTACGGCGAAAGCAGCTTCAACAGGGCCGTCAGCAGTCGCCGCCAGCCCGGGTCCGCACTGAAACCTTTCATCTATCTGACGGCGCTCGACCGGTTTAAACTCTCCGACTGGCTTTCCGATCTGCCGGTGCCCTACGAGCTTAAGGGGACCCCCTGGACGCCCAGAAACAACGATGGCAGATATCGTGGGCGGGTCTCTTTCCGTGACGCCCTCGAGCAGTCGCTCAATGCCGCAACGGTAAACCTCGCCGTGGAAACCGGCCTGAATGAGATAATCGGGACTCTCAGGAGTTTCGGGATAGAATCACCACTCGAACCTGTGCCTTCGCTCGCGCTTGGATCGTTCGAGCTGGCCCCAATTGAGCTGGCCAGGGCATATGCGGTTCTTGCAAATGACGGGCAAAAGCCATTTCTGCTCAGCCTGAGGGAGGTCGTGGCCGATAATGGAGATGTTCGGGAGCGGCAGACGATCGACTTTTCATCCGTGACCTCGCCTGCAAAGGCCTTTCTCATAACCAGCCTTCTTGAAGGGGTAATCGAAAGAGGCACCGCCAAAGTGCTGAGACGGCACGGCATTGACTTCAGGTGCGCAGGCAAGACAGGTACCACAAGCGAGTTCCGGGACTCATGGTTCGTTGGGTACACGACGGATATGTTGGCCCTGGTCTGGGTGGGATATGACGACAACAGGCCTACAGGTATTACCGGAGCGCAGGGTGCGGCAAGAATTTGGGCACGGTTTATGAACCAGGTGCGCCCGTGGATACAGCCTCAGGAGTTCGATGCGCCGCCTGGAATCGTTGAGGAAACAATCTGTACGGATTCCGGCCTATTAGCGACTGCCCGCTGCCGGGAGCAAAAGCTGGAGTATTTTTTGTCGGAACACAGATCGAATGGTTATTGCACTATTCATAACAGATAATAGAATGCAGGGGCGCGTTGAAGGCCGATGCCTGTCAAGTTGACAGCGAAACGCACCACAGACTCAGAGAGGATTCCTGCAATCGTTGCTTTCATAGTCGAAAAACTTTCTCACCCTTTGCTGAAAGATTGCGATCATCCAGCCGGAGAAATCACGGCGGAGGATGCAGCCATAAGAACTTCGGTCCGCGACGGCCGTACAACGCCAACTCTTGGGGGTAGCGTTCAGGGCCTGCTGCTTGCCCTGGTAATCGGGATCGCTCTTTTGGGGTGCGAGCGAAAGCAGGTATATATCCCGCCTGAATACAGTTCGCCTCCTGCACCGCCTTCTTACGGAGCGCCGCAACCGGGTGTGCCGCCCGTTCAGCAGGCCCCGTCCGTCTCGAAATCGCCGGAACTGAAGAGCCAGGAGGAGGCGGCCGTCTCAGCGTCTCCTCCTGCGCCTGAGGTGCAGAAGCAGTTTAAGCCGGTTGTGCCTCAACCCGCGCCCGTGCCTGCAAAGAAGACGCAGCCGGAAAGGCGAAAAAACCAGGAAGCGGCAAAATCGCCTCAGAGGCAGGCATCCATGCAGCAGGTCAGTCTGGCCAGGGGACAATTGGAGAGGGGAAAACCGGACACCGCAATCCGTACACTCGAACAGGCTATCCGAATAGACGCAGGTAACGGTGAGGCTTTTATGCTCCTTGCCAGGGCATGGAAACAAAAGGGAGAAAAACGCAAGGCCCTCGAATTCGCAAAAAAGGCCGAGCTCCTCTACCAAAAACAGCCTGCCAAGCTAAAGGAAGTCTATTCGTTCGAATCGGATCTCTATCGCGAACTTGGCGACAGCACGAAAAGCGGGCATAAGAGGCGCCCGAAGACGCCGGGTGCGCCACAGAAAACATCTGAGTGATACAGGAGCCGATTCGTGGCCGATTCTGATATTGCACAACAGAGAGCCAGGCGACTCAAGGGCTACAGGACATTTCTGCTTGGCGTCCTCGCTGTTTCCTTTTACCTTGCGTATCTAATCCTGTTTCCATTCATCGATACACTTATCCTGGCAATTGTCCTGGCCACGATGTTCCATCCCCTGCAAATTTTCCTGGAGCGGCGCCTCAAGGGACGCAAGAACCTGGCAGCCCTCATAATCGTACTCATAATAACTTTCGTGATAGCAATTCCCGTTTTTGTTTTCACTTCCACCCTGGTGACGCAGGGGCTCGATACGGTAAACAGGACCAACGACTGGCTGCGGGAAGGCAAATTACAGCAACTGGCCCAGGACCCCAGGATCAACGATTTTCTGGGCAAAATGCAGGAACGGTTTCCTTTTCTCGAGGTAAGCAAGGCGGAAATATCCAACGATCTACTCTATCTTAGCAGGACCATAGGGCAGTTTCTGCTCGGGAAAGTCGCCTCCATTCTGAGCAACGTAGCGAGCCTGGTTGCGCATTTTTTCATTATGATTTTCATTGCCTTCTACCTTGTGCGGGATGGCAGGGAAATGGTGAACAACATCCGGTATTACATACCTCTCAGGGCTGAGCAGGAAGACCGGATTATCAACGGCATCAGTGTTGTCACCAAATCCGTGCTTCTGGGTACATTTCTTACCGCGATATGCCAGGGACTGGCGGCGGGAATGGCTTATGCGATCCTGGGTTTCCCGGGTCTTTTCTGGGGAACCTTGACTGCGCTTGCCTCCCTCATCCCGCTTGTAGGTACTTATCTCATATGGGTCCCGATTGCGCTTTATCTCGTCTTGCTGGGCGAGATCAAATCAGCCGTTTTCCTGGCTATCTGGTCTGCCGTGGCGAGCGGAATCATCGACAATCTCGTCCGTCCTTTGCTTATGAAGGGCAAATCCAAGATGTCCCCCTTCTACATATTCCTGGCCATACTTGGCGGGGTTCAGTATTTTGGGTTGCAAGGCATCTTGTATGGGCCGCTCATCCTCAGTTTCGCCATGATAATGCTGTTCATATACGGTGTGGAATACAGGGAGGAATTGATGGAATCTAAACATCTCGGCGAAAGAGGGGCAGTTGAAGAGCGCGAGGTGCCCCTCTAGAGGTTTCCTCTTACATTTTGCTTTAACCGCAACAGCGTGCCCTCACAGTATAGCGGCGTCCTTTGTATTGCTTGTATTTTTGAACCCACAGCACGAAGTGCTGAATAAAAGAGCCTGCAATACATCCTTTTTCGTGTTTTTTCACGCCTGTTAATCGAGCCAAATCCCGTTCAGACTCCTCCCCGGCAACTAAGCTTCTGTTGGCAGGGTAATTGCTACTCAGGTTGTTCAAGCCAGCCCGGATGTTGTTCCCGACTCTCGGACAGGCTTGGGAGCCAGTAAGAGACCCCGATCAACAAGATCATGCCGTGCCCTGCTACTAGTGTCAGATTTTTGAAAAGGGAGATGAGAAATGAAGGTCGGAATTTTGGCAGGAGGGTTGGGCACCCGTCTTTCCGAAGAAACAGTCGTCAAACCTAAGCCCATGGTTGAAATCGGTGGGAAACCACTGCTCTGGCACATTATGCGCAGCTTTGCCGATTATGGCTTCACTGAGTTCGTGATAGCGCTCGGGTATAAGGGAGAGCTCATAAAGGACTACTTCATCAACTACCGGAAAAGAACCTGCAACCTGACAGTCCGGCTCTCCACGGGGGACTTGATGGTGCACAACGGACATTCCGAGGACTGGACGATCCATCTGCTGGATACGGGCGTCAAAACACAAACTGGTGGACGCGTAAAGAGGATTTCCCAATATATTGGGAGGGAGCCCTTTCTGCTGACTTACGGCGACGGTGTCTCGAACGTGAATATGAATAAACTCGTTGAGTTCCACCGGAGCCAGGGGAAAATCGCCACAGTTACGGCTGTTCGCCCGCCCGCCCGCTTTGGTGATCTGACCTTTGATGGCGAGATGGTATCGGCCTTTGCCGAGAAGCCGCAAACCGGAGAGGGATGGATAAATGGCGGTTTCTTCGTGCTGGAGCCTGAAATAGTCAACTATATAGACAACGACGATACTTCTTTTGAATCTACACCAATGGAGCGCCTTACCAGGGAAAATCAGCTTATGGCCTACCGCCACAATGATTTCTGGCAATGTATGGACACATTGAGAGATGTTCACATGCTGGAAAACATGTGGGCTTCGGGAAACGTTCCATGGAGGGTTCACGCTTGAACCAGTCCTTTTGGAAAAACCGTCCGGTACTGATAACCGGCGCAACCGGGCTTCTGGGCAGTTGGCTGGTTCGCCGGCTCTTCGAGATCGGGGCTGACGTCGTCTGTTTTGTTCGCGACTGGGTGCCTCAGAGTGAAGCTGCGCGATCCGGCATCCTGGAACGGGTGAAGGTGGTTCGAGGAGATGTGAGAGATCAGGCGTGCATCGAGCGTGCTCTCGGAGAGTACGAGATCGATACGGTTTTCCATCTCGCGGCCCAGACGATTGTGCCCATTGCCAATCGGAACCCGATCTCCACATTTGAAAGCAACATTCAGGGGACATGGATTCTCCTGGAAGCTTGCAGACACAGTCCGATGGTCAGGCAAATCATCCTTGCCTCTTCCGATAAGGCTTACGGCGACCACGAGCAGTTGCCTTATCATGAGGAGGTTGCACTTCAGGGCCGTCATCCATATGACGTAAGCAAATCCTGTGCAGACCTCATCGCCCAGTCTTATGCGATATCCTATGGTCTGCCGGTCGCAATCACGCGCTGCGGGAATTTTTTTGGAGGCGGGGACCTTAATTGGAACCGGATTGTTCCTGGAACGATCCGGTCGGTGTTTTTCGGACAGTCCCCCGTTATCCGTTCGGACGGATCTTTTGTGCGGGATTATCTCTACGCGGAAGATGGAGCCGCAGCGTACATGCTCCTGGCCGAAAAGCTCGCCGAGGACCCTCGCCTGCGCGGAAGAGCATTCAACTTCTCCAACGAGCTGCAAATCACCGTCCTTGACCTCGTGCGCCGCATACTTGACCTGATGGGTTCGAAGCTCGTGCCTGACGTCCGCAATGAGGCCCAAAACGAGATCCGCAACCAGTATTTGAGCGCGGCAAGAGCACGCGAAGAACTGGGATGGAAATCCCAATTCGCGCTGGAAGACGGGCTGCGAAAAACAATCGATTGGTACAGGGATTATTTCAATGGGCAGTGAGAGTGCGGCGTTGCGCAATAGAATCCTGGATTTGGTTGCTGAATATTATGACGCTTCTTTTCCGCCCGCCGACTTTGTGCCCGGGAAGAGCCCGCTGCCAGTGGCCGGAAGGACCTTCGACGCGGAGGATATTCGGTACCTGGTGGATGCCTCTCTCGACTTCTGGCTGACAACGGGACGTTTTGCCCGAGATTTCGAACAGGAAATGGTCAATTTTCTGGGCTCGAAATACGCGATCCTCGTCAATTCCGGATCATCGGCCAATCTATTGGCCTTATCGAGTCTAACCTCTCCTAAACTGGGGGAGCGCGCTTTGAAGGCAGGCGATGAGGTGATCACCCTGGCGGCGGGTTTCCCCACAACGGTTAATCCTATTATCCAGAACGGGATGGTCCCAGTTTTTGTCGATATAAGCCTTCCCACCTACAATATCGATACCACGCAACTGGAACAGGCATACTCGAGCCGAACGAAGGCAGTGGTCCTGGCCCATACACTCGGCAATCCATTCGACCTGGACAAAGTGCTGGAGTTTGTCAGGAGCCGGCATCTCTGGCTCATTGAGGACTGCTGCGATGCTTTAGGATCTATCTATAAGAACCGGAAGGTCGGCACGTTTGGGGATCTTTCCACTTTCAGCTTCTACCCCGCGCATCATATCACCATGGGCGAGGGAGGCTGTGTCTCGGTCGAACAACAGGAGCTAAAGGTCCTTGTCGAGTCTTTCCGGGACTGGGGGCGTGATTGCCATTGCGGACCGGGTGAAGACAATTCGTGCAGGAAGCGATTCGACTGGAAGCTTGGAGGCCTGCCTTTCGGCTATGACCACAAGTATTGTTATTCCCATATTGGCTACAACCTCAAAGCTACCGATATGCAAGCTGCAGTGGGTGTTTCGCAGATGAAAAAGTTGCCTGCGTTCACTGAGATCCGCCGCAAAAATTTCCAAGTGCTGCACCAGGGCCTAAGCGATTTGAGCGAGTTCTTCATAATGCCCGAAGCCACGGCCGGCAGTACACCGAGCTGGTTCGGATTCCCCATAACCGTCAGGGAGGGAGCACCCTTCAGCCGTAATGCCGTCGTGCGCTATCTCGAAGAACACAAGATCGCGACGCGTCTTCTTTTTGGAGGCAACCTGATTCGCCAGCCCGCGTACCATGATAAGCCTTATCGAGTTGCAGGCGAGCTGAAGATGTCGGATACCGTGATGAACCAGACATTCTGGATCGGGATCTATCCGGGCATATCTCCGCCTATGATGGATTACGTGCTGGACGTATTCCATAGAGTACCGAGAATTTTCGCTTGAAACCAGTGACTCTAGCCTGGTTGTCCGGGAGGAAGCAATGCTGACACTGAATTCCCTGGAACCCTTGTTCATATTTGAGATGGCGAATAACCACATGGGATTGCCGGAGCACGGTCTCAAGATAATTCGAGAGTTCAGCGAGATATCAAAGGAATTTCCATTCAACTTCGGATTCAAACTGCAGTACCGCCAGCTCGATACGTTCATACACCCGGACTACAAAGGCAGGATGGATTTCAAGTATGTAAAGCGCTTCACCGAAACCCGCCTGAGCCCCGACCAGTATAAGATGCTCCGCGATGAAATGAAGGCACAGGGTTTTGTGACTATATGTACTCCTTTCGACGAAGCATCCGTCGACCTGATCGAGGAACATGACTTCGATATTATCAAGGTGGCGAGTTGTTCTTTTACTGACTGGCCGCTTCTTGAAAGAATCGTCAAAGCCTCGAAACCGATCATCGCCTCCACCGCTGGTATCGCCCTGCAGGATGTAGATAAGGTGGTCAGCTTTTTCGAGCACAGAAAAAAGGACTTCGCAATCATGCATTGCGTGGCGCAGTATCCGACTCCCGCCGCACGCTCCCAGTTGAACCAGATCGACATTCTCAAGGCGCGATACCCTCAGGTCAGGATCGGATATTCCACCCATGAAGACCCCGAAAACATGGAAGCCGTTAAGGTTGCCGTAGGGAAGGGAGTCACAATTCTTGAAAAGCATGTCGGGGTCCCTGACGGGCAGATTCGGTTGAACAATTATTCGGCCAACCCCGAACAGGCTCAAAGATGGCTGCGTTCGGCGCAGGTTGCATTCGAACTGTGTGGTGATCACGAAAAACGCGCGCAATTCAGCAACGAGGAATTGGCGAGCCTTCGCTCACTTCAGAGAGGGCTGTTTGCAGGCCGTGCATTCAAAAAGGGGGAGAGAATCCCCCATGAGGATGTATTCGCAGCCATTCCCACCCTGGATGGCCATATTACCGCCAATGATCTTTCAAAATATTCGGGACTGCATGCCAGCGAGGACATTGAGCCCAATGCGCCTCTTCTGGCATCCAATGTGGTCATCCGAAACTTTCAGGAAAAAGTTTATAACATAGTGCAGGAGGTGAAAGCGCTCCTGCGCAGGAGCAGCATACCGGTCCCATCGCAGGTTGACCTGGAAATCTCCCATCACTATGGCATCGACAGATTCCACGAATTCGGCCTCACCATGATGACCGTCGTGAACCGCATGTACTGCAAGAAACTGATCGTTCTCCTCCCGGGGCAGAAGCATCCTACCCAATACCATCAACAGAAGGAAGAAACCTTTCATGTCCTTTTCGGCGACGTCGATATCGAATTGGATGGAGTGGGCAAGCGATTGCATACAGGTGACACGATGACTGTGGAGCCTGGAGTGCGTCACTATTTTGGCAGTGAGAACGGATCTATTATAGAGGAGATATCCTCGACGCACTACACCAACGATTCATTTTATCTCGATCCGGCAATTATGGAGAACGAGAATCGCAAGACCTTGCTGACGTATTGGTTCAATTAATGAAGACGATCATTTGGGATGTGGACGACGTATTGAATGATCTTATGAGATCGTGGTTTGAGGAATACGCAACTTCGGGCGGCCCTGATACTCACATTACATATAACCAGCTTACCAGCAATCCTCCACATGAACTTCTGGGAATCAGCCGCATGGAATACCTGGCGTCCCTGGACAAGTTCCGGCTCTCCGAAATGGCCGAAAAGATGAAGCCGGTCCATGAGATATTCGAGTGGTTTTGCCGCTACGGCGAAAGTTGCCACAACGTGGCTCTCACGGCTGCCCCTTTGTGCGCAAGCCCAGTTTGTGCCGAATGGGTGATGCGAAATTTCGGTCTCTGGATTCGGTCCTTTAACGTGATTCCTTCTCCACGACCCGGAATTGAAGCAGCCCAATACCATGGCGCCAAATCGGATTTTCTGGGGTGGTGGGGTAAAGCGGACATCCTGGTGGATGACAGCGAGGAAAATATTGCCGGGGCGGTTTCGCTCGGCATCCAGGCCGTGCTCTTTCCTCGGCCGTGGAATCGTTCTGTGCTGACGATTAAAGAGACGCTCGAGATAATAACCCAAGTGGCTCTGGAAGCCGCATGAGCCAGGGTAATGTTCTGAGGCGGTATCGAGGTGACCTTAACCGGAGATTGTAAGGGCAAGGTTCGGCAACGGTCATCATCCAGACACAAAAGGAAAGTTGATGAAAAAGTGTGTGATTATAGGGAATTGCCAGCAAAATCCGATTAAGTTTCTCTTGCGAACAGTGGATAGCTTTAACCGATCATACACGATAGTCGACGTAGCGCCCGTACATATGTGGAACATGGACAATATCAACAATTTTCCGAATCAATACAATGAAGCAGATATCATACTTACGCAGCCCATTTTCGATTCTAAATTCGGCATGGCCAACACATCCGAGTTAATAGAGTTTAATAATAGCGCCAAAAAGATACCGATAATAATATTCCCAAATGTAGATTTTATTGGGTTTACCCCATTTAGCACAAGAATACCTATACGCACAGACAAGACATTCGCTCCTGACGCTCAATGTGGCATTGTTTTATGGTGTTTTATTAATGGATATAATAGAGATAAAGCAGTTAGTTTCTGTAGAGAATTTTACAAAGATGAATCATATGCGTCATTATATAAATCTATTTATGATATAGCCGTGAAGAGATTAGAAAATGTTGAAACACTTTTAAATATAAGTGCTAATGTTAGCTATCTCTTCAGACATAAATATATGGATGAAAAGCTAATGCTAAATAGGTGGCATCCATCCAACGCGGTATATACATTTATAGCTAACAGGTTGTTATCATGTTTTGATATATACGATAAAGTAATTACACCTAAAAGAGAATTCGCGGTAACTGACGAAATGCCTATATCTAGCGCCGTCAAAAATGCTTTGGGCATCAAGTTTGATGATGGTGAGTGTTTTTACTATTTGGGATACTTATTCAGTCTAAGTGAATACGTCTCAACATTGTATTCGTTTTATGGTGAAAATGGTCCAACAGTCGAAGCCGCTGTAAAGATGAATGAAGAGAAGCTAAAAGCCATCGGCAACATAATAGCATCCAACTATAACGGTCTCGACATAGCACCACTGTTTCGTTGGTGAGGCGTCAAAGGTTTGGCTTAATATGATGAAACTCTCCGATTATATTGCGCAACGAATTGCCGAAGTGGGCGTCAAGCATGTTTTTCTTCTTGCAGGCGGCGGCAGCATGCACCTGGTGGACTCGTTCGGCCGGCGTTCTGAAATCGAATACGTGTGCAATCTCCACGAGCAGGCCTGTTCGATCGCCGCAGAAGCTTACGGCCAGTACACGAACAATCTGGGAGTCGCTCTTGTGACGACGGGACCGGGGGGTACCAACGCCATTACGGGTTTGGCCGGTGCGTGGCTTGATTCCACTCCCTGCCTGTTTATCTCGGGCCAGGTCAAACGCGCGGACCTCATCGGCGATAGAGGGGTCAGGCAGATGGGATTCCAGGAACTCAATATCGTCCGGATAGTGGAATCAATTACCAAATACGCCGTGACGGTCACCGACCCTCTTTCGATAAGATATCATATCGACAAGGCCTTGCACCTTGCCATGAGCGGCCGGCCCGGACCGGTATGGATCGATATCCCGCTGGATGTGCAAGCGGCCATTATCGATGAAAGCAAGCTGAACGGATATGCGGAGCAAGCCCATTCAGTGGACCGCAAACAGCTTGAAAAACAGGTGAGCGCCGCCATAGACCTTCTCAATCGGTCTGAAAGACCTGTCATGCTGGTAGGAAACGGCGTCAGGCTCGGGAAGTGTCTCGATGAACTCGAGTCCCTGTTGGATGCTCTACGCGTGCCGGTCCTCACCACCTGGAAAACGGCCGATATTCTTCCCGACGATCATCCTTCCTATATTGGCAGACCCGGCTCAGTGGGTCAGCGGGCGGCAAATTTCGCACAACAGAATTGCGACTGGATGCTCGTCCTGGGGGCTCGCCTCGACCTGGGGCAGACGGCCTACAATCATCGCAATTTTGCCCCGGCGGCAGCGAAGGTTATTGTCGACATCGATCCCGCCGAAATTCGGAAAATGGATATGGAGATAGATATTCCGATCTGCACCGACGCAAAAGCGGCCGTTCAGGAATTCATCCGGCAGGCAGACGCGGTTGTGCGCCGGGAAAGGTCAGCCTGGTGGGGACGTTGCAGGGACTGGAAAGCCAGATATCCAGTCATCCTTCCCGAATATTGGAAAGAGCGGGAGGGTGTGAGCACGTATGTCCTCGTTGATGTGCTCTCCGATGAGATGGGTGAGCAAGACTTGCTCGTTCCCGGAAGCTCCGGGACGTGCAGCGAAGTAACGATGCAGGCGTTTCGCGTGAAGCGCGGCATCCGGATTTTGAACACTCAGGGGCTTGGTTCCATGGGATTTGGGATCTCGGCGAGCATCGGGGCCTGCCTTGCGAGCGGTCGAAAACGCACTGTATGCGTGGATGGAGACGGCGGATTCCAGATGAATATCCAGGAGCTGGAGACCGCCAAGCGCCTGAATCTCCCCATCAAATTCTTCGTCCTGAACAATAAGGGATACGGCTCCATTCAGGCTACTCAGAAGAACTACTTCGACGGCTTTTTTGTCGGCAGCAACGAAGAAAGCGGCATGAGCCTGCCAAATATAACGAGAGTGGCTGAGGCGTTTGGCTTGAAGATTGCAAATATTAACAGCCATCAGAAAATCAGGGAACGCATCAGAGAGATCTTGCAGGCGGAAGGACCCCTGGTTTGCGAAGTGATGATTTCACCTAACCAGGCAACGGCCCCCAGAGTTTCTTCAGTAAAGAAGGAGGACGGGACGATGTCTTCCCGGCCGATGGAAGATCTGTGGCCGTTTTTAGACCGGGAGGAATTTGCTTCGAATATGCTGGTTCCCATGCGTGAATAGCCCGGAAATCAAAGAATTGGTCCGGGTTCATAATGTAGGATTACTTGTTCGGGATTAGGGTGGATGGCCATGACAAGAAAGTGGGACCATCTAAATATTGAAGCTTCCATCGCAACTCTTGTCGAGGCGGTTCCAGAGCCCTCGCTGGGCTTGCCGGACAGTGTGTTTTATTACATCAGCCGAATGACTCCACTCGTGAATGTGGATCTACTGATTAAAGATGAGAACGGGCGGACGCTATTGTCGTGGAGAGATGACCAATATGCCGGGACTGGTTGGCATGTCCCCGGCGGCATCGTGCGGTTCAAGGAGAGGCTGGAAACGAGGGTAGAAAAAGTGGCCGAAGCCGAAATCGGGACGGCTGTGCAATTCGACCCCACGCCGATTGCCCTCCACCAGATTATTCATGAGAAGCATGAAATTCGCGGTCATTTCGTATCGCTATTGTACAAATGCTTTGTTCCCGGCACATTCAAACCGCGAAACGAAGGGCTGTCCCTGGAAAATGCAGGATATCTCGTGTGGCATGATCGCTGCCCGGCAAACCTGCTCCATATTCAGGAAGTCTACAGGAAATATATCGACGATATTTCTGGGTGAAGGCGCTCCAAGCTGTGCCCGATTGCTCTAATCCGCCTCATTCGCATGGTTATAGGTGCAAGGTATTCAAAACGAATCTCATTTCATGCCGGAAGGAGGCATTTGAGATTATGCAAACTGTTAATTCAAGGGACGAGGAAAGCAAAAGAAGCCTTCTCCGAAAAGAAAAACCAGATGTTTACGAAAAAATTCTGCGCTTTGACGAAAAGGTCCGACGCGGCGAGAGCATCGCGATCATTCAGCTTCAATACAATTATGCCTGCAATATGACCTGCCTGCATTGTTCTATTAAGGGTCTACAGCAGCAGGGAAATGGAAACCGGCGCAAGATGACGCCGGAAGCAGTCAAAGAGTTAGCTCGACAAGCTGATGAAATGGGGCTCGCCCGTTTCGAGATCAATGGGGGAGAGCCTTTTGTCAATACGGATTACGATGAGATGGTCAAGGCGATTGACCCTCAAAAGTTCTATGTCAACTCCGTTACCAATGGTTGGCTCCTGGACGATAAGCGCGCAAAGCACCTGAAGTCCCTCGGCGTGGACCGGATTCAAGTCAGTGTCGACAGCCTGAATGCCGAAGAACATGATCATTTCCGCCAGCGAAAAGGGGCCCACGCAAGGGCGCTCCGGGCGGTCGAAGCTTCACGGAAAGCCGGAATGGCTGTTTTTGTAAGTACCGTCGTCACAAAGCAGCGGTTGCATTCCGCTGAATTCATCGAGTTCATAGAGTATTTCAACGATAAGGACCTTGGTGTTTTCCTGACCTTCGCGAAGCCTGTCGGTGCATGGCAGGGAAAATATGACATGCTGGTCGATGCGGAAGACCTGCAATATGTGAAGCAATTGGAAACAAAGCACAAAATTTTCAGCCATTTGACGCCGGCTTACGGACTCGACCTGGGGTGCACCGCTGTAAAGGGGATGGTGTGTGTTACGCAATACGGCGACGTTTTACCCTGCCAGTATATCTTTATTTCTCTTGGCAATATCTTCAAGGAGCCGCTACGGGAAATCATTCAAAGGGGGTTGAATATAAAATGGTTCGGCGAACACGTCGATGTCTGTTCCATCGCGCATGATCGACACTTCATCGACAAGTATATCGCGGGCCGTGTCTATAACAAGCCTCAGCCGGTTCCATATTATGAAGTCTTTACGGAAGAAGACGAAACACGATCGCCATTCAATTTGTCGCTTCAGCCCTGCAAATCTGAGGGATGCTAGATATATGAAGGCAAAAATAATTTCAGGCCGCGCTCCTGGTGGCGAAAGAACCCGTTTGGCGGATGTCCTCCCCCTGAAGACGCCTTTCGTGGTGCAGATTTTTCCAATCTATGCATGCAATTTTACATGTGAATATTGCTTTCACGCCGTTCCCCGGCAGAAACGCGGGTTTGTTTCCGACTGGCCGGTCATGAAATACGATCTGTACAAGAAATGCATCGATGAACTGGCCCTATTCGATGATCGGCTCAAAGTGTTGCGCTTTGTCGGAATGGGCGAGCCTCTCCTGCACAAAAACATTGCGGATATGATCGCCTATGCGGTCGCCGGAAATGTCGCCCTCCGGGTTGAACTGTTGACCAACGGTTCGCTGTTGACAAGGCAGATGTCGGACGCCCTGATCGCCGCCGGGCTTTCGCGCATGGTCATATCCCTGCAGGGAATATCCGAAGAAAAATATCGCAAGATAAGCAAGGTAGATATCGATTTCGAGAATTTCGTCAGGAACATCGAATATTTTTACAAGCACAAGACTAACACGCACGTCTACATCAAGATAGTCGACTATGCCCTGGATGGGATGGATACGGAGCAGAAGTTCTATGAGATCTTCGGCGATATCTGCGATTCCATGGCGGTCGAAAAAGCCGTGCCGATCATGCCGGGGGTTGACTACGAAAAGGTGTTGGATAACCCCGGTGGTGGAACGACCCAATTCGGCCTGCCCGTCGCCCCCATTCAAGTCTGCCCGCAGCCTTTTTTTACCATGCAGATCAATCCGGACGGTAAGGTGGTGCCCTGCTACCAGATATCCTACCCGGCTATAATGGGAGACACAAATCATCAGACCATGAGGGAGATATGGGATGGAGAATCCTACCGCGACTTCCGGCGCGCCATGCTGGATGGGCGTGACCTCATGAACGATGTTTGCGCTCAATGCAATTTCATCCAGTATAGATCGTTTCCCGAGGATGACTTGCAGGAGGCCGCAGAACGTTTGAGAGGCGTGTACCGATGAACATTGTCATTATGGGCGCCACGTCCCACATCGCGAAAGGCTTGATCGACAGGTTCCTCGACCGTAGTGAAGATCACATGGTTCTCTTTTCGCGATCGGCGGACAAAATTCAACAATTCCTCGACGCAATCCGCAGACCGGCGAACGGCAACTATACTGTCTGTGAGGATTATCAGGCTTTTTCATCATTTTCCTACGATGTCATCATTAATTGCGTCGGCGTGGAAACACGCAATAAGCATAATTGTGATTTCACCAGGTATTTTACAGTAACTGAAGAATTTGACGGCCTGGCCATACGCTATCTGCAAAACAGAAATCCGGATGCGCTCTACGTTAGCTTCAGCAGCGGGGCCGTGTATGGCAAGGGATTCCCGGAACCGGCGCAAGAATCTTCCACGAATCACCTTCAGGTGAACCGTGTCGTTCCGGAGGATTATTACGGGATCGTTCGGATCAATGCAGAGGCGAAACATCGTGCTCACCACGACCTCAGAATCGTCGACCTGCGGATTTTTTCCTATTTCAGCAGATATATCAATCTGACGGATGGCTATTTCATCACTGATGTAATGAAGGCTATCCTGGACAACAAAGTGCTTGTTACGGACAGCACGAACATTGTTCGTGACTATCTCCACCCGGAAGATCTTTTTGCGATGATCGTCAAGTGCGTCCAAGCCGGCAAAATAAACCAGGCTATCGATGTCAGCAGTTCCCGCCCGGTGGAAAAGCAGGAGATTCTTGATTATTTCACTTCTGAATATGGCTTGAAGTATGAAAACCGGCACTTTTCGGAGAATGCCAGCGCCACCGGCGCAAAAAGCAATTACTACTCGACCTGCAATCGTGCCTCTCAAATCGGCTATATACCGCAATTCAGTTCTATGGATACCCTGAAGCACGAGGCCGTGTACATTTTATCTCACAAACCAACTGTCTGAAAGGAGGCGCTCCAGGAGAAATGAACACGGAACCCATTCAGAACAACCCGAATGATCCTCTGATCAGCATCCTTGTCTACAACTACGAGGGACGGTATCTCAGGCAATGCCTGGAGAGCATCTTTCATCAGGATATTCTCAAGAACTTTGAGGTCATCCTGATTGACGACGCCACAAGGGATGGCTCCTGGGATATAGCGCTGGAATTCCTTAGTAGATACCCCATGAGGATTACGGTCAACCGTAACAGAAGAGTCCTTGGTCCCCAAACTAATGAATCCCTCTACGAGGCGATGGCTAGAGGCAGATATTGTGCTCACCTTAAAAACGATCAGGCATTCTTGCCGGAATATATAAAAAGCTGTGTCCAGGCTATGATTTCTGATCCGTATGCAGGATTCAGCCTGGTGCGTCGAGTTGCCGGAAAACGTGTGCCAGAGCCCAACTTACTGAACAAGCCACTCGTCAGCATACTGTGTTACAATTACAATTACGGTCGTTATCTTCGGCAATGCCTGGAGAGCGTGTTCGCCCAAACCTACGAAAACATCGAGCTGTGCTTTTCCGATAACGGGTCAACGGATGATTCATGGAGCATCGCATTGGAATTTGCGCGGAAGTATCCCGAAAAGATGCATATCACGCGCAATCGGAAGAATTTCGGACCTGATGCAAATTTTGCTAATTGTCGAAGAAACATGCAGGGGGAATACTTTGTTAATTTCTGCTCCGATGACGTTCTCGAACCCGAGTATGTAGAGCGCTGCGTCTACGCTCTGGAAGCACATCCCAACGCGGGGTTCGCCATGGTCAACAGGACCATCATCGATGAGCATGGCCGTCGCACCGAAGAGCCTGCATTCTACAACCAATCCTGTATCATTCCGGGGGAAGAGCAGGCGGCGGTCTACATGATGGCCGGGATAAATCCCAGCGTATCGCAGATAATGTACCGCAATAGTATAGTCGATGGCAGAAATGCGACGGGAGCCCTCGTTTCCAGATATTACGGGACCCGCATTCTTGACTTCAATATCAGCGTAGATTTTGACATCGCATATATAAAAGAACCTTTGCTGCTGCACCGCCTTCACTCACAGAGCGACACGAATCAGGCGGACACAAACCTGCTGCCTGTGATCGGGTTGTATGTACTGAACCATCAATTTGCCGACATAGCCTCCGTCCGGAACCTTAAAAAAGTAACCAACCGCCTTCCCCAATCAATTGATAAGTTGGCTGGTTTGGCCGTTCGTTACAGTGTGCGTTCATTGCTGGCAAGGGATGAACAGGCCGCACTGAGGTATTTCCATCTGGCAGTGGCCTTCAACACCCAACTGGCCGAAGATCCGACGTGGAAGCAACTCCAGGAATACTGGACGGCTGATTCGTCACGGAAGTCAAGCATTCTTGAACGGTTAGGGAATTCCGACAACCTGGCGGCACGAAGCATTTCGTACGATCCACCGCCTGGATGCACTCCCGTATACCAGAATGGTAAGGCATTCCAGGCGTCCACCCGGTGAGGGGGTAACGCCGAGGCTGAATGAAATTTCAAATCACAAATTCAACAGTGGCCCAATAAAGTTAACAATGCGATCAGGCTGGATTCATCCATGGAAAACTGCAGACTGAACGACCCACAATACGCATGCTTCTTTGGCCTCGGTGTTCAGTTCCAGGATTGCTATCGCCAACTTGTGCTGTCAGTCGGCCGGGAACCGGATTTTCTGTGCGACAATGACCCGGAGAAATGGGACCGTGAGTTTTTCGGGAAAAGATGCCTCTCACCTGCTGAATTGAGAGAATTGGGTGAGAACACCGCTGTTGTCATCACCATAAGAAAATACGAAGACGTCTATCGACAGCTTTTCGAAATGGGACTCAAGAACATCTCTGTAGCCTGTTTTGACCGGAGCTATGATGTTGTTCACAGTATCAAGGGGCTTGGAATCGAGCAATTGGAAAGCTGCGAAAAACCTCCTCAGAATCCGGTTCAAGGTAAATGGACCCTGGTTACCGGCGCTGCCCGTGGAATCGGCCGTCAGATTGCACTGGAGATGGCCAAACTTGGTTCCAACATCATCGCGCACAGCCGCCGGATTGCACACACCGAAGAACTTGTCCAAACCTGTTCGTCCTTTGGAGTGCAGGTTAAGCCCATTGCCGCCGAACTGGGCAATTTGGCCGAAATCGAGGAGATGCTCGAAAATATCGAGCATCTTTTCCCGCCAGTCGATATCGTCTTCAACAATGCGGCCATCTCACTGCCTTGCAGTTCCGATCCCTGGCGAATATCCTCGGAGGATTATCTGAAACACTATACCGTCAACACCATAGCGCCGATCCGCATCTGCTATCGCCTGATCCCCCCTATGATACGGCGCGGGTTCGGACGGGTGATCAACATTTCGAGCACCATTCAGAAAAGACCTGGCGAGATGGCGTATGCCTGCAGCAAGGCAGCCCTGAGCAAATTCGTCCACGATATGGCGCCAAGCCTCCAGGAGACGGGGGTGACGATTTCGCTCGTCTGTCCGGGATACGTGCGTTCGGATATGGGAGGCATAGACGCTCCTCATAGTATAGAAAGCGTGACTCCCGGCGCTCTTTTGGGCGCATTGCTGGATGGTGACATCAACGGCCGCTGGTTCATTGCGCAGGATTATGCCGGACTGAGTTTATCTGCGGCGATGGCGAGGGCAAAATTCTATTACCGCCAAGGGGACTGAACAAATGCCTCACGAACCCTTCCGACCAGACGATATAGTCAAGACTTGCAGCAAGCTGGAGACCGGATTGAATTTAGCTATAAACGGACTCCGGGCTTGCACCCGGGGAGCCCTGATGCCCCCCTTATTCTGCAGCGCAGAAGAACTCGTTCAAGGTGCAATAACCAAGGATATTGTTATCGAGAAGAGGAAAGAATATATCCGTATGCTCAACGATGACCACAGTGACATGGACTGTAAGAATTGTCTCATGGTTGAACATAAACGTTACGGAGACATATCCTTTTCCCGTTTGGGGCATGTCGATCTACAACATTACAGCATTTGCAATCTGCGCTGCACCTATTGCGATTATACGAGAAAGAACGTGCACCTACCACCGCAATACGATGCATTGGAGATTCTTCGGCTTTTTTCTCCGGAAGATGTGGTATGGAATGCGCATGTAGATTTTGCTGGTGGCGAGCCAACCTTACTGGAAAATCTTGAGGAATACCTGGAGTTTTTCCGGACTCGCCGTATCCGGGTTCTGATGTTTACGAATGCGGTCCTGTTTCATCAAGCAATTTACGACGGTCTTGTTGATGGATCCATATATTGGGCGACTATATCATTGGATGCAGGCACGCCATCGACTTTCAAAGCGTTGCGAGGCATGGATCGGTATCTGCAGGTCCTGGAGAATCTGAGCCGCTACGCTGTCGGCGGGAGCAAGGGAAATGGCATGCTCTCGGTCAAATATATCTTCTGCGATTCCAACTGCAGTGAGGATGATATTGCCGGTTTTGCTTATGCCATGCTGGCCCTGCGACCCCAAAAAGTGTGGCTTACCTTTGATTTCTCTCCTCTGTTTTTACATCAATTCGATCATGACTATTCAACACAAATTAAGGCGTATGCAAAGCTGTACTTGCTTCTCAAGAAACATGGGATTGAAGCTTTTCATTACTATAAAGAAGCTATAGCGTCAGTTAGTCAAGAGGGCCGAAAGATCATGGATCAGATTCTTGCTGCCATCGAGATACAGAGTTCCGTGACGCCTCTGGGCGTTCCGGACCTGATTCTCAGGGACTTCAGAAGCAAGGGGCCTCTGGTGGGAAGCGAGCCTGACAAGTTTTCAATCACCCCCCTGGAACTAAGAAGAAACGGTTGTTCATCAGAAGGATGGTCTCTAGCCGGAAAGCGTATCCTGCTGGCGCCGGCGTGTCCCCTCACGCAGAAGCTCCTTTCCGATCCCGAGATTCAACGAGCGGACTGGATTGGCTTCATAGATCGCAACCCGATTCAACATGGGAAAGAGATCGACGGTCGGACGATTTACAGTTACGAAGCAATTCCGTCGATGAAAGTGGACGCTATTCTTGTTGTTGCGCCGGAAAAACATCGCCTTGATATCTTGGACTCAATTGCGCGGAGTGCACCGGCAGGCATGCAAATTGCAGAATTAAAATATTAAAACGTTATAAGGGATTGGAACTTTACGGGTGGGCGGGTAAAACTCGAGATCGTGAATGAGAGCATAAAAACATTTTCGGTATTTTTATGCAATTCCGGCCATCTTTTTTGAAGGCAGATCATAGCCGCAGCTTATATATTAGGCATCTATAAGATGAATTAAGATTCAAACGAAATTGACGGATCTCATCACCATCTCAACATACATAGAATAACGATTCTGAGTACTATATTCGGAACCAGGAAAGTGCGACGCGTCAAAAAGGAAATCAGTTGTAATGTTGGATGCTGTTATTATAAGCAATATACATGTTCGTATATAACATGCTTCAGATGTATTGACGCCACAACTCATAGGGCATTGGCGGGACAGGCATGTTTGATTCTGTACAATCTATATCGGGAGGAATTTTATGAATTATCTACTCGTCATGCCAAATGGTTTATCACGATCGCAAGATCAGCATTTCTATGTATTCAGTGTCGGGATCGCCTATATCTCAGCAAGTCTTAAAGCGGCCGGCTTTCGTGTATTCACCGCCAATCTCGATTTCATCACCGGTGATACCTATTCGATTATGCAAGATTTACTAATATCGAATCAAATTGATGTATTTTGTACAGGAGGTCTAAGCCGGGATTGCAATAAAGTCAAGAAACTAATAGAAATGGCGCTCACAATTAATCCTAAACTCATTACTGTGGTGGGTGGCGGTCTTATAAGCGCTGATCCTGAGCCCGCCATGCATGTGGTTGGCGCGGACATTGGAGTTATTGGTGAAGGCGAGGTAACTATGTATGAACTGGCCGGCGCCTTGGATAACGGACTTCCCTACAAAAATATACCCGGTCTTATTTTCAAAGACAGTAAAGGTGGCTTGACTACTACGGCACCAAGAACTCAAGCTACTCCTATCGATAGTATCCCATTTCCCGATTATGACGGATTTGATTATGCCAAATTCGTGAATTCAACTGGCATGGCCGTAGTTGCATGCAGCCGGTCCTGTACTCATGCATGTACCTTCTGTTATCGTCCACAAGGTCAAAAATATCGACAGCGTTCTCTTTCGAATATTTTTGAAGAAATAGACAGTCAGATTAGCAAATATCATCCCAAGATCATTGGATTAACGGATAACCTTTTTGCAAGTTCAAAAGAAAGAGTACTGGAATTCTGCGAATTGATCAAGAAACGTAATATCTCATGGTCATGCTCACTTCACGTTTCAGATACTACTGATCCGGATATGTTACAACAAATGAAAACTGCAGGTTGCTGCAGCATAAATTATGGATTGGAAAGTGCAGACAGTTCAGTATTAAAAAGTATGCGAAAAGGAAGCACTATAGAACAGATAGAACTCGCATTAGAGAATATCTGGAACGCCGGCATCCACCTCCAGGCCAATTTTATTTTTGGGGATGTCAACGAGACAAAAGAAACTGTGATCAACACAATGACTTTCATTAATAAGCACAAATCACGGTTTTTATTTGGTCTAGACCCAATAGTTGCGTTTCCAGGTTCAAAAATATACAAATACGCATGTAACAGCGGTTTAATAAAAGATAGAGAGCAGTTTCTTAAAGATAACTGCCCGGTAATAAATATTTCCAAGCTTACCGAGCCTGAATTTAATGAGATGCTTGGACTGATCACTGAATTTCGCCTCGCGCCACGCGTTCCAATGGGTCCTTTTCATATCGCAGAAGTACAAACCGATGGTCAATGTAATGTGGCATGGACATGTAGAAAATGTGGTGCAGAAGAATCGGCTAATCTTGTTTTCTGGTACTCTACTGATATTATTTGTAATACCTGCGGTACGGTAAATCATATTGATCCTTTCGAAAAAGCATTACATTTACCCAACAGCCTTGTTGATAATCTGCCTAACAATGGTTTTGCTGTTTTGTGGGGTGCAGGTGGTATCTACTATAAACTAATCCATAAATATGACGTGTTATCATCTGACGAGTTTCTGCTTGTCGATTCGAATAAGTATCGCCAAGGTCAATCTATGTGTAATAAGAAGATATTATCGCCTGATGTTATTTCTCAAAGCAACATAAAGACAGTCATCATTACCGCATTGAGCCACAAAGACGGGATTTGCGCTACCCTTCGCAACAGTTACTCGAACGTAGAACGTATCATGATACCAGCGTTTGATATCACAAAGGACGGAATTGTGCCGTTCTTTAAGCAGATGTGAATGATTATGAATCGTAATAAATAATCATTTATTTTATCGAGAGTTATCAGTTTTGAATACTCATCCGAAGGTCGACCATGAACAGAATCGCAAAGAAGATCATTGAACGCATAGGCTCTGCCAGGGGAAAGCCGGATTTTTTGGATGTACTGTTCCGCGAACATAAGGAGGAAGCGTTACGGGGGGCATCGGTCATATTGTTTGGTGCAGGGAGTTTGGGAACAGAGTTATGTTCGACTTTGCGCTCCCACGGTGTGTATCCGGTTTATTTTTGCGACAATAACGATTCCAGGAAAGGAAGCCGGTGCTGCGGCATCCCTGTGATCACTTTTCAGGAATTGACGGAATCATTTCGAAACAGCCTGATCGTTATCGCGTCACACAAATATATATGTCCGATGACAGATCAGTTGTTAAAGAATGGGTTCAGCATGGACCGTGTTCTCTGTAAAGTGTCCGATGTATTTTCACCGATAGTTTTCATGTATTCCATGATCGGGACCCAATGCCTGTTTGCCGGCTATAAACAGCAGTGCGGCACTCGAAGAGTGCTGGATGCTTTGCTGGAAAATGAACGGGCGATCTTGGATGCATACGATCTATTTGCTGATCAACACTCAAAGGGTCTCTTTGTATCCAAGCTTGCATTGATGGCGTCCGATGGAGATTTCCAGTTGTTCAGAGATTTTATTCAATCCTACAGCCAGCCGGTGCTTGAGTTTGGTTTCGGAAATTACGACGGAACCCCGGAGGACTATTACTATTTCAATAACGACATTATCTCACTCTCGCCTGATGAGGTATATATCGATGTCGGGGCCTATGATGGCGATACGGTTTATACCTTCGTAGAGGCATGCAAGAAAAATCGATTGGATTACACAAAAATTCATGCTTTCGAACCAGACCCTCATTGCTACCAGGCGTTGCTAAAAAACACGGCCGACTATAAAAATGTCCTCTGCCATCCATCGGGAGTCTGGTCGAAGTCCCAGGTGCTGCGTTTCAAGTCTTCGGAGAATGGCATACATGACCAGGCCGGCGCCATAGATCTATCGGGCAACATTGACATTAATGTCGTCAGCCTGGACGATTGCCTGCAGGGCGAAGAAGTCTCTTTCATCAAAATGGACCCAGGCGGCAACGTGATTCCTGAGGCGATCCGGGGCGCTGCCGGCATAATCGCGAAGCACAGACCCAAACTCGCTCTCGGGGCCTACCATGCTCTGGAGTCACTCTTTGAAATCCCACTCTTGGTGCATCAAATATGCCCCGATTACAAACTGTTCCTGCGCCACAACACGTATCATCTGTGTGACACGGATTTGTATGCCGTACTCTGACCCGCTATAAATAAGACGTGTACTAGGGACATAAGCTATGCGCATTCTGATAGTTGCACCCAAGGTAACAGAACTGAGAGTAATTCCCGTTCCGCTCGGGTTGGCGTACATTTCGGCACAGATGAAACGGGACGGGCACGAGGTATTCTGGCTCAACCTGAACCATCATTCAGATGACATGGAGACTTTAATCCGCCAGACCATGTGTCTTTGTGACCCAGACATTGTTGCTACCGGCGGGATGTACCTCTATCTGGAATTTACGCGGGCAGTCTTCGTTATGGCCAGGCGAGTCAACCCTAAGGTCGTAAGACTTGCCGGTGGAACTGGAGTAACTGCCGAACCCGAATTATTCATGAACTATACAAGCGCAGATATAGGCGTTATTGGAGAAGGGGAGCTTACTGTCAGCGAACTGTTGAAGACGTTGCCGACCACTTCTGTTAACGACCTTGCCGGTGTCGCCGGCCTTATCTATAGGGTTCACACGGGAACTATCGTTCGTACGCAAGAGCGAAAACTGTGCAACCATCTTGACGAGTATCCGTGGCCGGATCTTGAAGGATTCGACTTCGAACATACCATTAATGAGTACCAGAACATTGCTGATTTTAGTTTATTCGCGGCAAGTGTACTCGATCGTCCCCGCATGATTCCTTTAATCACTTCTCGCGCCTGCCCATATAACTGCACGTTCTGTTTTCATGCGAGCGGGCGACGGTATAGTGAGCGTTCCTTAGACGACGTTTTTGCTGAAATGGATTTCCACATCGAGAAATATAAGGCGAATTTTATCGTGATATTGGACGAAGTCTTTTGCCCTGAAACTAGCCGCGTGATGGAGTTTTGTGAGCGTATCAGGCCTTACGGGCTAAAGTGGTGGTGCCAAAGCCATATTAATATGTTCAATAGCGACCGGCTCGCAATTATGAGGGAAGCCGGCTGTGTAGGCATGTCGTATGGCATTGAGAGCATGAATGATAAAGTCCTAAAAAGTATGAAGAAGCACAACAAAGCTGAGGTGGTGGCGCACACCCTCCAACAGGCCTATGAAGCGCGGTTGGACATGCAGGGAAACCTTATCTTCGGAGACCAGGCCGAGACGATTGAAACAGCGGAAGAGACGTTGACTTGGTGGGAAAATAACCTCCATTTGAGTGTTAACCTTACGATGCTTGCGCTCTATCCTCGGTCAGAAATGTACGCCGCAGCCGTAAAGAAAGGTACAATAAAGAACCCGCTGGGCTTCATCAACGCGGGATGTCCGGTGGTTAATGCAAGCAGCATGAACGACGAAGAGTTCGCTGCCTTGCGTGTACGCGTTCAGCTTTGTAATCTTATTGGCTTCTATTGCCAAATAACAGGGTACTCGTTGGATACGGAACGTAGCATCATTTACGGCAGACTCTATCGACTCACTGCCGTGTGTCCACATTGCGGGGCTTCTTCTGAGTATCGTAATGTTGCCCTCCCCTATAACAGTAACACTACTTTCTTCCTTGCATGCCGTGAATGCTACCGAAGATTTGCTCCGCCGCTCTTTAAGAGATCGGTTAAGATAAACAAGTTAGAGGAACAAACGATTCTGGCGGGTGAGTTTGTTGAAATTGGCGATATTGATCAAGCCGAACGCATCTGTCGGCACAACCTTCACCGTTTCCCTTTTCATGATGCAAGCTTGTACTTAATCGGCAAAATCTTGCGGGAGCGTGGTAATCGAGACCGAGCCTTTTCTGCTGCTCAACTTGCTGCAATCTACAATCCCGCTCAACCTGACTATCTTGAACTGTTGGCTGACACCGCGCCTGACGGTTTCGTCGGGCGGGCGGGTCGCGTGTTGCGTCAACACGCCACATGGCTTCGTGAAAAGGGTATAAACGGAGTGACCTATGTTGCCCCATAGGGACGCTCCCACGAATTTAGTCGCCGACATCCGGTCTCGGGACAGCCAGGGATATGGTGAAGTGGGTAAACCGGGAATCGAAGCGGACGGGCCGCCAGGTGCGAACTTAACCAAACGCGGCAAGCTGGAAGCGAGTTCATGGGGCTTTTCTAATCATCGCCCGGGATGTCGGTCATTTTCCATCCAAGGAGAAGAGAATTGTGAATGAAGTTCTATCGAGAATTTCTAAGAGATCTAAATCCCGTGCAAAAGAGGATTTCGTATATAATCTTTTTGGAGATTATTTGCGTGCCGCCATAAATGGAACAATCCCGATTGTACTGTTTGGCACTGGTGCGGTAGGTAAAGAACTTTGCCAGGTACTGAAGTTGCATGCTGTGCAACCGGTTTGCTTTTGTGACAATAATCCTTCCCAGGTCGGCTGTCGGCATTTCGGGATTCCCGTCATTTCATTTGCTGAATTGAAACAGACACACCACGATCACCTGGTTGTTGTTGCATCATGCAAATATGCGGCTGAAATCCGGCAGCAGTTGTTGGACCATGGCTTTTCAGCCGAGAGAATCATATCAGTTTCGTCCATCGCTAGGCCAGACTTACTAGGCCATTATCATTTCTATTACACGAAAAATACTCAGCATTCCTTGTCAATAAAAGATCTCGAAAACAATCGGGAAGAATTGACCGCAGCATATCAGCTTTTCGCCGACAAAAGATCGAAGGACCTATTTGTTGACCGACTGTCACTCTTCACGTCAAAATTGGATTTTTTGCAGTTCTCAAAGTATATGGATGATTATTCTGAATTGAACGAAAAGGAGCGAGATTCTTTTCCGTTCTATGTATCTCCGGAAGACTATGGCTACTTCAACAATGATATCGTTTGTTTAAAAGAAGGGGAGACCCTCGTGGATGGCGGCTCGTTTAACGGACTATCGGCTGCCACTTTCGCAAAAACCTGCGAGAAGAAAAAACTCACGTATAAACGAATATTTTCCTTCGAGCCCGATTCCGGGAACTTCAGTGTCTTACAGCATAATACCGCACACTTACCAAACACGACCTGCATTCAGCTCGGCCTATGGTCCCATGCAGCAACTCTGACTTTTCTGAGTGCCGGAGAATGTGACCCAGGCGCACTCCTGGAGGCCTGCAGTACCAAGGGCGCTTTTACATACAGCAACAAAGTTGCAGTACAAACGATAAGCATAGACGAACAGTTTCCGGATGAAGAAATTACCTTTATTAAACTGGATATCGAAGGGGCGGAAATGGAGGCGATGCAGGGGGCGGCCAACGCAATCAGGCGATGCCGGCCTAAGCTGGCAATAAGTGCTTACCACAAACACAGCGATATTTATCAACTGCCATTGTTGATACATAGCTTGTACCCAGAATATAAATTCTATTTGCGGCAGTTCGGCTATACTCTTTTTGATATGGTGCTGTTTGCAATCCCTTGACCCTGAAGTAGGCCTCAAACGGACTGAGAGAGCGTGGCTAATGAATCGAGTGATAAATATAATTCAAAAATTATCCAAGCCGTTTCAAGATGCGGATTGTTTACCCAATGTTCTGGGCAAGTATTATCGTGAAGCGGTGCTCGGCAAAATGCCGGTTGTGTTATTTGGCGCCGGTTCGGCGGGAGTGCATCTGTGTAATGCGTTGAAGATTCACCATGTCGACATCTCCTGCTTCTGTGACAATAATCCCAAAATCATCGGTGGTTATTGCGCCGGGCATCCTGTCATTTCTGTGGAAGAACTCAGAAAGGACCATCAGAAAAGTCTAATTGTCATTTCTGTATCTCAGCCTTATGCGCAGCAGATCAGGGATCAATTGATGCATCTCTGCTTTACATCTGACAGGATTCATACTCCGCCACCAGACCCCTTACTCTATTACACGAACGCCGCTAACCTTTACTGGTCCCCCGCTGATTTACACGCCAGGACACAGCAACTTCAGGATACCTGCGGTTTGTTTTTCGACCAAAAATCAAAGGACCTATTTATTCACCGTATTGCATCTTTGACCGGGGGCCTTGATTACAATTCTTACCGGCGCTTCATTCAGCTCTTCGCCGATTTGATCACTGATCTTGGTCCGAATCTCTTCCTCAGCCCTCTGTATGATGAAAACTACTTCTATTTCAATAGTGATTTCTTTCCAATTGGGGACAAGGAGGTGTTTGCCAACATTGGCGCCCTGGTAGGTGATTGTGCCATTGAATTCGCGAATGCCTGCAAAACAAAGGGGCTCCAATACAAGGAAATCATAAATCTCGAGCCTGATCCCAGTAATTTCCTTCAGTTATCGGCGAATATGAATCATCTCGCCAATGTGAGATGTCTGCCGTATGGACTTTGGTCACACAGATCACGCCTGCGGTTTTTTAATCCTGATCGATCTCGTGCTGGCACGGCTGGGAGTCTGGACAAAGACGGCAATCTTGAGGTGGAAGTGGTCAGCCTGGACGAACTTCTTCCGGACGTGGAAATTTCATTTATGAAAATGGACGTGGAAGGCGCTGAAATAGAGGCACTTCGAGGTGCGGCCAACACGATTATGCGCAACAGGCCGAAGCTGGCCATCAGCGTTTATCACAAGCGGGATGATATTTTCGAAATCCCGCTATTCATCCATCAACTCCACCCGGGATATAGGTTCTATCTCAGGCACCACAGCACAACTTTTGGAGAGACCGTTCTGTTTGCTGTGCCATAGATCAAGGGCTGGTCTACATAATTGAATTGTAAGTTTTCCGTGAGGAGATAAATATTGATGAACGACTTCAAAGCCGTTCTTTCCAGCCTTTTAGAACACGGTGCATTCCCGGATGACGCCTTTTACATTCGCAAGGCATTCGAAGGCCGGAAGATCATTATCTATGGGGCAGGTGAGTCTTTTCATTACTTCAAAGAAATTGTCATGCGCCGGTACGGATACATTCCGTCTGTGGTGCTGGATCGCAAATTCAGCCACGGCGACTCCTTCGAGGGTATACCTGCCTTTTCTCCTGTCGAATATCAGGCTGCCGAGGAGGAAAAGCTAAATGGGCTGGTGGTCGTCTGTCTCGGAAAACAAACTTACTTTGACGAAGTTGTCAAAACTCTACGCCAACTGGGTTTTCGTCATATCATTTCCCTGATGGATATCTATGAGATCCACAACCCTTTTCGCTTGCCGCAGGAACTGGAAGATAGCGGATATCAATATTACATAAATCAAAGAGAACGAATCGAATCCTGCCTCGATATTTTTGCTGACGACCACAGCAGGGAAATCTATGTTCGGTGCCTGCAGACCCATCTGCAGCGTAAACCGGTTTCGATTCCCATGTGTGACAGAAATGAACAATATACCCCCAAAGGCATTCCACTTACCCGTAACTATTCGCGTTTCATCTACTGCGGGGTAAGCGTAGGGGAGATGTCCAGGATATTCGGTCAGGTGGGCAAAGTCGATGAACTGGTGTGCTTCGAGCCTGATCCCAATCAATTCAGATTGGCAGCGCAATACCTGTCAAGGCACCAGGAGCAGCTTGCCCGGCGGGTGACTGCCATCCCTTGTGCCGTTTACAGTCATGAGGCAATCGAACCGTTCACATACTCCGATACAAGTTTCGGGTCAAGAATCCTGGAATCGGGGGAGGCCCGCATTCAATGTGTTTCGATAGATCATGTCCTCCCGGGCTTTCATCCGACTTTTATCAATATGGACATCGAAGGCGCAGAGCTTGAAGCGCTTAAAGGCGCAGAAAAGACTATACAGGCGAATCGCCCGGATCTGGGTATCTGCGTTTACCATTCTCCCAGTCACCTGTGGGAAATACCACTCTATCTCCATGGCCTGGGGGTTGGCTATCGCCTATATCTGAGGAACTACACGAGCCTTACCGGAGAAACGGTGCTTTATGCAGCGGCGTGACCGCAGGCTCTCTGCTGCCTGAACAGAGTCAGGTGAAGACAGGAGAATGAACATAATGGACGAACAGGCTGGGCTGTTGCCCGGAACGATAGTCTGGATCGCACCATTTTATAATCGGAGCGGCTATGGAGTGGGGGCACGGGCTGCTGTTGCCGCCTTGCATAAAGCCGGAGCGCACATCAGGATCTTGTCCAACAAAGAGATCGATCCAGGGCTGGATGATTGCGACCTTGCTCTTTTCAAATCGCTTGAAACAACACCTCTTATCCCGCCGATTACGGCTATTATCTCGCACCTTCCGCAGAGAATCTGGCTTGATTTGGAGCTGCCTCGGCCAAACCTGCGCATAATAGCCACTACCTTTGACAGCAGTGAGCAGGGCAACTTGCCTCCCGCAGAATGGATTGAGGTGTGCAATGAAATGGACCAGGTCTGGCTGATGGTGGAGAAAGAGCGGGAAGCTTTTATCTCCGCCGGGTTGCCGCGCGAAAAAATCCAGTTAGTCTATTGGCCCCATCCGTGGCTGGAAAATCCTTTTGTGCCGCCGCCAACGCCCGAGCCGGCTACTCAAGAAAAGCCTTTCCGCTTTCTGTCCATTGCGATGTTTCAGCCTCGGCGACGGTGGGATACCCTGATCGAGGCTTATCTTGCAGAATTCAAGGGAAATGAAAGTGTCGAACTTTATCTGAAGGTTAACTATCCTTCATGGTACCCTATTCCCGGCAAGCCCAGGCAGGACCTTCATAATCTTGTCAACTCCCTGCGCCAGAGGACCGGTTCGGGAGCAAAGATTATCATTGATGAAAACCTGGGAACACGAACCGGCATTGTTAATTTAATCGATAGCTGTAATGTATACATTTCCACTGACACCGCCTCGACATCTCCGATCAGCGAGGCGCGGGTAAGACAGCGAATGGTAATCATCCCCGATGGGTTAGGGCTTGGCAAGGTCGGGGTGTGCATAGCCGTGGATCAACATGCGAAGTCCGAACTGACTCAGGAAATGCTCTTGTATCAGCCTCACCATAAGGGCGCATTCATGCCGCAGCTCCATGTAAAAGATGTTCGTCTCGCGATGCGCTCCGCCTACGATATGACACCGGATGAACGGCAAGCCTTAGCTGCTGGGGCTTCGCATGTGCCGGGTCCCACCGAGGCCATCCAGATGGCGATTAGGGCGATCAATTCGGGATGGGAATATAAGAGATCTCAGCGGATAGAGGCAACCGCCGGAAAGTCGACGCCGAGGATAGCCTGGGAAGGTTCTCAACTGGTCTCTCATTCGCTTGCCCTGGTCAACAGGGAGTTTTGCCTCCAATTGATTGACGCCGGCTACGAGGTTTCAATTATCCCTTTTGAAAAGGACAACATCGAATCCAATGCCGATCCGCGTTTTAAAAAGATCGTTCAAAGGACCAATAAGCCACTTTCGGGCAAAGCTGATGTTCATTTCAGACAACAGTGGCCACCTGATTTCAACCCGCCAGGGCAGGGTCATTGGGTGATCATGCAGCCATGGGAATACGGCAGGCTGCCGGCAAACTGGATTGAACCAATGGCGAATCTGGTCGACGAGCTATGGGTCCCCAGCCGGCATGTTCTGAAAACATACATTGCCAGCGGCATCCCGTCGGACCGCGTGCACGTCATACCACTCGGGGTGAACGTCGACCAATTTCATCCTGAAGTTCAGAAGCGCTCCATGGAGTCGTCAAAAAAGTTCAGGTTCTTATTCGTCGGGGGCGGGCTCTGGCGAAAGGGTGTCGACCTTCTTCTCGATGCTTACAGGGGCGCGTTCAGCAGTAGCGACGATGTCGTTCTGATCATAAAGGATCTACCGCAACAGCAATTCTATATCGATCAGGGCGTGGGGAGAATAATCCTAGACATACAGAAAGATCCGAACGCCCCGGAAATCTTGCATATGCAGACAGTGCTGCAACCCGGAGAGGTTCCGGGACTCTACACCGCCTGTAACTGTCTGGTCCACCCGTACCGCGCGGAAGGGTTCGGCCTTCCCGTACTCGAGGCCATGGCATGCGGCGTTCCCGTAATCACTACCGCCGGGGGCTCGACAGACGATTTCTGCTCGCCTGACCAGGTGTTTATGATCCCGTCCAGGCGCAGGGAATTCGAGCCGAAAGACGTTAAGCTGGCAAGTGGCGCCGGTTGGGTACTGGAGCCGGATATAAATGCCCTCCGGGCAAATATGCGGGAAGTCTTCGAAAAGAACGAGGCAGCCAAAGAAAGAGCTCTAAGAGTCTCGGAATATGTCAGGTCCCATTACGGGTGGGAAAATGTAACCGAAAAGCTGATCGCTCGAATTCATTTGCTTACTAGAGAGCCCATCCGCCGAAAGACTGATTAACAAACATTACCGCTGTCCGGTAGAATTTGCTTTTAGTGTTCTAGTGAATGGACTGCGCCAACAAGAGGGGCCTCGGGCTGATGTCCGGGATGATTTCGCTCAGCTTTTCAACTCTCGGGCACTTGGGTCCCGACCCGGCGTATTAGTCCGTATCGAACCTTATACCTTCGAAGTCGTAGATCATCCGTGTAAAATGCCGTACGGCGAATTCCTCTCCGCAGCGATGTTTAGCCACCTTCCTGCCGGAGCGCTTCGCGGATACCCGGTTATCTTCTTGAGTTGCCCCATCCTGTTATGAAATTATGAATCCATTTTTTTGCTACTGCCAAACTTCGGTCTGAGATGTTACAATATAGTTCCGATTTAGCTGGTTATGGCTTGATCGAACAAATCGAAACAAAAACCAGAGAATTGGCCTTGAGAAATGTCATAATTGGGGCAACCTTGCCCAAAACGTAGGGGTTGTGATGAAAAAAACTCTATACATACATTTGGGACCTCCGAAAACGGGAACCTCAGCTATACAGTACTTTCTTAGTTCTAATGATGAAGTACTTTCGGAGAAAGGATTTCACTATATAAAGGCATGTAGATGGGATGATGGAGGCCATCATCCACTTGCATGGATACTTCATTATAAGTACACTAATATGTATCTGAATATATTATATAGCATAGACTACGTTGCACAGCGAGATAAATTACTTAGCGACCTGGCAAATGAGATAAATAGCATCTCAAAAGAATCAATTATTCTCTCATCTGAAGCAATTCCATTAATCTGTGATCAAGCAATAAATGACCTTCTTGATTATTTCCCTGGCATGTCCGTAAAGGCTATTATCTATGTTAGGGATCTTCGTGAACACGTTTTGAGCGTGGCAGCGCAAATTATTAAAAACCAGGATACAACTAATGACGATAGATTCTCAAATATGTACCCTCACATAAAATACTTTTATCAATACTACCTGGGTTTTTTGAATTTCTGGGGAAATAGAATAGGGAAGGAGAACTTAATATTTAGAAAATATGGCAAGGAATACTTTAAAAATGGAAGCATTTACGCTGACTTTCTGGATGCTATAAATGTCACCCTTACTAATGATTTTATTATACCGGACAACCTGAAGAATGAGTCTTTGACTTACTCTGAAACGATATATTTTAAAGATATATTGAATAGACTTACATTAAATACGCATCAAGATATATTAAAGGCTCAATTGATAGCATGGGAAAAAGCAAATCACGGTACAAAATTCTTTTTGCCAAAAGATATGGCTATAAAATTAGAAGAGGATGCCACAAATATTCATAAATATCTACTTGATAATTACCTAGACACAACGTATGCTGACTTCTTCGAAAGACCCCTATCATTAAGTGGCGATGTAGAATACAAACTAACCTATTCCGACTTTACAAATATGGTCGACTATATGGATAATAATATCAATAACTTCAAAGAAGACATAATGGAATCCTTGAAGAAGGTGTTAGATAGAACGTATGAATATGAACTAGGCTTTCGTGAATTCGAGGTTATACTGAGAAGTGTTACTCGGGACAACAAACCCATTGCATTATGGGGATGCGGTGCCGTTGCAGAGAGATTATTCAGAAACCACAGTACCCTATGGGATAGAGAGATATATGTAATAGACAAGGATATTAAAAAACAAGGTAGTTATTTCTATGGCCATGAAATTCTACATCCATCCATTATTACGGATAGATGCATAGATACTGTAATTATCACTTCCGTTGCCTATGTTGAAGAAATTACCAAAGAAATAACAGAGCAATATCCTGGCGTGGGATGCGTTATTAAATTGGCAGAAAACATGAGATGCATTCAGCAGACATCAATTGCGTATCTGGCATCACACATTGAGAGGTGATCACAAACACTTAGCGGCATCAAACGGATCAGTATGTTGAAGTGCCCTTCTTTGCGATTTGAGCGCCATTTTAAACACTCCTGCCGGCATTGATCGCGTCGAATTTGCGGTCAAGCCGCTCGACATTTGTGCTGGAAGCACCGGCACCTCGGTCCCGATTGCTCCATGCCCGGTAAGGAATGCGTTCATATCGGATTCGCAAAAGGAATCCCCGTTGATTATCAATACGGGTTCAGAGTAGCGCAGGTGAAGTGCTCCGCGAACCGTCCCCGCGGTGTCGAAGGGCTCTTTCTCACGGTAGTAGCTGAGATTCATATCTATGTATGCTTCGCCTAAAGCTGCGCTGACCTTGTCGCCCTCGCATCCCGTCAATAATATGACCGAGTTGAAACCGGAATCGGCTAAATGTTCGAATATATAATCTCGCCTGTGCTAAACGTTTTTAAATTGACCCCGCCCCAGCGTGCTGTAGCCTTTCAAGAGTTCCCGAATACCTTCATCCAGTGACCGTTTGGCTTCAAAGCCGGCCTCCCGCAGGCGTTGGTTCGACACGATGTAATTACGCTCGTCGGGTCGGTGGCCGTTCTCGCCAAAGTGGATATAAAAGTTAGGAATATAATCCTTGATTTTGAGGGCCAACTCCTCGTTGGACAAATGGGCATTATCGAGCCCTGCGTTGAAAGGGCGGCCGGTCATGCGGTCGGCGTTCTTGATGCAATGCACGAAGCAGTCGGCCACGTCACGGATGTGGATGTGGTTTCGCTTGAAATCCTTCTCGAATATGACGATGTAGCCGTCCTTCAGCGCCGCGTAGGTAAAATGGTTTACCAGAAGATCGATGCGCATGCGCGGTGATATGCCGAAAACGGTTGCCAAACGAAGAGTTATCGAATTGGGCGAATCCAATAATACCCGCTCGGCATGCACCTTGGTCTGTCCATAGAGCGAGATGGGTTCAAGGGGCGTTTCTTCGGTACAGCAAACGTTCCCCGACTGGGCGCCGTACCCGCTGTTGGTTGTCGGAAAAATGACGAGTTGCCGCGGGCTGCGGATGTCATTGAGCATTCTGATTGCGTCGAGGTTTACCGACTTTGTGTCCCAGGGATTGCGGCTGCACGTCTGCGCGCCGACCATGGCTGCCAGCGGAATGATCACGTCTGCTTCCTTGATCAGCCGCACCATTAGGCCCCTGTCACGAACGTCACCGAAGACAAAGTCAAAGTTCGGATTGCCACACAGGTGGAAGAGACTGGGCTGGCCAAAAGTCAGGTTATCTACGGCGGTAACCCGGTGGCCCGCATCCAGCAGATGCTCGCACAGAATCGATCCGAGATAACCTGCGCCTCCCGTTACAACTGCATGAATGGACACCTGTGAACTCCTTTTTTCCTATGAAACACGATCTTGAAGTTCTTCTGTCCACCTGAGCGCACTCGAACCCAATGGCGGTGGATAGTTGATCTGGAGCTGAAATTCCGCATCAGCAAGTGCAGATTGCAAGAAATTTGCCAGGGATTGCCGCTTTGATCGAATTTGCCCTGCATGCATGTATGTTAAAGCATCGGAGTCCACGCCCATACTCTGCGCCTCAGTCAAGATAATGACATCCAATGCACACATAAAACTGTTCAGAAGGGAATGGCCGGGGTCACGAACCAAACTTATGGAGGTTGTGGGAATGCGTAGTGGGGGAAGGGAAGAAGTCTACTGGATTATGCCGGGGCTGTCGCCGCTTCGCGGCCAGATTCAGGCTGATGCTCCGGGCGGACCAGGTCGAAGACCGTTTTGACCGGATTGGATCTAATCGCGAAATGAAAAACCCCCCGGAGGAGGGGGGGGTTCAATAACGCGACATATTTGAAAATGCGCTAACTTACCAAAATCTCTATTTTGGCTTTGGATTTGAGTGATTCTATATACTTAGGGAACTCCTGAGACATCTTTTCACTCTTCAAATGTTGTTCTATCCGGGGCTTTACTTCATCGAAGGACATCGTTCCAGGTGCTTTCTTATCGGTCAGTTTTATGATGTGATAGCCGAACTCGGTTTCCACGATATCGCTGGTTTCCCCCGGCTTCATCGCAAAAGCTGCGTTTTCGAATGGCCCCACCATCTGGCCCTTCTGGAAAAAGTTGAGGTCGCCGCCATTGGCCTTGCTGGGACAATCGGAGACTTCTTTTGCCACCTGGGCGAAGTCCTCCCCAGCCTGGATCCTCTTCTGAATGCCTTTGATCTTTTCCAGCGCTTTGGCCTTTTCCTCGGCACTGGCTGTTTGATCCACTTTTACGAGGATGTGGCTTGCCCGGACCATTTCTTGAGTTTTAAATACGTCGGGGTTGCTTTCATAGAAAGCCTTCACCTCTTCCGGGGTCACAACCACTTTCGATGCCAGTTCCGTATCTATCAGTTTTTTTATGGCTAGTTGTGAGGCGAAGTGTTCCTTAAGCGCCTGTTCGGTCATATTCATCTGCTTAAGTGAGTTTGCGAAGTCTTCAGGCGAGGTGCTCTTCTTCACAGTATCCAGTTGAGCATCCACCTCGGACTCATCAACCTTTATCCCCTTTTTCTCAATTTCCTGTTTCATGAGTTCGCGGGCGATCAGGTTATCGAGTATTCTCTGCTTTAATGTCGGCATTTCTTTTTCGTCTGGCTGGCGGCCCGTCATGCTGATCTGACGGTTGAGTTGATCGAGCCCCGCCTGATATTCCGACATCGGGATGGGCTTCCCATTCACCATTGCGGCATTCTGAAGTTTTGTCTCATCCTTTGGTGTGGATGAGGCGGCGTCCTGTCCGGCAGCTTTTTGGGACGGCTTGTCGGCTGCGGATACGTATAAGCCGTAACCGGCCAATAATAAGGAAATTACCAGGACAGAAACAATTAACCCTGACTTCTTCATTTCGTTCTCCTCGCAAAAAAAACTACCCACAGAGGCTTCTCTGCCTCTGCGGGGCAAACAATGCGATTGCTGATTGTCTGTCAATAAGGACCGAAAACATGCTTTTAATATTCAACTATCTCATGAGAGGGCGCGAGAGTCAATAAGCGTGATGGTAAAATCTCGTGCATCGGGAACGGCCCTTTTTACTGCCAATATTGCCGGACATAGCCAGCCGCAAGGAAGGTGATGAGAATACCGAGCATCAACTTCATAAATTTTTGGGGAACGTATTTTTGAAGCCGGGCGCCCGCGTACATTCCAAAGAAGCCCCCGAAACCAAACAGCGCGCCCAGGAGCCAGTCCGGCCCGGTCGGCGGCCCCGTCACAGCTGGTAGCATACTGTAGAAGAAAACCCCGGCGATGGAGGTAATAAATGTGCCCATGAGCGCAGCGCCTGCGACCGTATAAATTGGGAGGTTAAACACGGCCACGCAGAACGGAGTGATTATCGCCCCCCCGCCTATCCCGTACGTGCCCCCGATTATTCCAACGATAAAGGCCAGCAGGAACATGCCAATGGTGTCAAAAGAATAGCGCTGGCCCCAGAATTCGTACTCTACTTTGCGCAAAGAGACTGAAATCGTCTTTACAACTGCATCTGCCGGAATGCCCGCAGATATCTTGCCGCTCCGCTGTTCCTTGAGCTTTTTCATATGCTGATTGAATTTGTCTTCCAGGGCCTTCATTTCTTTTTTGCCCCGTTGAGACCTCGGGGTCATCTCATAGAGGAGGCGCAGGCCGATATAGAGTAGCACGCATCCCACAAAAAGCTTGAAATCGCGCGGATCGGGCATATACAGGACGCGCAGATAATAACCGATGAAAACGCCTGGGAGGGTGCCGATAATGACTACCAGTGTCAGCGGCCATGCCATTCTGCCCTCACGCAGATAACCGTACACGCCGCTGGGGATGGCCACGATATTGTAGACGAAATTGGTCGCGCTGACCGATGGTGTAGTAAAATTGAGAAAACTGACCTGGAATGGAAGCAGCAGAAAAGCTCCGGATATGCCGGCCATGGATGTGAAAATGGAAACGCAAAAAGCGACAAGCGGTGGAATTAAAATCGAGGTTTCAACCTGGGAGAATGGAAATTTGAATACCAGGAAATCCATTCAACCTCCTAATCAATGGAAAAGTTGGATAATTTATTTGGGCTTTAGAGAGAATTTAAGCGCTGAACTCAGCGGTGGATTCCGATTGGGGAATTTATTGTGTGGGCATTTTGATGTCCAGTGAATTCGAGTCCGGGGAGAGTTTATCGAGCAAAGTTGCAAGAACAACGAGAAAGTCCTGCGAGTCGGAGCGGAATTCACTTCGGATGTGGAGCTTCTCGGAAAAAAGGATAGGGCGCTTTCTTGTCATGCGGTATAGTTGTTGCCGCAAACTCAGGAGAAATAGTGTGCGAGTAGGGCAAATCGGAGAGTTCGGGCTGATCGGGCGCATATCGGCCATGCTCGCGGAGCAGGCCCCGGGGGTGGTCAGGGGGATCGGGGACGATGTAGCCGTTCTCGATACCTCAGGGCCGGAATACCTTCTGGCCACCTGTGATACTCAGGTGGAGGGCGTTCATTTCACGCGCAAGGCCATGACCCCATACCAACTTGGACGCAAAGTGGTTGCGATAAATGTGAGCGATATAGCCGCAATGGGCGGTGACCCCCGATGGGTGCTCGTCTCGCTGGCAATTCCAGGTGATACCGAAGTTGACTATGTCGATGAGTTGTATCGCGGCATGCGAGAACAGGCCGCGCTTGCTGGCGCATCCATCGTGGGTGGAAATCTGAGCCTCATGAAATCCGGCATCGTACTGGACCTGACACTCCTGGGGGCAATCGCCCCGGAGCTGCTCACGCTGAGGAGTACAGCCAAAGCGGGGGACGCGATACTTTTGACAGGCTGGCCCGGTGAGTCCCGAGCGGGGTTGGAATTGATCCGGAGGCCGGAGCTTGCACTGAGTTCTGAGAGCAGGCAGAAGCTGCTCGAAAGACATCTGTGTCCTCAGCCGCGCCTTGCCGAAGGACGGCTTCTAGCTCGGTCCGGCCGGGTCAACGCTATGATAGACGTAAGCGATGGAGTGATTGCCGATCTTTGTCATATTTGCGAATCCAGCGGTAAGGGAGCTGAAATCGAGGTCTCAAGCCTTCCGGTAAGCCCGGGGGTTGCCGAGACGGCCCGATTGGCGGGTGCGGATTCGCTGGAATGGGTTCTGTCGGGAGGCGAAGACTACGAACTTTTGTTTACGGCCAGCCCCGAATCTGTTCCCGGTCTCCAAAAAATGTTACTGGATGAGACCGGGAATTCATGCGCACAAATTGGAAAAATCACTGCCGAAACCGGTGAGATATGGCTCCTGCTTGCAGATGGGAAAAGGATTACCCCGTCCGCAAGAGGGTGGGACCATTTCGCGGAAAACAAATGAGGAAAGATTTCGATTTTGGGGCACAAGATGAAAATACCCAGGGCACTCACGATAGCGGGGTCTGATTCGAGCGGCGGAGCTGGTATTCAGGCCGACCTGAAGACGTTTTCGGCCCTGGGTGTCTACGGCATGAGCGCTGTAACGGCCCTGACCTCTCAAAACACACAGGGAGTGAATGGAATTGTTGAAGTCGATCCTGATTTCGTCTCATTGCAGATTCGCTCCGTAGTTTTGGACATAGGGGTTGATGCCGTGAAAACGGGGATGCTCTCAAATGCTGCTGTTATATCGAGGGTCTCCTCCGATCTGAAAGAACTCAAGCTCGAAAAGGTGGTTGTCGATCCTGTAATGGCCGCAAAAAGCGGAGACAGCCTCCTGCAGGCAGACGCGATTGAGACTCTTGTTTCTCAACTTTTCCCGATAGTCCAGATAATCACGCCGAACCTGCAGGAGGCTGAGGTCCTCTCGGGTGTGCGGATTGAGTGCGCGGAAGATATGAAGCGTGCGGCTGTGAAGCTAAGAGGGTTCGGGCCGAAATACGTGATAATCAAAGGAGGCCACCTGCCGGGAAGCCCAACGGACCTGCTCTGGGACGGGCGCAATTTTCGTGAATATACCGGTGTTCGCTATCAGACGCCTCATACTCATGGCACGGGCTGCACCTTCGCCTCTGCCATAGCTGCGTTTCTCGCGCGTGGATCATCGGTGGAAGACGCTGTTGGTCAGGCAAAAACCTACATAACAGGTGCTATCGCCCAAGGACTGCCTCTGGGCCTCGGACATGGACCTGTCCACCATTTTCATGAGTACTACCTATTTAAGTAGCCTTTATCTTGTTTGCATAGAGTCGGATCTGAGCAAAAATCCCTTTTTCAGCACAAGACCGGCTCAGCGTCATTTGCATTTGCGGCGAGGCTTCAAGCGACCCAGTGCATTTAGACGGGGAACGGATTGCAATCGGAAATCGGTTCGGCTATAAAGATTCTCTGGAGCGGTTATTTCCGGTTGTCGATTTCGCTTCCAATGGTTCAGGATCAATTTTATATGGAATATGGCTTTCGGTCGAAAAGCTCTGAGGCAGGGACCCGGATGACAGACCACGTTCGCGTACTGTTGATCGATGATGACGAGGAGGATTTCCTCATAGTCTCCGATATGCTTGCCGAAATCGCCAGATTCAGTCTGGATTGGGTCCAGTCATATGAGGCGGGTCTGGAGGCAATTGCCAGGCAGGAGCACGACGTCTACCTCCTTGATTACGTTATGGGAGAACATAACGGCCTCGATCTGTTGAAGGACGCTGTTGCGAGAGGCTGTAAGGCCCCCATCATCTTCCTCACGGCCCACGGGAACTATTCTATCGATCTGAAAGTCATGGAGGCGGGCGCTTCTGATTACCTCGTAAAGGGTGAATTTACGCCTCCAGTCCTGGAACGCTCGATCCGCTACTCTTTGATGGGCAAGCAGATCGAAGAGGAACTGAAGCAGCACAGAAGCAATCTGGAAGAGCTGGTCAGGCAGCGAACCATTCAGCACGCCGAAGCCCGTGCAGATGCCGAGAGGCGGGCGAACGAAGCCGAACAGCGGCAGTCGATTCTGGAAGCCCTGCTCGAATACATTCCGGAGGGGATCGCCGTTGTCGATTCCCCGGAGCTCCAGGTGCAGGCGCTTAGCAGGTACGCTCTCGACATGGTCGGCCTCTTCGGTGGAAAACGCAGGAACCCCCTTACCAATCTCGATTTGGCCCTCGCTGAGTTACCCGACGGGTCCGGTTTGCTGGAGCCGATCAAGGAAGCCGCACTGCATGGAAAGATCTCGTCGAACCTCGAGCAAACTCTAACGAAACAACACAATGAAGGTGAAATTGCAGTACTTCTGAGCGCCGGTCCAATTAGAGATACTTTCGGAAATGTGACGGGTGCTGTTGCCGCCTGGAGAGATATAAGCGAGTTGAAGCGCATTCGGGAAGAACTCAGAATCGCCCATGACAATCTCGAACTGCGCGTTCATCAGCGGACTCGGGAGCTTGCACAAACCCTGATCGAACTGAAAGAATCCCGGGAAGAGCTGAGACTCCTGGCGTCTCAGCTCCTTCGCGCACAGGAAGACGAGCGGAAAAGAATCGCAAGGGAAATGCACGACAGTATCGGATCGTCGCTCAGCGCCGTTAAGTTTAGCCTGGAGAACACGGCGGCACAGCTCAAGGAAAACCCGCGATTCCGAGAAGCTTTCCTGGCCCTGTCAAGGGCAGTGGAACAATCGATTGATGAGTCCAGACGAATCATTACAGACCTCCGGCCATCAATACTCGACGATCTTGGAATAGTTGCCACTATAAATTGGTTTTGCAGAAGGTTTGAGGCCACTTACACTGATATCCGGGTCGAAAAAGAGGTAGGGCTCGAAGAGGCACAGGTACCGGAAAATCTTAAAATCATCATATTCAGAATCATCCAGGAGTCGATGAACAATTCGGCAAAGCACAGCCAGGCACGGAAAATATCGTTAAGCCTTTCGCTCGAGGGTGACTGGATTGAATTGCGAATAATCGACGACGGAGTCGGATTCGACCAGTCTGCGGTTGTCTCGAAAGGGCAGTGCGCCAAATTCGGTCTGACATCCATGCGTGAGCGGGCGGAGCTTTCAGACGGACAATTCCGGATTGAGTCCTTGCGGGGAGCTGGAACAACAGTCAGTGTTCGTTGGAAAACTGAACAGTTCTCTTAAGCACCCGATTCTTTCAGGTTTGAGATCGGCCACGGCAGTCCATGTTGCTGATTTTCCCAGTACAAATTCCTGCCACAAACAGTCAAATCATGAGTCTCCACCGTCCCGTTGGCGCCCATGCCCACTGGGGGGTTATTCACTGTCCCTCTGTTTCCTGCCGCGGAATACGAGCCTGATGGGTGTTTTGTCCAGGCCGAAGGTTTCCCTGAACCTGTTGAGCAGGAAGCGTTCGTAGGAAAAGTGGATACTGCCGGGGTAATTGCAAAACAGAACGAACATTGGCGGGCGGGTCCCGGCCTGTGTGCCGTAAAAAAACTTGAGCCGTCGGCCTTTAACGATCGGCGGTTCGTGTGCGTTGACAGCATCCTGGATCCCCCTGTTGAGAATGCCTGTTGAGACCCGGCTGCTGTATTGCCCAAAAACCGCGCGGACCGTCGGGATCAATTTCTGCACGCCTTTGCCGGTGAGTGCAGAAAAGGTCAGGACCGGGGCGAAGGGCATGAAACGGAAACGGTACTTCAGGTCTTCAAGAAAAGTTTTCCTGATCTTGGGGTCCGAACTGAATTCGTCCCATTTGTTTACCCCTACGATGCATGCGCGATAGCGTTCCTGGATATAGCCGGCGATGTGAAGATCCTGATCGGCTACGCCCTCCGAGGCGTCTATCAGCAGAATGCAGACATGGCTTTTATCGATGGTTTGCAGCGCCTTGATGATGCTGATCTTTTCGAGCTTTTCCCACGTCTTTCCCTTTTTCCTTATGCCTGCTGTATCTATTAGCAGATATTTTTGAGCGTCGCGCTCGAAGGGCGTGTCTACCGCATCACGCGTAGTTCCTGGAATTGGGCTCACGATGACGCGCGGAGCGCCGAGAATTCGGTTTACCAGAGTTGATTTTCCAACGTTGGGGCGCCCTAGAACGCTTATGCGAATTTCGGAAACCTCGTCTTCTTCACCTTCTTGCATGCCGGTTGGCTCAGGAATAAGCTCGACCATATCCGAGAGAAGGTCTCCCACCCCAAACCCGTGCGCAGAACTGATCGGGTAGATGTCTTGGACTCCGAGGGCGTAAAAATCGACCAGATGTCCCTGCTGCTCCGGCCCGTCAATTTTGTTTACTGAAAAAAAAATGGGCTTGGAGGTACGGCGCAGAGCGTCGAAAAGTGCGGAATCTTCCGGATGCAGCCCCGTTTTGCCGTCTCCAACGAAAAGAAGTATGTCGGCGTCCTCGAGGGCATGAAATATCTGCTCCCGGGTGGCATGGTCGAACAGGGCCGCGTCCTTGCTGATGAACCCGCCTGTATCGACAACGGTGAAGCTTTTTTCGTCCCAGGTGGCAGACGCATAATTCCTGTCCCTGGTGACTCCGGGCAGGTCATCGACAAGGGCCTGCCTGCTCCTGGTGATCCTGTTGAAAAGAGTGGATTTGCCGACGTTGGGTCTTCCAACGATTGCAATTACCGCCATAAATAGTTGCCTTTCTCATATCATATATGAATCCATCAAGTACCCTGTTTAAGGGTTTTTGACTCTTATGTAAATGACCGTGTTAATACTTGCGCGAACGCTCACTGCCAGTGAGGGCGGGATCGGCGCCTGTCAAGCCTGACCCGGATCGAGTCCGGGGAAGACTGATCCGGGTGGAATCGATCCGGGATCGGGGGCGCAGACGCCGGAGTCCATCGTCTTTTCGTCCAGTGAAGCCGATGAGACACCGCTGGATTCCGCTTTATCCGAATGAAGGAAAGAGTGTTCGACAAGCTTCTAGGAAATTCATCCCGACAATGATATTGTAACGGAAGTTGCGACCAGTCCTATCAGATTCGCGTTCGTATTCGCCAGGAGCAGCCATGAGCAGACAGGTTGTTGCACCGTCTTTCGGGTGTGCGGAAGAACCCCTTACCGATACATTCCAAATCCGCGATCTCACCCGATTTGAACTCGATTTTGAATGGCATTTTCATTTGTTGGACGGCAACTTCGAGTCTCTTACCGGTTATAATGTCGAAGACTTTCTGGCCGGCCGAAAAACTTTGCTGGATATAGTGCACGATACTGACCGGCGATATCTTGTAAAACAGGTCAATGCGGGATTTGCTCAGGACCGCTATTGCTCTGCCGAGTTCAAAATAAATACGGGCGCGGGCAAAACCGCCTGGCTCTGGATGAGGGGGCCGATTGGTGAAGATTCGTTGGGACGGCCCGCGCGTATAAAAGGGGTCATCAGCGACATATCCGCTCTTAAGGCCACCCAGGTTGAACTCAGATACGACTGGGATTATTTCGCCTCTCTTGCAGATGCCCTTGAAGACCCGCTTTGTGTAATTGGAGACGACTACCGTATCAAGTTTATGAATAGACCGATGATCGAGGCCGTCGGGGATAGGGTTGGGCAGATATGTTACCGGGCTCTTTTCAATCGGGAAGGATGCTGCAGCATACCCTCCGATCTGGCCGATAACTGGATAGCCTGTTTTTTCCACAACGAGGGCCGCCTGGCGGGATCGGAGAAGATATTCGAGGTTCGCAGTCTGCCGGTAATCACCACCAGTGGCTTTAAAGTAAGAATCAGCCAATTCAGGGACATAAGCAGGCAGAAAAAGACAGAAGGCAAGTTAAGGGGTTTCGCCCATCAGGTTCGTGCAATATCTAAAGCGGCCAATATGGCCGAACTCGGTATTTTCATCGTGGCGGAAATGCAGGGACGCGAAGCGCGGTTTCGTTTTGCAAACGCTGCATTCTGTCATATTACCGGCTACACGGCCGAAGAACTCCTTGAAATGACCCTGGCCGAAGTAATTCACCCGGACTTTGTTGAGGCGGCACTGGCCCGCTATAGGCGGCGCCTCAAGGGTGAGTCGATGAGAGAGTTAAACGAAATCAAACTGCTGCGAAAAAATGGGAGCTCTGTCACAGTCTTTGTCATGGGTGCTCTTTCATCATATCGCGGGAGTTACTCCACAGTAGGTTTCGTGAGAGACATTACCGCCAGGAAGCAACTCGAGGAGTCGCTGCTTCTCTCTCAAAGGCTCGCGGCCATCGGGAAGCTCTCCGCCGAACTGGCCCACGAAATAAATAATCCGCTCACCAGCGTCATGACATTCAATAAACTGATCGAAAAAATCATTCAGCAGAAGCCTTTTCCGCTTGAGAGGGTCGCCGAGCTTCAAGACTACATTCGGTTCGTCAATAACGAAGCAGGGCGTTGTGCGGATATTGCCAGAAATCTCCTGAATTTTTCCCGAAACACCGACGTCCGCATAGAAGAACACGATGTCCATGAGATTCTGAGCAAATCTCTCAAGGTGCTCATGCATCGGGCGGAAATGGGAAAGATCGAGATCATGACCTCCTACTCCCCTGAGGTGCCCTCGATCCAATGTGATTTCAATCGTCTCCAGCAGGCTTTTATAAACATCCTTTGGAATGCGATTGAAGCCATGCCTGATGGCGGCGTGCTGAGCGTTGCCACCAGCTTTATTCCAGAGTCTCAATGCCAACACTTGTGCAAGGGCGGGAAAAACGTGGTCGAGGTATCCATAAGCGATACAGGTGTAGGCATCCCGCAGGAAGACCTCGACAAGATTTTCGAACCTTTTTTCTCGACCAAAACGGAAAAGAGCGGCGTAGGACTTGGCCTTTCAGTCGCCTACGGCATTATTTCCAAACATGGGGGGCAGATACGTGTTCAAAGCGAGGTGGGGAAGGGGACCTGTTTCACTATCGGGTTCGCTACCGAGGAGTGCGGCACGTGTTCTCTGCAAGAATGCTGAATCGATCCGGAAAGTTAAGGTTCACTTCGAAGTTAACAGTTTTTAGTTATGAGCAGTTTTTAGTTTTGAGTGAGAGCTGAGAACTAAAAACTCAAAACTCAAGACTCCCTTATCCTCAAATCTCGATTCTAAAGCGGAAAGACTCACAGATGAAGGAAAACGCCAGGATTCTCGTTGTCGACGATGAGCCGATGGTCTGTATATCTCTTGCAAATTGGCTCAAGGAAGAAAACTATTTCGTCAAAGCGGTAAATGATGGTCCGAGCGCGATAGAGTCACTGAAGCAGGAGGCCTGGGACATCGTTCTTCTGGATTACAAAATGCCCGGCATGGACGGAATCGAGGTGCTCCGCCAGATAAAGGAAATCGCCCCTGGGACCTTGGTGCTCATGATGACCGCCTATGCCTCCGTCTCCAACTCCGTGCAAGCCATGAAGGAAGGGGCATATGACTATATAATCAAGCCTCTCGATGTTGAAGAACTCAGTATGAATCTGCGAAAAATAATCGAGCGCCGGCAATTGATCACTGAAAACCTGCTGCTGCGCAAGCAATTAAGCGAGCGGCACAAGTATGAGAACATCATTGGCAAGAGCCCGGCAATGCAAAAGATTTTCGAGCTGATCCGGACGGTTGCCGACACGAGCGCAACAGTTCTGATCACCGGGGAAACTGGCACCGGAAAGGAATTGGTTGCGCGTGCCATACACGCCACCAGTTCGCGGCGCTACGGTCCGTTCATCTCCGTAAGCTGCAGCGCTTTACCCGAAACCTTGCTCGAAAGCGAGCTCTTCGGATTCGAAAAAGGCGCCTTCACGGGGGCGGATCACAGTAAGAAGGGCCGGTTCGAACTTGCCCACGGCGGAACGCTCTTTCTCGATGAAATTGGCGATGTTTCCATGAAATCACAGGTGAAACTGCTGAGGGTCCTTCAGGAAAGGAGCTTCAGCCGCCTGGGCGCAACCGAGTCGGTCGACGTGGACGTGCGTCTGATAACAGCGACAAACCAGGACCTCATTCGTCTGGTGGATACGTCCCAGTTTCGAAGCGACCTCTATTACCGGCTGAATGTGGTCAATATCAATCTTCCGCCTTTGCGCGAGCGAAAAGATGACGTTCCGCTCCTGGCCGAGCATTTCATGGAAAAATACAATCTCGAATTCGCAAAGAAATTCAACCGGATCGAGCACAAGGCAATGGAACTGATGTTGAGCTATCAATGGCCCGGAAATGTGCGCGAACTCGAAAACGTTATCGAAAGGGCCATTGTGATCGACCACGGGCCTGAAATAATGGCGAGAAACCTGCCGTTTTTCGAACGCGCTCAGCCGGTCCCGGGAGAACCGCCGCGTGCGCTGGAGGAGGTGGAAAAGGCGCATATCGGCAAGATGCTTGAAATCCATAACTGGAATGTATCCAAGGCAGCAAAGGTACTGGACATCGACAGGACGACCCTGCACAAGAAAATACAAAAATTCGGACTTGCGCGAACGTAACGGTTGCCCCAATGAGCTTTAAGCCCGGTATAATCTATATTGTCCCGATGGGGCCCTTCGACCTGAGTGATTTGGGGAAAATAGCTGAGAACATAGAAAAGCAGTTCGAAGTCGAGGCAATAATTTTTGAGAATCAGGGTTTGCCCCATTACGCGCTGGACGCCGTTCGCCATCAGTACAATTCCAACCTTATTTTGAAAAATCTGCTGGAAGTTTGTCCTCCACGAGTCCTGAAGGTTCTGGGCATCACGGTTGTCGATCTGTTTAACCCGATTTTCTCATTTGTTTTTGGCGAGGCACAGTTTGGGGGAAAATGCGCCGTAATATCCAATTTCCGGCTTCAGACGCTTTCTGACGGGCAGGTGCAGCCAGGGTGCCCGTCTCTTGTGGACAGGATGGAGAAAGAAGCCGTGCATGAACTCGGGCATACTTTTGGTATAGGGCACTGCTCCGACCCTGCCTGCGTGATGAGCTTTTCTAAAAAACTGGAGCGTGCAGACGCAAAACTTGCCGTGATGTGCCCGGCATGCCGCAATCTTTTGTCGTGGTACATGGAACACGGTCCTGTTCCAACTTTGGCATAGTTCCACGGGATAAAGTGTGAAAAATAAACTTTTCACAATTCAGCTCCAACTGTCGCCCGAAAGCACAATTACTCCGTAATTTCCATAAGATGCCAGTAATAACGCAGTGTTTCGAAAACATTTGCAATGGTTATTCTTTTGTGTTAAAAAGCAACCGACACTCGGTAAAAAAGACAAAATTTGAGATAACAGGGCTGGCAAGGCATTACCGTTCTCTAGCTGAAGTGAACGCCGGTATTTAACTCTCTTGCTCCTTACGGTGTATCATGCGCAGAGTCTCCTGTTTGGCATTTATGTCTCCGGCTCTATTTGCCGGGTCTCGGGTTTCTTCCCGAAGCCAGCAGTTTTCCCTTCTCACTTCAGAAATATCTAATCAAAAAAACACTAGCTTTACAGACACTTTGATAAGAAAGCGTTCACTGCGTTTTTGCCCTGATAGCACGGGCGAATATTGGCACAAGGGGATTTCTCTGCATTCCAGTTAATCGGAGACCGCTTGATATCATGCAGCAGCAAATTATGACACCGGATTTCAGTTTTCTCCAAAGGGCCGAAGCCGCTGGACCGTTCAATGCGGCGGAATGTTTTCAGTGCCGCAAATGTACCAACGGCTGCCCTGCGAGCTTCGCAATGGACCTTTTTCCCGACCAGATCATCCGCCTGGCGATTCTTGGGCAAACAGCCGAGGTGCTTCAATCGCGCACGATCTGGGTATGCGCTTCCTGCGAGACGTGCAGCACGCGGTGTCCTAACGGGGTTCGAATCGCCGAGTTGATGGACTATTTCAAGGAGCTGGCCGTAAGAGCCGGGGTCACTCCGGCCCAACCCACGGTCAAGGCATTGCATCAGGCTTTCCTCGAGAACCTGAAGCTAACGGGCAGGGTCTTTGAGGGTGGTCTGCTCCCAGCCTACTGGGTCAAGAGCGGACAGGTGGGAAGCAAGCTCAAATCCGGCGAGATGCGCAAAGAGCTCAAGCAGGGCATCAAGCTTTTCAAGAAGGGACGCCTGTCCCCGTTGCCCACGGTAATCAAGGGAAAAGCTGAAGTCAGCGCTATTCTGCGCTCATCCTAATCAGACAGGAACCGGACAATGAAGGTAACCTACTACCCTGGTTGTTCTCTTGAAGGTACTGCGCGGGATTACGCCGATTCTATCGAGTCCGTTTGCGGGCACATGGATATCGAATTGCAGCAGATTCCCGACTGGAACTGCTGTGGGGCGACCGCTGCCCACAGTATAAATCACAGGGCGAGCATCGACCTGCCT
>Ga0326727_10002639_pt1 | contig 60250 bp, 57 predicted proteins | sample MB2enrmetagenome_FD_207643 | JGI IMG/M metagenome (GOLD analysis project Ga0326727, IMG submission 207643) | Lab enriched peat soil microbial communities from McLean, Ithaca, NY, United States - MB29MY | ecosystem: Environmental > Terrestrial > Soil > Wetlands > Peat | place: USA: New York...
GAGGACGGAAACTGATCAATGCCTTGCAAATAGCTAAGGCGACTCCGCTTAGCCAACTCCTCGCGTTGGCGGCGTAGAAAATCTCCACCGAAAAACGCGAATTTCACGGATTAGCACTGCGGAGAAAATCAAGAAGATCCGAGAAATCATGAGAAAGACAGGTGGAAACCTCTTCCATTCTCTCTTTTGAATTCCTCCGCGTCTCTCCGGAAACTTCTCTCGTCCAGACCAAGTTTCCCAACTCATTCCGCCACGGCCGCCGTGGCCAAGGCTCCGCGTCTCCGCGTTAAAGGAACGTCGGTTCTTACTTCAGCGTCTCTGCGTCAGAAGTTCGCCGCCAGCTCAGTACACGCCCAGCGACACGCGCAGCGCTATCGGCTCGGCGCTCAGACGGAGCCCGCTATCGGTCTCGTCGCCGTTGAGGATGCGTAGGAACTTGAAGACCCCGTTCTCGTAGGTCCCTTCGTCGACGCGCATAAACTGGCGGCGCTTGTCCGCGGCGGCGGGCCGGAAATCCACCCGGCCGTAGTACCCGGCCACCAGAAACTTATTGTCCTCAAGCTGGGCCACCAGGACGCGCCCCGTGGGATTGGGATTCGCCGCGGGGGCCGCGCCGCGACCGCCGCCGCCGCGGCCGCCGGCGCCGAAGGAGATGGTCGCATTCCACGGTCCGAAGTGGAGCGTTTGCGTGGGCGTACCGCTCTCTTCCACGGCGGTCTGCAGCTTGCCTTCGAAGTTGAGGCGGGCGACATCGCGCATCATGGGGCCGATCAGCCGGTAGTTCAGCGCGGTGGGGGAGTACTGATCCTGAGTCGGGCCGGTGGGCGCCGCCGGAGCGGCTCCCGGCGCGGCCGGCGGAGGCGTGGGGAGGGTGGTGTAGTCCAGGCCGAAGGGCGAGAAGCCGATACCCTGCAGGCCGAGAACCGAGAAGAAGAACCGGGCAACCCCGGGGCTGCCGCTGGTTTCCGGCACGAACAGAGGATTATCGTCGCGGTGATAGAGGTCCAGTATCTTCAGGTAGGCCACGGGGTCGCTGTTGTAGATGTCGGGCGATTCGATATCGATGGCCGGGGCCGCGACTTTCCAAATGGGGATCACGTTGTCGGTGGGACCGCCGGCTTCATAGCTGCCGGGAGCGCCCGGCTTGATGGGGTCGCGCAGCGCGGCGTTGGCATACATCGGCAGGGGATTTACCGCCTTCCCGGCGGCCGCCACCTTGCCCACGTACGTGGCCACGGCCCAAGCGTGGAAGTTCACTTCCGCTTCGCCCGCGAAGGCCGCCGTCCAATTCGGGAAATCGCCCTGTTTGCCCATGGCCTTCAGTACATCGGCCGGAACGGGACCGTCGAACAGCTTTTGCGCGGCCGGGGAGTAGTCGCGAGTAGAGCCCCAGGTTCCGGATTCGTTTTCCACCTGCACAATGATGACGGTGTGCTGCGGGTCAAACGCCTTGAGGTGGCGCATGAAGGCGGTGAACGCGCGAATATCGCCCTCGAGGGACGCGGCGGCGAAGGGCGATGGCGAATCCGCCGGGCTTCCGTTCCTGCCGATCAGGTGGGAATACTTCTCCGGCTCCGCCTTGGCCCACTCGGGCATATAGTGCTGGCTGCCGTTCTTCCAGGTGCCGAACCAGAGCAGATCCAGGCGCATGTTATGCGCGCGCGCCTGGGTGATGATGGTATCCACCACGGAAAAGTCGAACTGCCCTTTCTTGGCTTCGATCTGTTCCCAGTAGACCGGTATCTCGAGCGTATTGGCGTGGAGGTATTCCATGGCCGGCCACACTTTGGGAAGCATGTTCGGCCAGCCGCTCGAATTATGCGCCTGGGCGCCCAGCATCAGGTAGGGCGCGCCATCCACCATAAAACCGTAGCGCCCGTCCTTCTTCACCACCTTGGGGATGGGGCGCTCCTTCACCGGCGCGGGAGCCGGCGGTGGCGCGGGCGCCTGCGCCTGCAGCGTAACGGCGACGCTACAGGCCGCGATAGCGGCCACGCAAGTGGCCGAACCGAAAATCCTTCCAAAACGCACGGCAATCATGTCCAACGCGATCCTTTCAACCGGAATTCCGATTTGGGAGTACCGGCTCTCAATCAGTATACGCGAGGCAGGATGCCCCCGCACACCCGCGAGGAGCCACATGGGCGCTCCGTCTTACCTAGCCGCGAAGATGGTCCAGGGCCGCGCATTCATGTTATGCAGCAGATCCTTGAGCCAGGCGAACTCGGGGTGCTGGCGGAGGTGGGAGCGCACTTTGAAATCGAGCCCGCAGGCGTGGCCCAGGGCGGCGCTGAAGGACATCTTTTCGGCCCCGGCCGCATCCGTGACCTTGTTCTGCACGGCACCGGCGGGGGCGTAGGGCGGTTGCCAGGAGGGAGCGCCGCGCGGGGAAAGATCGAGGTGCGCGCACAGCGTTCGTTCGTCCGGATCGTTCTTTCCTTCGAAGGAATCGTAGTGGTCGCCCAGGAATTTCCGGGCCGCGGCCACATCGATCCTGCCTTTGTACTGCTCCATCAGCGCCAGCCAGCGCTCGTGCCGCGCATTGCTGCTCGAGTTCCGGTCGGCGGGGTCGAAGTTGGTCTCCTCGCTGGTGAGCTTGGGGTCGGAGGGAAAATTCGAGCCCACGAAAAAGCCGTCACTGGTGCGCTGGAGAATGACGTTCTTGAGACCCAGCTCCAGGCTGGCCACTTCGTTGTTCTTGCGGTCCGCCAGCAGCCAGGTGTTGGCGTATCCGCCGTTGTTGCCTTCCTTCATGAGGCGCGCGAAATCGTCGACGGAGTTTGAGTACTGCAGGGCCTTCCGCGCGCGAACGAACTCGGGGACGCCGTTGGGGTCGAACCCGCTGAAACCGGAGATCGTGGTCTCGGTGACGACCATGCCGGCCGAATTGACGCCGAAATCGTCGGCGCTGTCAATCAAGCCCGCCATGCCGTCCATGAGGATGCGGTTCCCGCGCTGGGGAGCGATGTCGAAGACGATATTCCACCGTTCGCCGGAGGCGTAACTGGTCCAGTTGTTGTGGCCGATCACCACGCGGCCGTCCCGGGTGTAGCTTCCGGTGGCCACGAAGGCGCTGCAATGCTCCGCGGGGCCGGCGCCCGGGTTCTTATCGAGATATTTGTCGTAATACGGAAACTCGGTCCAGGCGTTGAGCGCGACCAGGTCCCACACATCGAGGTTCACATGGCGCGCATGGAGGCCTTCGACGATGCCCGACAGTTCGTCCCGATACTCCTGCTCGATATGCGGCCAGAACATGTCCCGGGCGGCGGCGCGGAAGAATTCCCAGTCCCGCTTTTCGTCGTGCAGCATCTCGGCGGCAACGTCCTTGCGGGTGTCTTCGATCTCGGGCGCCAGCAGGTATCCATGCTGAAAGCCGACATCCCCCGGCGAGCCTTCCAGGTGGACCTGAATCCACCCGTTCCGCTCGGGAAGCCGGGCCGCCTTCTTCAGGCGCGAATCGATTTGCGGGTCGCGCGAGAGAAGGGTCGCGGTCAATCCCAGGAGCAGTACGGTCAACAAAGCCGGCGTGCGTCGCATTGCAGCCATTATAGTAAGGGTCGATGCAGGGACGGAGCCGGCGCCGCGCAGGGAGAGCGCCATGCGGCTCAGCCGACCACTCGTGGGCCACTGGTACGCTGTCCGAAGGGTCGAGGGGCCCGTGGGAAACCCCGTTCACCAAACTCCATGAAGCTCGCGACCCGCTTTTGGGCAAAATGCCCAAAATGCAATCGCAAGTGACTGAATTACAAGGAGTTATTTTTTGACCGCGGAGTTTTTGGGCAGAATTGCCAAAAATCCCCTCTCCGAGCGCCGGATCGGAGACGAGCCAAACGCCGCCCCGGCCGCCTCGTAATTCGGTGGCTGGCTACGAAACCCCCAGGGAGCGGCTGGACGCATCCGTTTGGATTGCGCGGTTGGCAGGCGGAAGCGCCTCCTCTGGAGTTTCTACATTTCGGACAGGCCGTCTTCCGTGGCGCAGACACTCGTGTCTGCCGCGCCGAGACTCGTCTCGGCGCTCGACCTGCGCTCCCGGGCGCTGGACCACGCATAATCCTCGGGACGGGTAGCCAAGCCCGCTTGCACTGGATTGTTCTCGATGTATGCCGCGATCCGCTCCAGCTCCCTCTCGTCCCGGACCCAATGATCGTAGGATTCCGCTTGCCAGAACGTCTCCCCGCTGCGTCCCAGAACCTGGTTCGCCGCGCGCGCCGTTGTGCCTTTCAGCGATTGCAGCAGGCGGGGCGGTGGAACGAAAGGCAGCAGAAGGGCATGGACATGGTTGGCCATCAGTACCCACGCTCGAAGCCGATAGTGGCCCAGTTCGACTCCGCGCCGCAAGGACGCGACGATGGCGGCGGCGATTCGCTCCTGGCGCAAATACAGGGGGCCGTCTTCGGCGGCGTCGAGGCGGCGATCCATCCAAACAAAGGCCTTGCCGCTGTTTATACGGTCTGGTGGCGGATACATGGAATGAGGGAGACTGCCGTGCAGATGCCAGGTAAGGAAGAGCCACTTCCCCGGCGGGTACTGATGCGGAAGGCGACGGCGGAAGTTCTGCATGGTTGGACAGTGCGGGGACGGGCGAAAGATTCTCACAACAATCGGGCGGGCCGAGCGCCGAGACGAGTGGACATGCGCGGCGGCGCTCAACGGAGGATGAAAAGACCAAGCGTCCCGAGGAGTCGGGACGCGGCAGACACGAGTGTCCGCGCCACGTACGGAACCGCGCGGCAGACACGAGTGTCTGCGCCACGGACGGCGGCATGTCTGGAATATAGAAACTGCGGAAGCGCCTGCCCCAGTAAGAAGACCGCCGGGCGGCTACCGCAGCTTGCTCAGGATACGGTCCTTGATCCAGTGCTCGTCCCACCACTCCCTCGGGTTGGTCTGCACTCCGTCGATCTGCATACTGAAGTGGACGTGCACCCCTCCGGCCAGGCCGGTCTGGCCGGCGATACCCATATTTTGGCCCTTTTTCACCATGTCGCCCGGCTTCACGGCGAACTCGCGCAGATGGCCGTAGATGGACTGTAAACCGTAGCCGTGATCCACCACGATGCAGTTGCCGTAGATGCCCAGATCGGCGGCCCACACCACGCGGCCATCGTTGGCGGCGCTGACCGGCCCGTTCTGCACATCGGATAGGTCGAAGCCCAAGTGCACCTGCTGGTCGATTTTCTGGCCGTGGTAGATGTAGTTGCGCACATCCGCGAAATCGGCTTCTTCCTTGCCCCAGTGGAGAAACGGACCGTTCCACAAGACCTTCTCTTCGGTCTTGAGGCGAAGGTCGGCGAGTTGCCGGTTGTTCTTGCGGCGCATCTCGCCGTTGATGAACAGGAAGCGCGAAACCAAATCCTTGCCGGGCGCCAGCGCGCCGGTGGGATCGACGGAGTCCACCAGCTTCTGCATGAGGGCGTCGTCAATCGGGAAATCGCGCACCCGGAATTTCTTGGGGAACAGCTTGAACCAGAAGTGGCCGGTGGCCTCCGTGCCGGCCGCATTGCGCGCGAATACCAGGGGCGTGAGGCCGGCCTCCAGGTCCCAAGGGTAACCGAACATGGCGAAACGCTGGTCGGGGCCCTTGCCGGGCAGCGGGTAACTGCGGTACGAGTACTGGCCCACCTTCACGCCGGCTTCGCTCCAATTGCCGCTGGTGTTGAAAGTGACCAGCTCCATGCCCCCTTGATTTACGTAGTGCTGCAAATCGTCGGGGATGGCGCGGGGGGCGGTGAGCACCACGTTGACATCACAGGAAGCGGCGTCGGCGCTGCCCCGGAAGTCGTTCGAGACCGCTTCCATCACCACACGCGCTTTTCCCTCGGCGAGTTGCGGCGCCTTGGTCTTGCCGGCTTCGAAGGTAACGCCGCGCGCCGGCGCATGCCTGCTCCAGAACAGACGCGTCGCGGGCGCCGTCTGTTCGAAAAGCGGATAACGCGCGCCGTTCTGTTCCACGTACGCGCTCAACCGGCGAACGCCGTGGGGATTGGCCACCCGCACGGTGACGGGCGTGCTCAACCCGATGGTCTTCACCGGATTCACGCTCAGAGCGGTGTGGCCGGACATCAAGAAAAGGGCGGCGATCGCAACCGCCGCCAGAGTCGCCAATATGAGGATTGCCTTCACTTTTTTACCCAGGAGTCGAGCCAGTCGATAAACGTCTTATACCAGAAGATGCTGTTTTGCGGCTTGGAAACCCAATGGCCTTCGTCGGGGAAGATCACCAGCTTGGAGGGAACCTTCTGCATTTGCAGGGCGGTGAACAGTTGCAGCCCTTGGGTGTAGGGAACGCGGAAATCCAGCTCGCCGTGGATCACCAGCGTGGGCGTGTGGAAATCCTTCACGTACGCGCTGGGCGACCAGCGCGCGTAATCGTCGGGCTTGTCCCAGGGCGTTCCGCCCATCTCCCACAACGGAAACCAGAGTTCCTCGGTGGCGCCGAATTCGCTGGGCAGATCGTACACGCCGGCGTGCGAGATGAGCGCCTTGAAGCGTTGCGTGTGGCCCAGAATCCAGTCCACCATGTAGCCGCCGAAGGAGCCACCGGCGGCGGTCAGGCGGGCAGCGTCGGCGTACGGTATGGACGCCACCACGTGATCTGTTACGGCCATGATGTCGTCGAACGCCCGGCCGCCCCAGTCGCCGTTGATTTCATCGATGAATTTCTGCCCATAGCCGGTGGAACCGCGCGGGTTGGGCTCGATCACCAGGTAGCCCGCGGCGGCGAATACTTGCGCGTTCCAGCGATACGTCCAGTCGTGCCCCCAGGCGCCCTGCGGCCCGCCGTGAATCAGCATCAGGACCGGATACTTGCGGCCCGCCGTGAAGCCGTACGGCTTGACGGCGAAGCTCTGAATCCGCGAGCCATCGACGGCGTCCACCCAAAACTCCTCCAGGGGGGTCGTCTGATATGCGTTGAGGGTCTGATCGTTCAGATGGGTGAGCGCGGTGGGCGCTCCGCCGGTGGAGGCCGCCCGGTAAATCTCGATCGGCGAGACACCGGTCTGCTGGGTGTAGACCATGGTCTTGAGGTCGCTCGTCAACTGCATGTCGTCGAGCTGGCCATCGGCGCTGGCGGCGATGCGCACCGCGCCGCCGACGACCGGGATGGTCTCGATGGCCTGCCGGCCCCGGTCGCCCGTGGTAAAGAAGAGGGTGGCGGAATCGGGGCTCCAGGTGAAACTCTCCACCCAGCGGTCGAGGGTCTCGGTGAGGCTGACCACTCTCCCGGTGGCGCGCTCGAGGGTCATCAGCCGCCAGCGGTCGCTCTCATATCCGGCGCGGAACTGGGCCCGCCAGGCGATGTATTTTCCGTCCGGCGAATACCGCGGGCTGGCATCGGCGCCGGGGTTGAGGGTGATCCTACGCGGCTCGCCGCCCTTGATGGAGACCACGTACAGATCGGTGTTGGTGCTGGCGGCGGGCACGGGGTCGGCGTTCATCGAATAGCAGACTTCCTGACCGTCCGGGGCGATGTCGTAATCGTCCGGTCCGCCGAGCGAAAACGGCGGAACGTCGCGCGTCCCGGGAGCGAGGTCCCGGGGCGCGCCGCCGCCCACCGGGATCGCCAGCAGGTGAGTGCGCCGCTTCCCCTGCCAACTGGTCCAATGGCGGTAGAGCAGCTCGGTGTATTCGCGCGCTTGGACCTTGCCGGCCTTGTCCGCATCCAGGTTTTTCTTGTTGCAGGCGTCGTCGGCGCCGCACTCCGGGTAAACGGCGCTGGTGAAGAGCAGGTTGGCTCCATCGGGCGAAAAGAGCACGCCATCGGCTTCGGCGCTGAAATTGGTGGCCTGTTTGGCGTTCGCGCCATCCGGGTCCATCAACCACACTTGCGAGGAGCCGCCGCGGTCCGAGACGAAGGCGATGCGCTTGGAATCGGGCGACCAGCGTGGCCGCTGGTTACTTTCGCCGTCGTGAGTGATCTGCCGGGGCGCGCCGCCGTTGAGCGGGACAATCCAGATCTGTTGCGGCTTCTTGTTGGCCGCCACGTCCACCGTTTGCATGGTGAAGGCCACCCACTTGCCGTCGGGAGAAAGGCGAGGGTCGGAGATGCGCTTCAACTCCAGCAGGGCGTTGGCGTCGAAGGGCCGCTTCTGAGCGAACAGCAGCACGGGAACGAGAAGGAAAAGGAGAGGGCTCCGGCGCATAAGCACGATTGTAGCGCCGCGATGGAACGCGCCCAATTCTCCCCGGGTTGACAGACGGAAGCGTCTGTCCCACATGTGGGGCAGGCGCTTCCGCCTGCCAACCGATTCTCTTACTTCGCTCCCCTGGACTGGACCCGGACCCCTTCCAGGTTTTTGGCCGCGTTGGCCTGGTACGGGCTCTTGATGGCTGCGCAATCTTTGAAGAAACCGGCGGCGTCCTGAAGCTTTTTGAGCTTGAAATTCGCAAAGCCCAGCAGGAAGAGCACCTCCGGTTTCATCTCGGCGCTGGACTGCACCAGCGGCAGCGGCAGCGCCGCCCGCAGCTCCTCGTCCGCCTTTTCGAAGTTGTTCTCGTTGTAATACAGCTTCCCGCTCATGTAGTGGGCCAAGCCCGTGATCGTGTCCTTACGCGCAGTCCAATCGGCGTCGGAAACCCCCTCGGGTTTGGGCTTCTGCGCCATGATCTCCACCATCTTGGCCGTGTAGGCATGCACCTTCTCCGGCTCCTTGTTGTTCTGCATGTAATTGTCGGCCACCAGCAACAACATGTCGGTGTTGGTCTGTTCGACGGCCAGCGTGCTTTCCGCCAGCGCCAGAGCCTGATCCTTCGCGCCGGCCTGGCGATAGGCCATGAACAACGGATCGGCGGACTTGGCGACGTATTCGCTCTTGGGACTTTGCTGGCGGAGCGCCTCCAGCATCGTGATGGTGAGCTTCGGGTCGCTCGCTTCCACGGCGGCGCGGTAGAGGGCGTAGTCGGAATACGCGTCCACCTGTTTGGCGTATTCCACGTCCGCCTTCCAGGTAGCCGCATCGGCCTCATCGGTGGGCTTGGGCTCTTCGGCGATCTTCCTGGCCAACACGGATGTGGCCGCCGCCCACTTCATGATCAAGGCGGGGTCCTTCTTGGACTCCGCGGCTTTGAGGCAGGCCAGAATCGCGTCGGGATCGGTCGGATCCAGGGCCAGCAACCTCTCCCCGGCGGAGATGACCTTATCCGGCTGCTGGTTCTCCACGTAGTAAGCTTGCAGTAACTCCAGCACCCAGGCGGCCCCGCCGCCTTTCGGAAAATCCGCTACGTACTGCTCCATCAGGGCGGCCCTCTTGGCTTCGTCGTTCTCGCCCAGCACCTGCTGAAGCGCTTTCCCATCGGGTTTTTGGGCGTCCAGTTCGGCGATCTTGTGCCGCTGGCCGAAGGCCGCCACGGTGAATACGATAAGAACGATAAGCGTGCGCATAACGTCACCTCCCCGTTTCGACGGAATCTTACCACACTGAGGCTCCGTCGGGAACGCCCATCTCAAGATTTTGCCGGTTTGCGAAGATCCATCGGGAGATCGGCGTTCCCAAGGAAGCCGCTACTGCACGAAGCCGAGGCTCTTCAGCGTGGCCAGGGGCTCATCGCCATCGAAATTGGAAACCGGGGCCGTGGCGCGTCCGTTCTCCAGGGCGACCCCCCAGGGGTATGTGGAGTAATGGAAGGCCTGTTTCAGCTTCTCGAAATCGGTGGAAACCACGGCCGTGAGGCCGCTCGACGCCAAAAACTGCGCGGCGTATTGCGGCTGCTCCACGGGAACCGCCACCACCCGCGTGTCGCCCCAGCGCGCCAGCGCCATCCGCCGGGCGGCGTCCAGGCAGTGCGTGCACTCGGGATTGAAGAAAAAGACAAACACTCTGCCGTGTTGGAGCGAATAGGGCCGGCCTTCCACGGTGATTTGTTCCGGCGCGCGCGCGCCGCTCTGGCGCACCTCGGCCACCCCATAGGAAACCAGCGCGAACACCACGGCGACGCCCACAATCGGAACCGCGCCGCGCAATTTGGAAGGCGGCCTGGACCACATCGCCGCCACCGCCGCCAGCAGCAGCATGAGGCCGTCGCCGATGAAGAAGCCCGGCCCCACCACGCGTTTGATCCACGGGAAGCAACTGCAATCGGCGCCGCGCAGGGCGTTGTACTGCGCCGCGAAGTAGACCATGAAGACCACCAGCAGGGCGCCGGCGAGCGCCGCGCCCCAGCGCCGGAACCGCGGCGCCAGTATCAGGGCGCCGGCCACGGTCTCCACAATCCCGAAGAGCAACGCGGCCGCCAGGCTCAGCGATTCGGGTACCCGTGCCTGCGCCATGCGCAGCGCCGCGCCTTGCGCATCGGTGATTTTCCAGATGCCCGACGCCAGGAAAAGGGCGGCTAACAGAAGGGCGGCGATCCAGTTCAGCAGGGTCTTCCAGCCGGGCCGGTCCAGGGGAGTCAAGCAAGCCCCTCCCAGGGCTGTGCCATACTGTCGGTCATGGTCCCCATTGTAGCCCCTTCAACGCCCGGCAAGGGGTCCAGATGGGGGCAGGCGTTTGGGCCTGCCGCCGGCTTTTTGGCCGGCGTATTTGGGCCGGCAGCGGAAGGTGGTGGGGCGGACCCCCTGGTCCGCGCGGGTCCCCCTGGACCCGCCTCTCGCCATCGCAAGCCGACCGGGGGGTCGGCTGCGGACCAGGGGGTCCGCCCCACCAAGGCTCTCATGATCGTCCCGTTGGCCCTGCTCTTTCTGGCTGCCTCGTCCACCTCGGTGGTGCTGGTGGACGAGTTGTACCAGATCCCCGCCAACGAATGGCGGTATGTGGAAGTGAGCCTTGAACAGCAGCCCGCGCTGGTCTCCGCCGACTATCGGGCCGAGACCGGCGCCAAGGATATGCGCCTGGCCCTGCTCCGCCGGGAAGACCTCGAGCGCCTGCGCGGAGACCGCGCCCACGGCTGGCTGGCCGAGACCGATGCCGGCCCCACCGGCAGGCTGCGCTTTCGCGTGCGCGACCCCGGCGAATACGCCATCGTGGTGGATAACCGGGGCGGCGACGCGCCGGCGGCCGTCCACCTGAAAGTCGGGCTCGACTTCGGCACGGGACGCGGTCCCGAAGTGACCGTGCTCTCCCCGCGCCGGCAACTGGCCGTAATCCTCATCAGCTTCGCCGTGTTCTTCGGGATAGTGACGTGGTCGGCCCGAAGGCTGCTGCGCAACATGGGGCGGTAAGGGATGCTCGGCTCCGTGACGAACCGGGCGTGTATCGGGCAGGTTAGAGCGTTTCGCTACTTTAGAAGAAGCAGGCTGCGCTTGCCGTCATTGTCGAATTCCGAGAAGCGAACAGCGTTTAACCTGATGATGCGCTCGATCCTCGAAGTCGAACAGTTGCCTGTTTGCAGCAGAACCACTTTCGGAGGCGAGCCCAAGGCGAGGCTGAGGTTCACGAAGTCATTGTCCTTGGTCACTAACGTGAACTGATTCGCCCCGGCGTACTCCCATATAACCGCATCGGGCATACTTCCGAGCCCGACCGCAGTGACGTGAACTGAACCCGGGAATAGATCGGCAAGTTGCTCGGGGAGTCCAGGATGGAGATTCTCGTCAACGAGAAGCTTCAAGAACGGAGATCCTTTCCGGAATGCTGGCGAAGAACTCGTAGACTGCCCGGAAGTCCTCCTTCTCCAGATACGGAAAGTCCCTCAAGATCTCGTCTTCCGACATTCCCGATGCCAGATAGGATGCCATGTCGTAGACCGTAAAGCGCAAGCCTCGAATACAGGGCTTACCTCCCATTTTGCCCGGCTCAACGGTGATCCGCGGATTCGGATTGGCCATAGTCCTGTACCATGATACCTGTTCTGCCACCCGACCAGCTTGATAGGACCGCCCCCGGCCCCTACCCCTCGAACGCCTCCCTGGCCGCCTCCACCGTCGTTCGAATGTCTTCGTCCGTGTGCGCGGCCGACAGGAACGCCGATTCGAATTGCGAAGGCGCCAGATAAACGCCGCGGTCCAGCATGGCTCGGAAGAAACGGCCGAACCGCTGGGTGTCGCTGCACTTGGCGGATTCGTAGTCGGTCACCGGCCGATCGGTGAAGAAGTAGGTGAACATGGAGCCCACGCGGTTCACCGTGATGCCGGCCGGAGCCGCGGAGCATAACGCCGCGGCGCGGGCTTCGAGGCTGGTGTAGATTTTCGGGTGCGCTTTGAGGTGGCGGAGCGTGGCCAGTCCCGCGGCCACCGCCAGCGGGTTGCCGGAGAGCGTTCCCGCCTGGTACACCGGCCCGCACGGCGCTATCCGGCTCATGATGTCCGCGCGGCCGCCGTAGGCCCCCACCGGCAATCCTCCGCCGATGACTTTTCCCAGCGTCGTCAGGTCCGGGCGAACTCCGTAGCGCTGCTGCGCGCCGCCGAAGGCCACGCGGAAGCCGGTCATCACCTCATCGAAGATCAGCAGCGCGCCCCGCCGCGCCGTAATGTCGCGCAACGCTTGGAGGTAGCCGGGTGCCGGCGGCACGCAGCCCATGTTGCCCGCTACCGGTTCCACAATCACCGCGGCGATCTTGTCCCCATGCGCGCGGAAGGCGTCTTCCACTGCGCCTGCATCGTTGAACGGCAGGGCAATGGTGGTATCGCAAAATGCCTTGGGGACGCCCGCGGTGTCGGCGATTCCGAGGGTCGCCACGCCCGACCCGGCCTTCACCAGCAGGGAATCCACATGCCCGTGATAACAACCCTCGAACTTCACTATCAGGTCGCGTCCCGTGAATCCGCGGGCCAGCCGTATGGCCGACATGGTGGCTTCGGTTCCCGAGTTCACCAGGCGCACCATCTCGATGGAGGGCACGGCTTCGCGAATGGCCTCGGCCAGCTCCACCTCGCCCTCGGTGGGCGCGCCGAAGCTTGTGCCCATGGTGAGCGCGCATTCCAGGGCATGGACGATTTCCGGATGACGGTGCCCGAGCAGCAGCGGTCCCCAGGAGCCGACGTAGTCGATGTACTCGTTGCCGTCCACGTCGAAGATGTGCGATCCCTCGCCGCGCGCGATGAAGAGCGGGTTGCCGCCCACCGCGCGATAGGCGCGCACCGGCGAATTCACTCCGCCGGGGATCGCGTTTTGCGCGCGGAGAAACAATTCTTCCGATCTGGTTCTGGTCATAAAAGCGTCCGAGCTCCGCGCGACGCCGCGGGCCGGGCATGCCCGGCCCCTACCGAGCGCGCCACTACCCCGCCTTGCGCGGCACCAGGCGGCTGAAGCCCAGGCTCATTCCAATATCGTAGAGGCTCAGGTTCAGGTTTTGAAGCAGGCGCCGCTTGAGGCCTTCGTAAGGTTGCCGTCCGGCGAACAGGTCCTGCATGATAGCCGAAAAACGCGGGCTGCGCTGGGTGAACTGAACCATGCGCGTGGGCACGGAATCGAGCAGGAAGCGCCCGCGGAATACGCGTTTGGCGAGGCGCGAGCCGAACTCGAGATCGGCCGCGAAATCGCGCCGCAGCGCCTGACGGTAATGGGTTAACCGGTCGGCCGCCGCGCCGTTATCGGCCAGCAGCGAGCAGGCCGCCAGGTCCGCCGAGCGGATGGCATAGTACAAGCCCTCGCCGGTGATGGGGTCCACCAACCCCGCCGCGTCTCCCACCGCCATCCAGCCCTCGCCGGCCACCCGGTTGTTGCGCCATGACCCCGAAGCCAAAGAGGGCAGCAAATGGCTGTAGAAGGACGCGCCCTTCCAGCTTATCCCGCGCTCCGTCATAAAGGCTTCGAGGCGGCGGCGCAGGAAGCTGGCCGGCTCGCCCTTTCCGCAGATGCCCACCGAGAGGTGCCCACAGCGCGGAAAGATCCAGATGTATCCCTCCAGCCCGTCCAGAAACTGAATATCGATGCGCTGCTGGTCGCCGGCGACGTAGTACCCCAGGGCGGACATGGCGTCGCCCGCGGTGAGCTGCGTTCCCACTTCCCGGAGCGGGTTGCGCGCGCCGGTGGCCACGATGCAGAAATCCGCGTCGAGCGTTCCGCCGCTGGTGCGCAGCCGCCAGCCGGAATCGCGGCGGGTCATCTCCGTGACCCGCGCCTTCTCGATTTGCGCGCCGGCGGTTTCGGCGCGCTCGAGCAGCAGGCGGTTCAGATCGAACCGCGAATAAATCACCAGCGGGTCGTCCAGCGTGAGCGTGGCTTCGCCGGCGCCGGGCGCGGCCAGCACGGTCTCCCGCACAAATCGCTTGGGGGTGGAGTTCTCGATGAGGAAGGGGTATTGGTTGTAAGCCTTGTAGGTGAGCCCGCCGCCACAAGGCTTCTCCCAGGCCAGCTTTTCGTCGAAGAGGGCGACCCGCAATCCGGCCGAAGCTAGCCGTTCCGCGGCGAAAGCTCCCGCGGGACCGCCTCCTAAAATGGCAACCCGCTTCATTTCTTGACGCCGGCGGGGGGCAGGTTCTCCGGCGGCGGCATCTTCCCGCCGGAAGGGGTCGGCACTCCAGGCATGGGCATGGCGCCGTGCGGGTTCTCTTGCGCGGCAGCCCCGCCGGGCATGGCTCCGCCGCCGTGCGGCGGTCCACTTTCGTTGCGCCCCACCACGGCCCACTTGCCGTCCCGCTGCTCGAGCTTGTAGCTCATGCTCATGTTCTGACCCGGCGCGCCTTTGGCCGAGATGGAGACTTCGGCGCTGGCTTGATCGCCGTTGAACCGCACCGCGGTCAGTTCGACATCCGCGGAAATGTTCTTGGCTTTCAGGTAGTCGGCAATGCTCTGCCGGACAGCCTCCTTATTCTGGACGCCGCGGTTGCACCCGGCAAGGCACAAGGTCAACAGGAGAGCGGAGACAATTCGCACATAACGATTATACTCGCCCGGCTACTCGCGAGCCCTCAACCCGGCTGGTTCCGCCGGCCCGTGCTGGCGATCCAGTTCCGGAACATCGACGCATAGCCGAGGGCTTCGGGGTCGGAGCGCAGTTGCTCCACCGTGAAACGCATCTTGCGGCCCCAGTTGGGGTACTGCCAGGTGGTTCCGGGAAGGTTCTGCTGGTCTATTTCCTTGGTCAGGTCTTCCTGGTTGATAGCCAGAAGCTGGGAGGGCGTGGTGGCCAGGAATCCCACCACGGCGTTGTGCAGGTCGCCGGTCATCTCCGGGTAGGCGGCGACGTCGCGCGGCGCCCAGGGCGGCATAAGCCCCTGTTCGAAGAGCACGTCCAGCATCTTGCGCTTCTCCTCCGCGCGCGCTTCGGTTTGCCGGCGCCAGCCTTGCTCGTCCAGCAGGCCGGCGGCGCGGCGCACTTCAAGGTCCTTCCCAATCCAGAATCCGGCCAGGGTGGGGAGATCGTGGGTGGTGGAAGACACCAGCGCCTGGCGCTCGTATTCGGCGGGCCTCTTGAACTCGCCGCGCTGATTCTTTTCGAAATAAAACAGGCGGTAGCTGAGCACTCCGAAGCGCCGCAGCGTTTCGCGGACCTCCGGCTCCACCGTGCCCAGGTCTTCGCCCACGATGGTCACCTGATTGCGTACGCTTTCAAGAGCCAGTATGCGCACAAAATCCAGGGAGCGCTCACCCACGTAGGCCCCGTGGGCGGCGTCGCTGCCTTCGGGAATCCAGTAGAGGCGGAACAGGCGCATCACATGGTCCATGCGCAGTGCGCCGCCGCGCCGGCAGTTCCGGCGGATGGACTCGGCGAAGAGGCGGTAGCCATCCTCGCGGTGGCGTTCGGAGTTGGGCGGCGGGAAGGCCCAGTCCTGGCCGTGGGGCGCGAAATCGTCGGGCGGAGAGCCCACCCGCGCGCCTTCCACGAAGAAGGGCCGGTGGGCCCACAGATCCGAGCCAAAGCGGTCCGTGGCCAGCGCCAGGTCGTGGTACAGCCCGATGGAGCGCCGGCGGTCGCGGGCCTTCCGCTGCGCGCGCCGCAACTGCACGTCGATCTGCCATTGGATGTACTGGTGCAGCATCACCGCGCGCCAGCGCCGCGCCCGGAACTGGCGCGTCTCGGCGGATTCCGGATCCTGGTACGCGGCGGGCCACTCGGTCCAGACCCAAAGGTTGGGATTGCGCCGGTGCAGATGCTCGTCCAGCGCGCAATAGACGGCGTATCGCTCCAGCAGCTCCCCTTCGCGCGCGGCGAAGGCCCGGAACTCGCGGGAGCGCGCCGAACCCCGCCGCCACTCCCGCAGGAACTCGACGAACAGCAGCTTCAGAAAGCGCATCTTCAGCGCGGCCACGCGCTCATATTCCACGAAAGCGGAGGCGCGCAACGCGGCGATTTCAGAGGCCACCTCCGCCGAGTCCCGCAGCGCCCGCGCCCGCCGGCTGCGCGCGAAGTCCTCCATGCCTTCGATATCCAAATAGATGAAGTTCTGATAGAAGATGCAGTTCGGCAGGTAGGGGCTGGTGTTGAAAGGGCGCCGGTTGTGGATGGCGTGGAGCGGATTGAGGCCGATGAAGCTGGCGTCGAAATCGTCCGCCGCCCAATCCACCAGATCCATCAGGTCGCGAAAATCGCCGCAGCCCCAATTGCGCCCGGAGCGCACGCCATAAAGGCTGACGGCAATGCCCGCGGCGCGCCCGCCGCGGCCAAGCTGCGGATCGGTCCAGGCGCGCTCCGGGGTCACGATGTAACGCGCGGCCCCCTCGGCGCCGCCCAGGCGCGCGGCGATTTCGTGATAGCCCAGCGGCAGGCGCTCCGCGATACGCGCCCGCTTCCGCACCCAGGTGCGGCCCTCCATCTCGACGGAGCCGTCATGGGGAAGGTCCCGCAGGGCGAGATCGTATTCGGCGATCGCTCCGTCCTCCCGGCGGATCGCGATGTGTGCGCTTTCGCCCAATCGCTCCGCCGGCGCCTGTATCGTGAACTCGACAAAATCGGATTCCCCGGTCACGATGGCCGGCGGCAGCAGACGCTCCCATTCGCGGCGGGTCTCCGCGGCCAGCGAACGCTCCAGTTGCTCAGCCGTGTCGGCCGGGAACCCCATGTTGCGCAGGATCGCCTGCATGGTGGCCGGAGTGGTTTCGTGGTAATGGCCCCAGATGTCCCAAAAGCCCGGGCCGATTCCGTGCGCCGCGGCGGCGCGACTGAGTTGTTGTTCGAACGTTTCGGGAGCCATGCGAAGGTAAACTTCGATTCTACAGGAGTGACGCGGGCCATGCGAAAATAAGGGTATGGACAAGCCCCTTGCCAGCGGGCCGCCGGAACTGTTCGCGCGCCTCGACAATTCCGTGGGCGACAACGCCGCGGCCGCGGCTTCCGAGGGCATTCTGTTCACCACCCTCGACAGCGCCGTGAACTGGGCCCGTAAGAACTCCATCTGGCCCATGACCTTCGGGCTGGCCTGCTGCGCCATCGAGATGATGTCCATGACCGCCTCGCGTTTCGATATCGCGCGTTTCGGCGCGGAGGTGTTTCGCGGCTCGCCCAGGCAGTCGGACCTCATCATTATCGCCGGACGCGTCTCCAACAAGATGGCCCCCGTGATCCGCCACCTGTACCAGCAGATGCCGGAGCCCAAGTGGGCCATTTCCATGGGGGCCTGCGCCACCTCCACGGGCGTGTTCAACAACTACGCGCTGATTCCCGTGAACCAGGTGATCCCCGTGGATGTGTACGTTCCGGGCTGCCCGCCGCGCCCCGAACAGCTCATTTACGCCCTGATGATGTTGCAGGACAAGATCCAGGGACAAAGCGGCTCCCTCAAGCAGGTCCTCAACCTGGCGTGATGTTCAAGCCAAAAGCGTACTCCCGGCCGTCAGCCTCACGAGCATTCCGTCCCTGCCTGCTCGACCGCGTTCCGTTATAGGATGGTCGAAATGCATGTAGATGGATTCCGGCTTGCGCTCCCGGCTCGAAGAACGGAGACTGGATGAAACGCGCGATCCCGATCACCACGCTGTTTCTCGATGTCGGCGGCGTCCTGCTCAACAACGGGTGGGACCATGTTGCCCGCAGACGGGTGGCGAAGCATTTCAATCTGGAATGGGCCGAGATGGAGGAGCGGCATCGCCTGACCTTCGAGATTCACGAGCAGGGGAAGATCACTTTCGACGAGTATCTAGGCCGGGTGGTCTTCCACCAAAAACGACCGTTCACGCGGGCCCAGTTTCGGCGTTTTATGTGCGCGCAATCGAAATCTTGCCCGGAGATGATTCAGCTAGTCACCGAGCTCAAAATCCGGTACGGACTGAAGATCGCCGTGGTCAGCAACGAAGCGCGCGTATTGAACGATTATCGGATTCACAGGTTCAAGCTGGACGAGTTCGTGGATTCCTTTATCTCCTCCTGCTTCGTTCACATCCGCAAGCCCGACGCGGACATCTTCCGGCTGGCGCTCGACATCGCCCAGGCCCCGGCCCGGCAGGTAGTCTATGTCGAGAACACCCCGATGTTCGTCGGCATCGCGGAAAGTCTGGGAATTCGAAGCATCCTTCACGCGGATTACGGGTCCACACGCGCGAAACTGGCTTCGTTCGGGTTGCGGAATGACGAAGGAGGCCTCCATGAAAGCCGCTGACTCGCGCATTCTGACGATCAACGGCGGCTCCTCGAGCATCAAGTTCGCGCTGTACCAGGCCGGCGAACCGCTGAAGAGGGAGCTTCATGGAAAGGTCGATCGCATCAGCCTGGAGGGGACGAATCTGACCTTCGACGACCCGGCCGGGAATCGGCGGGACAGCCGCGCCTTCGCCGCCTCGGATCACAAATCGGCGGCGCGTTCCCTGATCGGCTGGCTTGAAGAGGAGAACAGTTTCGAATCGGTCCGGGCGGTAGGGCACCGTGTGGTTCACGGCATGCAACACACCGCGCCCGAACTGGTCACTCAGGAGCTACTGGATGAGCTGCATCGCATCAGCCCGTACGACCCGGACCATCTGCCCGGCGCGATCGAGCTGATCGAGACGCTCCGCCAGCGTCATCCGAAACTGCCCCAGGTGGCCTGTTTCGACACGGCCTTCCACCGGACCATGCCGCTCGTCGCCACGCTGCTTCCCCTCCCGCGCCGCTATTACGCGAAGGGGCTGCAGCGCTACGGTTTCCACGGTTTGTCTTACGCCTACCTGATGGAGGAACTCGTCCGCCTGGGCGACCCGGCGGCGAAGGCCGGCCGCGTAATCCTCGCTCATCTGGGCAATGGCGCCAGCATGGCCGCCGTGCGCGACGGCAAGAGCGTCGACACCAGCATGGGCTTCACTCCCACGGCGGGACTGGTGATGAGCACCCGCTCCGGGGATTTGGATCCCGGCCTGGCTCCGTATCTGGCGCGAACCGAGCGGATGACCACCAGACAATTCTACGAGATGGTCAACCATGAAGCCGGGCTGCTCGGCGTTTCGGAGACCAGCTCCGACACGCGAGACTTGCTGGCGCGGGAAGCCCATGATGCGCGGGCGGCGGAAGCGCTGGCGCTGTTCTGTTATCAGGCGAAAAAGTGGATCGGCTCCTTCGCCGCCGCGCTCGGCGGATTGGATACGCTCGTATTCGCCGGAGGCATCGGCGAAAACGCGCCGCTCATCCGCGCGCGCATCTGCGATGGACTGGGCTTCCTCGGCATCGCACTGAGCGAGCCGCGCAATGCGGACAATGCGGGGGTGATCTCCACGGACGCCAGCCGGGTCGCGGTTCGCGTCATGCGAACCGACGAGGAACTGATGATTGCGCGCTCGGTGCGCCGCATTCTCGATTCCGGCGCGGTGGATAATACGGATTGACTTATGAAAACCAACACACTCACTCCGGAACTGCTTCATAAGATGGATGCCTACTGGCGGGCCGCCAACTATCTGTCGGTTGGGCAGATTTATCTTTACGACAATCCGCTGCTGAAGCGGCCGCTGACGCTCGCGGATGTGAAGCACATGCTGCTGGGACACTGGGGCACCACCCCCGGCCAGAACTTCATTTACACCCACCTGAACCGGGTCATCAAGAAATACGATCTCGACATGATCTACGTTTCCGGACCCGGGCACGGCGGGCCGGCCGTGGTGGGCAATACGTACCTCGAAGGCACTTACAGCGAGATCTATCCCAACATCAGCCAGGATGAAGCCGGGCTTCGGAAGCTCTTTCTGCAGTTTTCGTTTCCCGGAGGAATCCCCAGCCACGCATCGCCGGAGTGCCCCGGCTCGATTCACGAGGGCGGCGAGCTGGGCTATTCGCTCAGCCATTCGTTCGGGGCGGTGTTCGATAATCCCGATCTGGTGGTGGCCTGCGTGGTGGGCGATGGCGAGGCGGAGACCGGACCGCTGGCCACGGCGTGGCATTCCAACAAGTTTCTCGATCCGGCCACCGACGGCGCGGTGCTGCCGATTCTGCATCTCAACGGCTACAAGATTTCCAACCCGACCGTCCTGGCCCGCATCACCCGCGAGGAATTGGAACAGTTGTTCCGCGGGTACGGGTGGACGCCCTATTTCGTCGAAGGCCACGAGCCCGAGTCGATGCACGAGGCCATGGCCACGGCGCTCGACACGGCCATCGAGCGGATCAAACAGATCCAGGGGGACGCGCGCGTCAATGGAAACCTCGCCCGTCCGCGCTGGCCCATGATAGTCCTCAATTCGCCGAAGGGCTGGACAGGCCCGAAGATCGTCGATGGGTTGCAGGTGGAAGGCACGTTCCGTTCGCACCAGGTTCCGCTTTCCGACCCCGCCACCCATCCCGAACACCTCAAGCTGCTGGAAGACTGGCTGCGGAGCTACCGGCCGGAGGAACTCTTCGACGATGGCGGCCGCCTGAAACCGGAGTTGGCCGAACTCGCGCCGAAGGGCGAACGGCGCATGGGCGCGAACCCCCACGCCAACGGCGGCATGCTGCTCCGCGACCTGCGGATGCCGGATTTCCGCGACTACGCCGAGGACGTACCCGCGCCGGGGGCGCGCGGAATCGGCGACACGCATGTACTCGGGCGTTTCCTGCGCGATGTGGCGAAGCTGAACGCCGGGCAGCGGAATTTCCGCGTGTTCGGCCCCGACGAGACGCTCTCCAATGGGTTGGAGGCTGTCTTCGAAGCGACCAAGCGGCAATGGGACGCCGCCACCGAGCCGAACGACGAGTTTCTCGCGCCCGCCGGTCGCGTGATGGAGATGCTCAGCGAGCACCAATGCGAGGGCTGGCTCGAGGGCTACCTGCTCACCGGGCGGCATGGCTTGTTTAACTGCTACGAAGCGTTCATCCACATCGTGGATTCGATGTTCAACCAGCACGCCAAGTGGCTGAAGGTCACCGAGGGCCTGCCGTGGCGGCGGAAGATCGCCTCGTTGAACTACCTGCTGGCTTCGCACGTCTGGCGCCAGGATCACAACGGGTTCACCCACCAGGATCCCGGTTTCATCGACCAGGTGGTCAACAAGAAGGCGGAGATCGTGCGCGTGTACCTTCCGCCGGACGCCAACTGTCTGCTGTCGGTGATGGATCACTGCCTGCGCAGCCGCCATTACGTCAACGTGGTGATTGCGGGCAAACACCCGGCCCCGCAGTGGCTGACCATGGACGCCGCCGTCAAGCACTGCACCGAGGGCATCGGCATCTGGCAGTGGGCCAGCAATGACCAGGGCGTTGCGCCCGACGTGGTCATGGCCTGCTGCGGCGACGTGCCCACGCTCGAGACGCTGGCCGCCGTTTCCATCATGCGCGAGCATCTGCCCGACCTGAAGATCCGGGTGGTCAATGTGGTCGACCTGATGAAACTGGAGCCGCAATCCGAGCACCCGCACGGGTTGAGCGACATGGATTTCAACGAGCTCTTCACCAGAGACAAGCCGGTCATCTTCGCCTTCCATGCCTACCCGTGGTTGATCCACCGTCTGACCTACCGCCGCGCCAACCACGACAACATCCACGTCCGCGGCTACAAAGAAGAGGGCACCATCACCACGCCTTTCGATATGACCGTGCTGAACGAGCTGGACCGCTTCCACCTGGTGATGGACACCGTGGACCGCGTGCCGCGAACCGGCGATAAGGGCATCTACCTCAAGCAGCAGCTCAAGGACAAGCTGATTGAGCACAAGCAATACATCGCCAAGTACGGCGAGGATATGCCGGAAATCCGAAATTGGAAATGGAGTGACCCCAAATGAACGAGCAACAGCTTGTAAACACCGCGAGGGCTCTGGTCGCCGGCGACAAAGGGTTGCTGGCGATGGATGAAAGCAATCCAACCTGTAACAGGCGATTCGCCAAGTTGGGGATTCCTCAGACCGAGGAGACCCGGCGCGCCTATCGGGAATGGATTGTGACCACGCCCGGTCTCGGTGACAGCATCAGCGGCGCCATCCTATTCGACGAGACCGTCCGCCAGCATAAGAAGGATGGCACGCCCTTTGTCAAAGCCGTCGTCGATGCGGGTATTATCCCCGGTATCAAAGTCGATGCCGGCGCCAAGGACCTGCCGGGTCATCCCGGAGAGAAGGTCACCGAAGGTCTGGACGGATTGCGCGACCGCCTGGCGGAATACGCTCAAATGGGCTTACGCTTCGCCAAGTGGCGCGCGGTGATTGCGATCGGCGAGGGCATTCCCAGCCGGGCCGCCATCGATGCCAATGCGAATGCACTGGCCCGCTATGCCGCGTTGTGCCAGGAAGCCGCGCTGGTCCCCATCGTGGAGCCGGAAACGCTGATGGACGGCGGGCATACCCTGGAGCGCTGTTCGGAAGTGACGGAGGAGGTTCTGCGAACGGTTTTCAGCCACCTTTACACACAAGGGGTGATGCTGGAGGGTATGATCCTGAAGCCCAATATGGCGGTTCCAGGATTGACCTGCCCCCAGCAGGAGGGGGTGGACGCCGTGGCCGGCGCCACCGTGCGCTGTTTGCTGCGGTCCGTCCCCGCCGCCGTTCCAGGGATTGCGTTCCTGTCCGGCGGCCAATCCGCTGAACTGGCCTCGGCCCGTTTGAATGCCATGAATGCCGGATTCAAGTCGCGATTGCCTTGGGCGCTGGCGTTTTCGTTCGCCCGCGCCATTCAGCAACCCGCGCTGGAGATTTGGCGAGGCCAGGAGGCGCATGTGACGGCCGCGCAGCGAGCTCTGTACCATAGAGCAAGCTGCAATCGGGCCGCGCGCCGTGGCGAATACAATGCCGCCATGGAAACACGCCCCTAAGGGCTTGAAAGGAAACAACCAGGTCAATTGCCGCAACCGCTCCCTGACGGTCGCGGCTCGTTACGGGCGTGGCGAGCCGGGCGCCGCGGCGCCGGCGCCGGCCGCCCATCGGCGCCCGACCGATGTGCTAAGACAGAATACGGGTGCTTTCCGCTTATGGACGCTTTGACGGTTCACCGTCTGCACTTCGCATTCACGGTGACTTTCCACTACCTCTTTCCGCAACTGACCATGGGGCTGGCGCTGCTGATCCTGATCCTCAAGACCATGGCCTTGCGGACGGGAGACCAGCACTACAACCGCGCGGCCCGATTCTGGGCCCGAATCTTCGCCATCGCCTTCGCCATGGGAGTGGTCACCGGCATCCCCATGGAGTTCCAGTTTGGGACCAACTGGGCCCGTTTCTCCAAGGCCGCGGGTGGCGTCATAGGGCAGACGCTGGCCATGGAAGGAGTGTTTTCCTTCTTCCTCGAATCGAGCTTCCTGGGCGTGTTTCTCTTCGGAGAGAAACGGCTGGGACCGAAGGCGCACTGGTTCGCCGCTTTCCTGGTCTTCGCCGGCTCATGGCTTTCCGGCTTCTTCATTATCGCGACCGACGCCTGGATGCAACACCCCACCGGATACCAATTGGGAAAGAACGGCGAGATCCTGCTTAGCAGCCTTTCCGGGCTGCTGCTGAACCCGTGGTTGTTCTGGCAGTACCTCCACAACATGATCGGGTCGGTGGTCACCGCCAGCTTCGTCATGGCCTCCGTGGGTGCGTTTTACCTGCTCACCAGGCGCAGCGAGGAGTATGGCCGCACGTTTGTGCGGCTGGGGGTGATCGCCGGCATGATTTCCACATTTCTGATGGCCTTCCCCACCGGCGACGGCCAAGGCAAGAACATCGCCTGGCATCAACCCCCCACGCTGGCCGCCATGGAGGGGCTGTTTGAAACCGCGCGCGGAGCGCCGCTAGCCCTCATCGGACAGCCGGATCTCGAAAAGCGCCGTCTGGACAATCCGCTCGTAATCCCTCGCGCGCTCAGCTTCCTGACCTATCAGCGCTGGGGCGCGGAAGTAAGGGGACTCAACGAGTTTCCGCCGGAACGCTTGCCGGACAATATTCCGCTGCTCTACTACAGCTATCACATCATGGTAGGGCTGGGAACCATCTTGATCGGCGTAATGGCGCTGGCGTCGCTGAGCCTGTGGCGCGGCAGGCTCTTTCACGCGCGCCCCGTGCTCTGGCTGTTGATGTTGATGCTGCCGTTTCCGTATATCGCGACCACCGCCGGCTGGATCACCGCGGAAGTGGGGCGCCAGCCGTGGCTCATCTACGGCATCATGCGGACGCCGGAAGGCGTATCCCCCCATGTCTCGGCCGGCAACGCGCTTTTCACGCTGATCGGTTTCATGGGGATCTACACCATCCTGGCGATTTTGTTTTTGTTCCTGGTCCGCCGGGAAATCGAAGAGGGTCCCGAACATCTGGCGGAGGCTTGAGGATTTTGTCATGGAAACCATCTGGTTCTGTTTAGTCGCCGTCATGATTGCCCTGTATGTGGTCCTGGACGGCTTTGACTTGGGCGCCGGCATCGCTCACCTGTTCGTGGCGCGCACCGATGAGGAGCGCCGGGCGGTTCTGGGCTCGCTCGGCCCGGTCTGGAACGGCAACGAAGTGTGGCTTCTGGCGGGTGGTGGAACCCTTTACTTCGCCTTCCCAGCTTTGTATTCGTCGAGCTTCAGCGGGTTCTATCTGCCATTGATGATCGTGCTCTGGCTTTTGATCTCGCGGGGCATGGCCATCGAGTTCCGCAACCATATTCAGAGTCTCGTCTGGCAGCCGCTCTGGGACGCGGTTTTCGCCGGCGCCAGCGCGCTGCTCGCTATTTTCTTCGGCGCCGCGCTGGGCAACGTGGTCCGCGGCGTGCCGCTCGACCGGTCGGGCGAATTCTTCCTGCCGCTGTGGACCGATTTCACCGCCGGCCGAAACACCGGAATTCTGGATTGGTACACCGTCCTGATTGCGGTGGCCGCACTCCTGACGCTCACCGTGCACGGATCCCTCTGGATTGTTTTGAAAACGGAAGGAGCCGTCGCGGATCGCGCGCGCCGCTTTGCCAAAAGCGCCTGGTGGGGGCTGGCGGCCTGGGTGGTGCTGATCACGGCCGCCAGTTTCCGCATTCAGCCGCATTTGGAAGACAGCTTCGTCGCTCACCCGTGGGGTTATGTTTTCCCGCTCGCGGCGGTCCTGGGCCTGATCGGCATTCGAGTTCTGGAGGGCCGGCGTAATGGGCTCGAAGCCTTTCTGGCCTCCTGCCTGTTCATCGTTGGAATGCTCACCAGCGCCGCCTTCGGCGTGTATCCCTACGTGCTGCCCTCGAACGCCGATCCCGCGCTCGGTCTGACGGTTCACAATGCGGCGGCGCCGCTGTACGGCCTGCGGATCGGGCTGATGTGGTTCATCCCCGGCATGATCCTGACGGGCGCGTACTTCGTTTACACGTACAGGAACTTCTCCGGAAAGGTGAAAGTACGGGAACAGGGCCTCTACTGACGGGCTCTCGGAGGCTGCCGCCCCGGTCGGCGGCCTCCGCCGATGCCAGGCCGGAACGCCGACGGGTCAGATGAATACGTCCGCCGAGACCTTGAATAACTCGGCAAGCTGCCTGGCATGTCCTTTACTGATGGCGCGTTTCGCGTTGACCACGTCGGAGACGTAGCCTCTGGATTTGAAAATCGGAAGAAGATCGGCTTGCTTCAAACCCCGTTGCTCCATCAGGTACAGCAGCATTTCGTGAGGACTCGGATCGCGCAGAGGATGATGCTCCTCTTCGTAGTCCTTAATAAGACGAACCATCAGGTCCAGGGCGGCATCCTCTTCCGCGGTACGGCGCTCGCCCCTGTCCATCAGCTTCTCGACTTCGGCCAGGAGGCGTTCATGCTCTTCGTCCGTCGCGACCACTCGCGGCAGGACCCTTGCCAATACCCGAGCGTACTTCCGGTTGTCGATGACTAGCGCGCCCATTCTTTCCAACCTCCTCGCGTGTATTCCGTGTGAGTGAGAAACTCTTTGACCATCAAAAGCTTTGCCCGATAGTCGACCTTCACTATCAGGCGGTAGTAGTTATGCCGGATGTTGAAAATCAACAGGGACTTGTACTGGTCGGCATCCGGAAAGTGCAGGCGAACCTCATGAACGTCCCGCCAAACGGCGTGGCTGGCAGCCTTGTTCCACCGCAGCAGTTCTTCGGCTGCATCCACGTGAAGAGCCGCGAACCTTTTGATGGCCGTTGAGCTGATCACGTTCACGCCTCTATGCTCGCATAAAGCGAGCACAGAGTCAATAAGACCGCGCCGGGCGCGGGAGATGGCTCGCCCCGTTTTGCCCCTTCAGTTCGCGGCGGAGCCGAGGAACGCCCGGGGAGTTTCGGGAGTTTCGGGGACAGTTCTGAGCCATGTCGCCCGAGGCGACACCCGCGAGCATGAAAACCTGCGCCTTCCATGCTATTGGAATCAGTAGCTTACGGCTATTTTTCAAGAGAGGCTACGAAACCCCGAAATCCCTGAGGCCTTCGCGAGAAGAAAAGACCCGAACGCGGGGCGACTGAGTTTGGGGTTGAGTAGCCTGTCACCGAAATCACACCGCCCTCTCAGTACCCGTTCTCGCGCAGCTTCTCAATCGTGAGTGGCTCCTTTCCCGCTTTGCCCAGCGCCTTCGCCACATATTTGGCCAGGATGTCGCATTCCAGGTTTACGCGCGCGCCCGGGCGGTATCCGGCCAGCGTGGTCTTGCGCCAGGTGTGCGGGACGATAGCCGCCGAGAGGATCCCTCCCTCCAGCTCCGCTATGGTCAGGCTGATGCCATCGATGGCGATGGAGCCCTTCTCCACCAGGTAAAGGTCCAGCTCCGTGGGAACGCGCACGCGCAGCCACCAGTTCTCGTTTCCCAGCGGCTCCGCCGAGAGGAACTCGCCGGTCGAGTCCACATGGCCCTGCACGATGTGGCCGTCGAACCTTCCGGAGGCGGAAAGCGGCCGCTCGAGGTTCACCCGCGAGCCCGCGCGCAGGCCGCCCAGGTTGCTGCGGCGCATGGTTTCGGGAGCCACATCGGCGGTGAACGAATCGGGGCGCGCCTCCACCGCGGTGAGGCACACTCCGTTCACCGCGATGCTGCTTCCCACCGTCATGTCGCCGGTTACCAGCGAGCAGAGCACCCGCAGGCGCGCTCCCGCCGCGCGGGCGGCCAGCGATTCCACCGCCCCCAGCTCCTCAACGATTCCCGTGAACATCCAGGTACCCTTCCACGGCGAACTCATCGGGCGGAATCGGGTGAATGGCGATGCCGTGCACGCGGATGGCGTCGGCCCGGCGGCGCCGCCCGATTCCGCCCGCCAGCGGCAAGGCCTCCAGTCCGCCCAGGATTTTCGGACCGTAATAGAAGAAAATGCGATCCACCAGCCCGCTTTCGAGCGCCGTCCAGTTCATCTTGCTGCCGGCCTCGATCAGGAGCGAAAGATAGCGCTCGCGCGCCAGCCAATCCACCACCGCCCGCAGGTCCGCGCGGCCTCCCGGCCCGTTGAACACCAGCACGCGGGCCCCGCGCCCGGCGGCGGCCTGCCGCCGCTCCGGGGAGGAGGCCGAGGTGGTCACCAGCAGCAAGTCCTCCGCGGCCGAGCGCGCCATCTTCGATTCCATCGGCATGCGAAGCTGCGAATCCATCACGATCCGCAGCAGCGGGCGGCGGCGCGGCAGGCCGGTGCGGTCGGTGAGCAGGCAATCGTCGGCCAGCACGGTCCCGATGCCGGTCAGAATGGCGTCCGAATCGTGCCGCAATTCCTGCACGTGGGCGCGCGCCCGCTCGCTCGTGATCCAACCGCGGTTGTCGTCCGGAGCGGAGATCTTGCCATCGAGGGTGATGGCCGTCTTGAGCGTCACCAGGGGCCTTCCCGTGCGCATGAAGTGGAGGAACGGCTCGTTCAGCTTCTCCGCCTCGGCGGCGAACTCGGGAAGCATCGCCACTTCCACTCCGGCCTCGCGCAGCTTGCGGAAACCGCCGCCAGAAACCAGTGGGTTGGGGTCTTCGATGGGGGCCACCACTCGCGCCACGCCGGCGGCGATCAGGGCATCCACGCACGGCGGCGTGCGCCCGGCGTGGGAGCAAGGCTCGAGGTTCACGTAGAGGGTGGCTCCGCGGGCTTTTTCTCCCGCTTCCTCGAGCGCCATCCGCTCGGCGTGCCGCTGCTCCTCCCAGGCGTGGAAGCCGCGTCCCACAATCTCGCCGCCGCGCTCGAGCACGGCGCCCACCAACGGATTCGGGCTGGCCAGCGCGCGGCCCTGGCGCGCCAACCCGATCGCCTCGCGCATCAGTTCCGGTTTCATTTTTCAAACAGCGACGCGATGAATTTCTCGGGATCGAACGGCAGCAGGTCGTCCACCTTCTCGCCCACCCCGACGTAGCGAATCGGCAGGCTCATCTCGCGCGCGATGGCCACCACGATGCCCCCCTTGGCGGTGCCATCGAGCTTGGCCAGCACGATTCCCGTGACCCCCGACGACTCCGTGAATCTGCGCGCCTGCTCCAACCCGTTCTGCCCGGTGGTGGCGTCGAGCACCAGCAGCACCTCGTGCGGCGCATCGGGAATCACCTTTTTGGCGGTGCGGCCCATCTTGTGCAGCTCCGCCATCAGGTTCTCCTTGGTTTGCAGGCGCCCGGCCGTATCCACGATTACGTAGTCCACTTTGCGCGCGCGCGCCGCCTGGAGCGCATCGAAGAGCACCGCGCTGGGGTCGCTGCCGGGGCTCTGCCGGATCACCGCGCTGCCGGTGCGCTGGCCCCAGATTTCGAGCTGTTCGATGGCCGCCGCGCGGAACGTATCGGCCGCGCACAGCAGCACCGACCGCCCCTCGCTCCGGTAGCGCCCGGCCAGTTTGCCGATAGTGGTGGTTTTGCCCGATCCGTTGACGCCCACCACCAGCACCACCGCGGGCGGCCCGGCTACATGCGCCGGCGGACGGTCGCCGGCTTCCAGGATCTCGAGCAGGTGCTCGCCGATGAGCCCCTTCAGCTCGGCCGCGTCGTTCAGTTGATGCCGCTCCACCCGCTGGCGGATGCGGTCCAGAATTTCCTGGGTGGTCCGCACCCCGATATCGGCCGAGATGAGGGTGGATTCCAGCTCGTCGAGCAGATCCGCGTCGATGACCTTCTTTCCCTGGACGACGTCTTCCAGCGCGGAAACCAGCCCGGCGCGCGTCTTCTGCACGCCGGTCTTGAGCCGCTCGAGCAGCGACGGTTCCTGCTCCACGGAACCGAATAGCGTCTGGATCATTGGTTGTATTTTAGCAACCGCGAGTAACAACCATCTGACCCGGAGGACACAGAGAGAACGTCGCGCGACCAAACGCGTGGCCGGCGCGAAACGCGCGCCATGGCGGCGCCGGCCATCGGGCGAGTGCGGCGGCTACTGGGCTGCTGCCGGCCGGGGCCCGCGCCCGCCGCCGCGGGCTTCGATGACTTTGTAGTCCGCCGGCGGCTGGAACAGCGTCGCCGCGGGTTCCGCGCGGCTGACGTTGGCCAGCCGGTAGACCGTTTCACCCACCCGCGGGTCCGAATGCTTGGACAATACCACGGTCTGCAAGTCCGCCGAATACCACCGCTCGGAGACCACCTGAATGGCCGCTTCGTTGCCCATCTGCCCGGCCGGAATCGTCATGGTCGTGCGCGTTCCATCCGCCACCACGCCTTCGATGGTCTGGCGGCCCAGGGATTCGGTCTTGACATTCTGCCGGGCCAGGCTTCCGGCGCGCCCCCCACGGCCTGTCCCCGGAGCGCCTTGCGCGCTCCGCTGCCCCCACCGCCCGCCGTTGGGCGGAGTGGCGCTCTGGCCCTGAGCCCGCGCCGACGCCGACGCCTGAGGGCCTCTCCCGCCGCGAGCCCAGGCGCTCTTGGAAGCCGTCTTGTCGTTGACGTTCAACGCGTAGTTCACCCCCGCCACGGGGTCGTTGATAAAGACTACCTGGCGCTGGTTGGAATTGACTCCCAACAGCCCGCCGAGCGACTGCTCGGTGCGCACCCGGCCTTCCGAATCCCGATACACCTTGGCGGTGTTGACCTGGTGGACGTGGTTCCCGTCCGCCAGGGTTTGCGACGTCTCGGTGACGACATCCGCCGAGTAGGGGGCGCTCTTCACCACGCGGCCGGGCATGCCGGCCACGGCTCCAACCAGCCGCCCGCCCATCGGCGGGCCGCCGGCCTCGCCTCCGAAACGGCCCATTCGGCCAGGGCCGGGACCCTGCGCGAAAGCAGCCGCGCCCACGGCGAGCGCGGCGATGAGAGTGGTTCGAATCGGCATTGTCTTACTCCTTGAGAAATTACTCATCCAAAAACCTTACGGCGCGAGCCAACCCGTCCGAGCCGAGCACCACGTCCGCCTGCACCAGATCCTCGCCCTGGTCGGCGGCGACGGGGTAACCGAGAGCGATCATAGTGGACCGCGGAACCTCAACCCGGACCAGATTCACGTCTTCGCTGGGCGCCGGACGGGCGGCGTTGGGGAGCGGGATGAACTCACCCGGAGTGGTTTCGACGTCGCCTTCTTCCTGCCAGCCATCAGCCCAATCCAGAGCCGCCAGCTCGGTAGCGGTGAGCGGCTGCGGCGCGGGCCGGCGCTCATGCACGAACAGGAGCATCGCCGCGGCGGCCACCACCGCCGCCATCGCTCCCCAGGCAGCCAGCGGACTCCACCAGCGGCGCGAATGTGGGGCTGCCAACCCGGCCTCACTGCGAAACGCCGCCAGCAGCCTGGCTTCCACGCGGGCGGGGGCCTCCGCCCGGACGCATCCGGCGGCCACACTGCGCAAACCCGCCTCCAGACGGCGCAACTCATCGAGCAGCGCCGCGCACGCCTGGCACTCGCGAGCGTGGGGCGGGGCTTCCGCGCCCGGCCCGTCTTGCAGCTCCGGCATGGTATCCCAAAAATCCCGACAGTTCATATCCAACACCTGACCGGTCTCAACGCGCCCACCGATCGCGGGCTGCGTTCCTGGTGCATTTTTTCCAGCAGCAGGGCGCGCGCGCGATGCAGCCGCGAGCGCACCGTCCCGATGGGACAGCCGAGCGCGTGCGCGGCTTCCGCGTAGTCCACCTCTTCCAAGTCGCACAGCGCCACCACTTCGCGATACCGGCGGGGAAGCGCCTGCACCGCCCGGCGCAGGGCCGCGATACCTTCTTTGCGCGTAAGGTCCGTCAGCGGATCGGGGCTGGCCGCCAGCTCGATGAGATCCGCCTCCTCTTCCCCGTCCAACCCCAGCGCCACCTCCGAACGGCTCCGTTCCAGACGCCGCAAGACCAGCTTGCGAGCGATCCCGAACAGGTAGCCGGAAAGGGTTCCGCGCCCCGGATCGTATCCGCAATCCTCGCGGATCAAAGCCAGAAACACCTCCTGTGTAACATCCTCGGCGACCGTCGCCGAGTTGCTCATGTGCAGCGCAAACCGGTAGATGGCCCCCTGCCGCCTGCGATACAGAGCCACAAAAGCCTGCTCGTCGCCGCTCCGCATCCGCAGGAGCAGTTCGTCGTCGGTGTCCGGCGGCGTTTGCGTCATCGAGTTCTCACCCATGATTGCCCCGAGTTGACCGGAAAGTTCCACAATCTGCCCGTCCGAAGGAATAGACTATTCTCAAGCCTTGTCAAGCCCCTTTATGGCTATTTTGGTACTTTACGTACTCCTTAGACTATCCTATGATCTGAGTTCACGTTACCAGAATTCGTGATCGGAACCGCTATGCCGCTGGAGAATCAACTAGAAGATGTGGAGGTTCTGCGCAGCAGACTCGCGCAGGTGGAGGCCGAGCTGGTGCGCCACAGGCAAGGGCAGGAGGACAGCGAGCGGCGGTTTCGCCAACTGGCCGACGCGGCGCCTGTCATGATCTGGATGTCCGACAAGGACGCCATGGGCGCCTTTTTCAACAGGGCGTGGCTGGAGTTTCGCGGACGAGCCCTGGAAGAAGAGACCGGCAACGGGTGGACGGAGGGCGTGCACCCGGACGATCGCGACCTGTGCCTGGAGACCTACCTGAAAGCCTTTTCCGCCCGCCGGCCGTTCCGCCTGCAACACCGCCTGCTGCGCGCCGACGGGGAGTACCGCTGGGTGGAGTACGCGGGCGCGCCGCGCTTCGACGAAAGCGGTGATTTCGCGGGTTTCACGGGCTCCGCCGTGGAAGCCGCGGGCCCGCGACGCGCTTTCACACCCAGCGAAGAGGCCGTGCGGATCGTGTTTGCGCTCACCGAGCGCGAACGCCAGGTGCTGGTGCTGATCGCCAACGGCAAGTCCACCAAGGAAACCGCCGCGCGTCTGGGCATCAGCTACAAGACGGCGGATTCGCACCGCAGCCGCATTCTGGAGAAGCTAGGCGTGCATGAGACGGCCAGCATGGTCCGTTACGCCATCCGCGCGGGCCTGATAGAGCCGTAGGACCGGGCGGCATTCCGGAGATCGCCCGGCGCCAAGCAGGCATCCCGCTGCCAACCTGTATAATCGGACGTTGCAGTGGATCTTTGCTGTTCCCGAATGAGGTGATCCGATGCGGATTAGTTCCGACGATTTGCGCCGTCATTATGCCTCGCTCTCCGACGCGGAGCTCCTGGACCTCGATCGCTCCGAGCTGGCCGAAATGGCGCAGGGGATCTACGACCGGGAGATCTCGCGCAGAAACTTGAACGGCCCGCGCGAAAAGGGGTCCTACGATAGCGATCCTCTGAACGACATTGAGGATACCGCCGGGGACTCCGATCCCGATGGCGGCGGCGACGCTCCGCCGCCCGATTGGCTGGAGGACGCCGCTTGTCCCTGGGCCGTACTGATGCACGGGCAGGCGATGGGCCATTTTGACGATTATGCGTCCCAGGCGGCCAAGGTGCGGACCGTCCTGCGCGAGGCGGGAATTCCGAGTCATATCGTCGTCAAGCATCCGGATCCGGAGCCGCCGCCCGTTCAAAGGCCCAGTGAGTACTGCGTAATGGTCCCCGGGGAGCTCAGCATGCAAGCCACCAGCGTCGTCGAGCGGGAGGTTTTCAACCCGCAACACGAAGAAGAGTGGCGGAACCACCTGCAGACGCTCTCCGACCAACAGCTTCGCGCCCTGAAGCCGGAGGTTTTCTGCGGCGCGCTCCTCGACAGGGCGGAACGTCTGGAGAGAGCCTACCTGGACGAGGTCGCCACCCGGAAGCAGCGCGCCTCGGGACGGTAAGGGAACCATCCACATGGCAGCGTCCATTTGCCCAGTTGTTTCTTGGACACTACACTGGAAGAGGCGGCTTACGCCACCCACCCCGATGAACGGATTCATGGAACAGGCTATTGATCTGGCGGCGGCCAACGTGCGCCGCGGGGGCGGCCCTTTCGCCGCCCTGGTGGTGAAAGACGGGGTATTGATCGCCTCGGGCGCCAATCGGGTGACGCTGACAAACGATCCCACGGCGCATGCGGAGGTGGAAGCCATTCGCCAGGCCTGCAAGGCGCTCGGCTGTTTCCAATTGGCGGGTTGCGAGGTGTACTCCTCCTGCGAGCCGTGCCCCATGTGTCTGGGGGCGTTGTGCTGGGCGCGGCCGGCCCGCGTGTACTTCGCCGCCACCGCGCGCGCCGCCGCCGCCGCGGGCTTCGACGACGCATTCATTTACCGCCAGATCGAAACTCCGTATGCCGAGCGCGCCATCCCCATGGTTCACCTGGCGAGCGCTCTGGCGGCGCGGCCGTTCGAGGAGTGGGCCAGGAATCCGGACAGGAGAAGGTATTAGGTCTCGTTCAGTGGCGCGCCGTTGCGCGCCGCATCGTGACGTTCCCTGGTGGTCGAGTCGGGTCCGCGGCCTCGTTTCAGGGTCCCTCAGTGCCCGCCAGGCGCGCTGGCGGTGGCATCGCCGCCGGCAGCCGTTGAACCGGCGTTGGCTATGGTGCTTCCGGCGGCTCCCCAGATATTTTGCATGCCTCCGGAAACATGGATGAAGATGCCCAACGCCACCAGAGCCAGCAGAGCCGTCACCAGGCAGTATTCGGCCAGGCCCTGGGCGGTTTCGTCAATGCAAATTGATCGCCAGAGCGAGCGAATCTTGGGAAGCATCGAGTACATTCTAGGACGTTCAGTACGTCTAGGACATGTTGTCTTTAGATATGGGTATTATTCTCCTAAGATATGGATTCCCGGCAAGTCTGCCGATGAGTAAAGAGGGAGGAGAATGCCAACGTTCGTGAAAAGCTTCGGCGAATCCGTGTGGGACCTGCCGCCGTTGATTCTGCATCCCTTCAATGAACGGGTCTCCCCGGCAACGCTGCTGGAAAACGCCAAAGCGGCCCTGATGCTGGTGGGGTTGATTCCCGACGGTGGATCGGACCAGGCTGAACTGAAGCGCCGGCTGCTTTCCGGGCGCTACGCCGAGATCCGCATGCTGTATTTCCTGGGAAAGGACATATTCCGATGGATAGAGCAATGCGGAGAACAGGTCGCCCGCACTCGCGAACTGGAGGAGGCGGAGGTTCATGCGCAGAGCTTCGCCGGTTTGCTGGCCAGTAGTCCTCCGCCGAACGTCCAGGAGAAGCTGACCGGTTGGGGCGTGGGCGACCACGCGGCCATCTTCGCGCGGGCCATCGGGCTGAACGCCGCCTTCGCCGTCCCTCCGGCCATGGAGGGCCTGACGGAGGAATTCCTCCGCAACTACCACCGCTATGCGGACCGCCTGTACTTGGCTTACATGGAAACCCAGCCGCATCGCGTCATCGCGCCGGCCAACTTTCACTTCGAGATTTATGCATCGGGGGAGTACTCCCGGATGCTGGAAAGCCAGTGGGGCGAGTAGCGGCCGGGCGCCTGCCCGGCTTGGCGCGGCGCTTAAAAAGCAAAGGCGCTCCCCTGCCTTGGGGAGCGCCCGGTTTGCCGAGACTGCCGGCCCCTTACGCCTGGAACGAGCTGCCGCAGCCGCAGGTGGATTTCACGTTGGGGTTGTTGAACTTGAACCCCGAGCCTTCCAGCGTTTCCACGAAGTCCACTTCCGCGCCGTCCAGATAGAGCATGCTGGCTTGGTCCACGAAGACCTTGAGGCCCTCATAGTTGTACGTCTTATCCAACATGCTGGGCTGATTCTCAAAGGCCATGGAGTAGCTGAAGCCGGAGCATCCGCCTCCCACGACTGAAATCCGCAGCCCCGCGGGAGCGGGTTCCTGGGATGCCATAATCTCTTTCACCTTGCCCACTGCTTTTTCGGTTAATTGAACCATGACCTCTCCTGATGTCGGGCTTGCAGTCCTATTATACAAGCGGCGACTGCCAAGCTTCTCGGATCTCAAGTGGTTTGATGATCGAAGGCCGGCGGGAGTCGCGGGAAAGTGGACTTTAGCGGTCCTGGAAGAGGGCTGCCCCTGGTGGGGACCGTACCAAGCGCCTGTGCTATCTTGCAATTGTATTGTTCGTCAGGTAATTGAAACCCGAGCATAGCGGGGTGCGTCGGATGCGGTGTATGGGAGCACTGTCCGGCGTCCTACCATTCCCCGGCTTAGGAAACAGGGTTGCGGCGAAATCGAGAGTGGACTACCAGAACACACCGGAAGGCGCTCTGGTGCAGCGGGCGCAGGCGGGCGACGAATCGGCGTTCCAGGAAATCGTGGAACGCTATCAGGCCAAGGTGTTTTCGATCATCCACGGCATCGTCCGCCAGCGAAACGACGTGGAAGACATTGCGCAGCAGGTGTTTGCGAAGATTTTCCTGTCCGTCAGGAGCTTCGATTTCCGCAGTTCGCTGATCACCTGGATTTACAAAATCACGGTCAACGAGTGCTTCGATTATCTGCGCAAGCGGAAAGTGCGGAAACTGGTCTACGAGAGCGATTTGAGCGAGGACGAGGTGCGCCGCGTGGAAAACACCGAGCCGGCAGTGAACCGGCAGGTTCCCGCGGATGCTGCGCTGGCGCGCCGCGATTACGTACTCAAGCTCCTGGCCCGGGTCTCCGAAGAAGACCGTATGTTATTGATGCTGAAAGAGGTTGAAGGATATTCGGTGGAGGAACTGGCGGAACGGACGGGGATGAACGAGAACACCATTAAGGTGAAGTTGTTCCGCGCGCGCCAGAAGCTGGTGCGGGCGTCGCAACGCATGGAGCGGTCTCCCGGCCTGGTGGCCGGTTGAGGGCGAGGGTGCTGGAACGGTAGTGGCAATAAGGGTTCCCGCAGCGGGCGGGCCCGCAAGGGCAATAGATCCGCAAAGGGCTGGCTTGAGCGTGGTAACTTGACGGTTTTGTAAGGGAAGAGAAACGTATGCACGCGGTAGTGATGGAGAGCCTGGAAGAGTACCTGTCCGGTACGCTGGAACCGGCGGTTGAGCGGCGAATCGAGACACACCTGAGCGCCTGTGAGGCTTGCCGTAAAGATGTCGCCGACATGCGCGAGGTCGGGCTGCTGTTCGGCTCTTTGCAGTGCGCGGAAGTGGTGGAAGCCCCGCCCGGCTTCTACGCGCGGGTAATGGCGCGGGCCAACGCGCAAAAGGCGGCGTCCTTTAGCAACATCTTCGCGCTGGATTTTGCCTTCGGGCGGCGCCTGGCGTTTGGATCGCTCGTTACCCTGGCCGTGCTGGGAAGCTTTCTTATTGTGCGCGAGTCGAGGTCTCCGGTGGGTCCTTCACCGGAAACGGTGATGGCTGAGGAGTATTCCGCCGCCTTCGATTCGGCTCCCGCCCAGGACAACATGCTGCTCACGCTGACGGCCTATGAGCGCTAACCTTCTCGCTATCGCGCCGGTGCGCGGCTTGTGGAACGCGCGGGTGACCTGCGCGGTGACGCTCGCGCTGGTTTTCCTGTGCGGCGCCGTTATCGGCGCCGTGGTCATGGATTTCGGCGTTCATGGCCGCGGGCAGGTGGCGGCGTTCGACACGCCCCAGGGCAAGGCCGACTATTTTGCACGGATGCAGAAAGAGCTCGACCTGACGCCCTCGCAATCCGAGCAGATCGGCCTGATTCTAAACGATTTCTGGCAATACTACCGCACCGTCCTCAGCGATGCCAAGCAGCGCATCGAAGTAGTCCTGACGCCGGAGCAAAGAGTCAGGTTCGAGCGCCTGTTGCAGGACCAGAAGAAGTAGTGTCCCGGTTTTTTCCCGTCCCGCAAGGCCGCCCCCGCGATTGACACCCGCAACGTAAGCGGGGAGAATAGCTGTGAAATGCGATCTATTCGCTCTATTCTCATCGCCATGGCGATATTGAGTCTTCTGCTGGCGGCAGGGTGTTCGAGCGGTCCCTCCAAGCCACGCGCCTTTGCCATGGGCGAGCGGGTCGAACTCGGCCATATCATCTATACCGTTCTCGAGACGCAGTGGATGACCCAGATCGGCTCGGGTCTGGACGTCAAGATACCGGAAAACCGCTTTTTTCTGGTGCGCCTCAGCGCGGCCAACAGCGGCATCGTGGAAGTGCTGGTGCCCAGCATGACGGTGGTGGACGACGAAGGCAAGGCCTACGCGGAGTTCCGCAACGGCGAAGGGGCGCCGAACTGGCTTGGCATCCTTCGCCAGGCTAAGCCGGCTGAAGCCGCGCAGGGCAACGTGGTGTTCGACGTTCCGCCCCGGCACTACAAACTGCGCCTGGCCGACGAGAACGAACAGAAGACGGCATTTGTCGACCTGCCCCTCACTCTTACGCCCGACAATCCCGACCTGCCGATGCCCAGCCCGGCGAAAGCGCCGCCTCCCGTACGCAAGTAGACTGGCGATTGGAGCAGCCGCCGAGTGGGACAGACGATCGGTTTTCGTCGTCTGTCGAACGCCGCGGGGGGCGGCGGTAGAATTCAGTTATGTGGGCATTGGCGGTGGCGCTGCTTTTCGCTCAGGCGACCGATCCCGTTTCCGATGGCCTGAAAGCCCTGGAAGAGGGAAAGAACGAGGCTGCGGTTCAGGCGTTCGACCGGGCTCTGGCAGCCAATCCCCAAGACTACTTCGCGCATTTCAATCTGGCGCTGGCATATGGCGCCCTGCGGCGCGATGCGGAGGCAGCCGCCGAATATCGCAAAACCCTGGATCTGAAGCCGGGGCTATATGAGGCCGAGCTCAATCTCGGCATGCTGCTGATGCGCGACCAAGAGCCGGCCGACGCGCTGCCGTTGCTGGAAGCGGCCGCGATGCGGAAACCCGCCGAGTTCCAGCCGCGATTCTTCCTGGCCGAGGCGCAACTGGAAGCCGGTGAGACGGAGAAAGCCGAGGAGAATTTTCGCCTGGCCGTGACCGCCAACCCCAAGACCGCCGAGGCGCATCTGGGGCTGGCGCAAGCGCTGGCGCACCAGGATAAGCTGGCCGAAGCAGCTCCCTATTTCCGGCGGGCAGCGGAACTGGACCCCACCTTCCGCGACGATTTGCTGGGCCTTGCCCGGCGCTACGAGAACGACGGGCAGGCGGCTGAAGCCATCGCCATTTATCGGGAATTCCCCGGCAATGCCGGGGCCCAGGAGCGCCTGGGCGTCTTGCTGCTCGAATCCAAGCAATACGCCGACGCCGCGGCGCGGCTCGAGGCGGCCTACGCCAGGGCGCCCACGGCCGCGAACCGGGTGGCGCTGGCGCAGGCCTACGTGCTGAACCGCCAACTCGACAAAGCGGTTCCTCTGCTCGATAAGGCCGTGGCGGAGAGCCCCGCGGACTTCGATCTGCGTATGGGCTACGGCCGCGCGCTGCGCGACCTGAAGCAGTTCCCCTCCGCCGCTGCCCAGTTCCAGGAGGCCGCCCGGCTCAAGCCGGGCGATGCCCAGACGCGGAGTGAACTGGCGATGGTCCTTTATATGATGGGCGAATTCGAGGGGGCCCTGACCAACATCGACCGGGCCCGCGAGTTGGGCCAGGATATTGCCGGAAACTGGTTCCTTCGTGCGATCATTTTAGACAGGCTCAAGCAGTTGAAGCCTGCCCTGGAGGCGTACCGGCGGTTTCTGAGCATGAGCGAGGGGAAGAATCCGGACCAGGAGTTCCAGGCGAAGCAGAGGGCGCGGACTCTTCAGAAGGAGCTGGACAGAAGGTGATGCTTGGCCGGCCAGTGCGGTGGGGGATGGCGCTCTCGCTGGCGCTGCTGGGCGCGGTTACCGTCCGGGCGGCGGGCGCCGATCTGGAGGCCGCGCGGGCGGAGCCGAACCTCGAGAAGCGCTCCAAGATGGCGCTTGACAATGCCGAGGCCGCGCTCAAAGCGGCGCGCGCGGCGTACAACAAGGACGACGACGCCGCTGCCGCCGCCGCGTTGGAGGAAATGCGGCAATCCGTGGACCTGGCGCGGGATTCGCTCAAGCAAACCGGCAAGGACCCTCGCAGCCATCCCAAGTACTTCAAGCAGGCCGAGATCGCGACTCGGGACCTGCTGCGCAAAATGGAGACGTTCCAAGAGGAGATGAGCTACCTGGACCGCTCCCTGGTGGATGGCGCCAAGGCCCGTGTCCAGCAGGTCCACGACGAGCTGCTCATGGGGTTGATGGAGGGCAACAAGAAATGAAAACGCTGATCTGCTGTCTGTTGCTGGCGGCTCCTCTGGCCGCGCAACGCGACTTTCTGACACAGGCGGAGATCGAGCGCGTCCGCGACGCGCAGGAACCCAACGCGCGCCTGGCGCTTTATGCCTCCTTCGCCCGCGAGCGCGTGGACCTGGTGAAGAACCTGCTTTCCAAGGACAAGCCCGGCCGAGCGGTCGTGATTCACGATGCCCTGGAAGACTATGCCAAGATCCTCGACGCCATAGACGACACGGCCGAGGACGCCCTGGAACGCAAGCGGGATATCAAGGTGGGAATGAACGCGGTTTCCAACGCCGATGAGCAAATGCTCTCCGCCCTGCGGAAGTTCAAAGCCAGCCAGCCCAAGGACCTGGAGCGCTACGCCTTCGTCCTCGACCAAGCCATCGAAAGCACCTCCGACAGCCTGGACGCCTCGCTTCAGGACCCCAGAGATCGCGCCTTGGACATCGAAGCGCGCCAGAACCGGGAAAAGAAAGAAGCCGAAGAGGCCATGACTCCCGCCGAGCGCGACGCCAAGAAGGCCGAAGACCAGAAGGCCGCCGACGCTGGGGCCCAGCAGAAAAAGCCGCCGACGCTGCTTCGGCCAGGGGAGAAGCCGCCGCAGCAGCAGTAGGCTGCGATGTGGGATAGACGATCGGTTTTGGTCGGCGGTCGACTCCCGAGGGTTCTCGCGCCTGATAGGGTCGAAAAAGCACCTTGGGCTTGCCATGCGCGCTATTCCAACCGCTCCCTGACGGTCGCGGCTCGCCAGACCGATAACGAGCCGCGACCGTGAGGGAGCGGTCGGTCGACCAGGCCGATAACGAGCCGCGACGGTGGGGGAGCGGTCGGGCGACCGGACCGATAACGAGCCGCGACCGTGAGGGAGCGGTCGGGCGACCGGACCGATGACGAGCCGCGACCGTGAGGGAGCGGTCGGGTGACCGGACTGATAACGAGCCGCGACCGTGAGGGAGCGGTCGGTCGACCAGACCGATAACGAGCCGCGACGGTGAGGGAGCGGTCGGTCGACCAGACCGATAACGAGCCGCGACGGTGAGGGAGCGGTCGGGCGACCGGACCGATAACGAGCCGCGACGGTCAGGGAGCGGTCGGGCGACCGGACCGATAACGAGCCGCGACCGTGAGGGAGCGGTCGGGCGACGCTTGGCGATGCTGGCCCCCTCATGTTTTTCGTGAGATTTCGCGGGCCGAAGGTCCACCCCGACAGACCACGAAAACAGATGGCCTGTCCCACTCGCCGCGATCCACTACACTGGAACGAATAGAGCCGTGACTAAGAGCCTGCCATTGATGCTCCGCCACGCCATGTATAACCTGCGTGGTGGCTTCTTGATTCGCCCGCTGACCATCGCGGCGGCGCTGGGTTTCGCGGGCGCATCCCTGTCGTGGTTGGAAGAGAGGTTTCCGGTCGCCAGCGCTTGGGTTCCCACGCTCCTGTTCCCCTCGCACGCCGACCCGCAGGTCGCCCAGGTCATTCTGGGGGGCATCGCCGCCTCCATCATGACGGTGGTGTCCATCGTCTTCGCCATCCTGCTGATGACCCTCACCCTGGCATCCATGCAGTTCTCCCCGCGCATCATCGTCAGCTTTTCCAGGGACCGCGTGACGCAATGGACGCTGGGCATCTTCCTCGGCACCTTCTCCTACTGCATGGCGGCGCTTCCGGCGGCGCGCTCGCTGCCTCACCCCTTCGCGCCGGTGGCCACCGTCCTGGGCGCCATGGCGCTGGCGGCCGCCTGCGTCGGTTGGCTGCTCTTCTTCATCCACCATATCTCGCAGGCCATCAGCGTCAATCACATCGTCGACAGAATCGCGGAAGAAACCGAAGCCGTAATCGATGAGATGATGCCCTGGCCGCGCCGGCTGAACCACCTGCAAGCTGCTTCGCCGCTCCGGCCCAACCCCACCGAGGTGGCCGTCTTGAGCGAGCGTTCCGGCTACATTCGCTTCATTGACGCGCTGCGCCTGGTGGGCCTTGCGAAGCAGTATCACGTCAGCATCCGCGTGCTGCGCCGGGTGGGCCACTTCGTTCCGGCGGGTATCCCGCTGATGATGGTCTCGAAGGGCGGCCGCATGCCCCCCGAAGGCGCCGCCGGGCTGCTGGCCGCGTTCGACTTCGGCCCCACCAGAACCTTGGAGCAGGACGTGGAGTTTGGCGTCCTGCAGATTGTCGATATTGCGTTGAAGGCCATCTCCCCCGCCGTCAACGACCCCTCCACCGCCATTAGCTGCGTCGATCAGTTGAGCCGCATTCTGATCCGCTTCGCCTCCCGAGAGCCGCCCGAGGATCTGCTCTACGATCCGCCGGGCATCGTGCGCGCCACCATTGGATGGATCCACTTCGAGCGCATGCTGGAGGCGGCCTTCGAGCAGATCCGCATGTATTCGAAGACCGACGTGGCTGTCAGCTTGCGAATGCTGCGGGCTCTCGGCGACATCGCCGCCTCGACGCCCGATCCGGAGTTCCGCCGCATTCTCGTCGAGCGCGGAACGCGGATCGTGGCGGGCTGCGCCGAAAAGCTGGGCGAAGAGGAAATGCGGGAATTGCGCGCTCGCCAGGCCGCGCTCGAAGCCTTACCGGCGGTCTCGCAACTGTGAATGCCGGAACATGTACGTAATCAATACGCACATTGGTTGACTCTTCCAACTCTCCAATGTACTATTTGAATGTGTACACTGGTGGGGGATCTTGCCATGCCAAGAATTGCGGTCGAAGACAATAGCCGGATGTCCTTGAGAATTCGCGCCGAGGAAAAGGCGATGCTCATGCGGGCGGTGGCGCTGAAGCGCACCGACTTGACGGATTTCGTTCTTCGCCACGCATTGCGCGCCGCCAAGGCCGTAATCGAAGAAGCCGATCGTGTGCGGCTCTCCGGGAGGGACAGTCTGCGAGTGCTGGACCTGCTGGAGAACCCGCCCAAGCCCAACGCCAGACTGCTGGCTGCCGCAAAGGCGCTGCCACGTCGCTCATGACTGTGACGACATGGCACGAAGAGCCGATCGGCAAGAAACACGATCGGGAGGCGTTCGACTGCGGCGAAGAAGCGTTGAACGAGTTCTTGCGCCGTTACGCCCGCAAGAGCCACAACCAGGGCGGCGCCAAGACATTCCTGGTGATCGACGATGCGGACAACAAGACCATTCTCGGCTTCTACAGCCTGAGCCCGGCTTCGGTCGAATATGCCCGAACGCCGGAAATTGTAAGACGCAAGCTGGCGCGTCACGATGTACCGGGTTTCCGTTTGGCGCGCCTGGCCGTGGATCGCGGAGTTCAGGGACAGGGCCTTGGCGGACAGCTTCTGCTGGCGGCGGGCAGACGCTGCCTGCTGGCGTCGGCGGAAGTTGGCGGCGTCGTGCTGGTCATCGACGCCAAAAATGACAGGGTGGCGAGATGGTATTCGAGCTATGGCGCCATGCCACTGCTCGATGCGCCGCTATCCCTGCTGCTGCCGCTGGCGACCATCGAGGCCGCGCTGAAAACCGCCGGGAACACTGGTAGAGGCCGGCGCTCGGACGGGAACCAATTACTCAGTTCCGTTGGGGCTACCCGACCACATCGGTAACGGGGTAATTTGGTACTGGCACCGGTTTCGCCGCTCATATCATTAACGTCACGGGCCCGCTTGCTATACCGAACCAGTAAAGCACGGGAGGAACAGATGTCGACAAATCGAGTTCTCTTGTCAAGCAGGTGGATATTGTGGTTTGCTTTGCTCGGCGCTGCCAGCACGCCCGGACAGGGTGCGAGCCTACGCGAGTCTTTCCAGGCCATATTGCAGCGCGACGGGGCCATCAGATCCTCGAGCCCGGACGAACTCTTGCAATTCGATGAGCAGGTCGCAGCAGCATCGCCTGACGAGATCGCAGCAGCCTTGCCCGTCATGGTCGCCGCTCTATCGGGGGATTTCGGGGACAGGCTACTCAACCCCAAACTCAGTCGCCCCGCGTTTGGATCTTTTCTTCTCGCGCAGGCCTCAGGGATTTCGGGGTTTCGTAGCCTGTCCCCGAAACCCCGAAACCTTCAACCTTCAAACCTTCGGCTGTAATTCAAATCCCCTGAAGGAGTTACTATGCGAACATGGTCGTCGATTCTGTTCCTCATAACAGCCCTGGCTCACTCGACTGCTGGACAGGTCCCCTCCGCCACTCAGACCTCCAATGCGCGCGAAGAGCGGCGACAGACATATCTGCAGCTGAGCAGGGGCGTCTTCGCTGGGCCGCAGGAGCCGCCGGATGTTTTGCGCCGGGTCGCGAACCTCCCGGCTGCGCAGGTGGACGGGATCACGGAGCAGCTTCATAACCTGCTGGTCGCGGAGATCGGGGACGTTCTCGCTGGACCCAATCCGACCGCGCAGGACGTTGTACAGTCCCTCCAGCGCCTGCTGGGAGAGACATCGATATCGGAGTGGGACGCACAAAGCAGTAACACGCCCTTCGCGGAATTTGTTGAGCTGAACGGCGCCCGGACGCTGGCGGTGTCGTACGGCATTCTCCGGAGTGGCGGAGCTCTTCCCAACACCCATTCGTATTTCGAATTCTATGCGCCGGAGAACGGGGCGTGGCAATTGAAGACGCATGCGAATCTCGAGTTTGACCGATGTACTTTCTTCATCTCGTCGATGGATGCGGGATCTCCCGGGCGGGCTTGGTTCTTGGCGTGGGGAAAAGTCTTTGGCGACACGGGCAGTCGCCTTAGATTACGCCTGTACGCATTTGACGGTACAAGCGTGAAGACGATTTGGCAGCGAGACGGCCTTTCCGCTGGCCTGGTGACCGTCTCAAGGAAATCGGTGTCGCTGGAGTACGACAAAGAGTATCGGTCCCCCGAACGCATGCACGAAACGTTGTACCCATCGTCTGATGGGCTTAGGTGATTACAAGCATGGGGGGATTTCGGGGACGGGGATTTCGGGGACACGGCTGTATAGTATTCAGTGTAATTATTCGTATTAATTTGGGACAATACTGTCCAAGACAGGGTCGAATCGGCTGTTCTGGACAAGGTAAACCCTTCGTTTTCAATGCGGTTTCCCCTTGGTCTCGGAGGAGGTCTCCTTGGCCGTTACGATCCTGTCCAAAACGTACAGCAGGCCTGTGTTGGGCGGAAACGCCTCGAATCAACGCCAAACCGGCTATCTGGCGGCCTTCCGAGAGGCTCTCAGGCCGCTACCATCATGCGGCTGGCGACTTTCCCTGTCCAAAAGAGCGACCGCCAAAACCTGTTTTGGACAAGAGTGGATTTGGGAGCAAGCTTTTATGGAAGTGACGCCGGACCGGAAGCGGCAGATTGAAGAGGAAGAAAGACAGCGTTTGGCCGAGGACCAGTACCGGGCGCAGGTTCGCGCGAGCCTGAATGCGAGCAGATCTCAGGCGGTTCCTGCTGCGCCGGAGCGAAGCAAGTCTCACGTTGGCTTGCTACTCGGGGTTCTTGGTGTGGTGGTTGTTGCCGCCGTCATAATGAACGCCAACAGGACCCGCCCCGCAGACTCGGACAGCGCTGGCCCGAGCGGCGCGCGTACTTCACCGGTTGCGAGCGTTCGGTACGTGCCCGTGAGCCAGAAGATCGCCGCTGGGCAGGTCGTAGTGAAGGCTAAGGGCTATATCCAGTATCCAGTTCAGATAACGGCCGACATGCGGGACGCGCACCTCTCCGGGCGGTTCAATGCCTCTGGAGGCACAGGGAACGACATCTCGGCTGTCGTGGCAAGCGCAGGCGAGTACACGAATTGGATCAACGGGCACCAGGCGCAGGTTTACTACAGCACGCAAGGGAGGAAACCTACCGATACCTTCGACCTGCGGCTTGGGCCGGGTACATACTATTTCGCCCTGAGCAACAAGTTCTCTATGTTCACGGACAAATACGTCTTCCTTGAGGTGGATCTGAACTACAACAAGATGGAGACCTACTGAGCAGACCTTCGCCCGAACCAATAGCCAGGTGGGAAAACGTGGCGTCCGACTGGACGGTCACCGCCTACGGCGTAAGGGACGTGCTGGGTAGCGGCAGCTCACGGCCGTCACCGTAGAGAAGCGTAATCCGGATACAGCCGCTCCAGGCGTAGCCCGAGTGGGTAAGCTTAATCTCAAACCTCTGGTGCTCTCCAGGATCGACCAGGAGGGGTGGTTCCAGCCCCACTGTCCGGCTACCCGGTCGACCTCCGCCCAGCGACATCGTGTAGGTATGCTGCGGGTAGAGCAATCCGGTACCGGGAAGCCCTCGCAAATGGCGGCGGACGTCAAAGATATCCAGCCGGGCCGAGCGTAGAAGGGACTGAACAGTGCCACGGCTTCGAACGATGATATCGATGAGCAGATCGCTATCGGTTCCCTGAATCTGCGTGAAATGGAGGACCGACGGGTCGGGCTGTGTCCAACCGCACGCCTGATCGAGCGCGTACTGTACAAGCTCCAATTCCTCAGTTCGAAACCTCGATTCGAGAGCATTCCAGACGTGGTAGAAGAACATTTCCAAGACGTCGGGATATCGTTCGAGACGCTCCAGCAATTGCTGGTTGCCCCAGAGTTCCCACGCGGGGATGAAAGGACACTCGGCTGCAATGGTGTCGCGGAGCCAGTCGAGAAACACGCCTGAGCCGTCCGCTGATACGCACAGTATCCACTTCGTGAGCGGGCGCGAACGATCCAGCGCCCGCAGAGATTTGACGACCTTCGGTTTGATCTCGCCCAAGCTGCGGTGAGTGTACTTGCATTGCCATACGATATCGCCGCCGCCGTGGGCGAACAAAACAATATCCCTGCCGCCGTCCCACGAACCGCACGCTACGGGGATCGCTTCCGGAAATTCCTTTCGCGCAAAATAAGAGCACATTTCCTGAAATCGCTCGTCTGACTCCAGGAGCCCTAGAAGGTCCAGCGGCAAAGGCAAAGCCATACGGTTATGCTGACGCGATGTGGACACGCAGGTCAAGTCGGCCAGCCACTTGCTTTTTCCTCGAAAGCCAGGGCAAACCCGGAAACCGGAAAGAACGCGTCAGGAACATGGGGAAGGACGGCGGACCAGGACGAGACGTTTCCATCCATCGCTCGGCTCAAGGAACATGGAAACGTCTCGTCCTTCGCCGCCCGCCGTTGGGGGCGATCCGATCACATCGCGAACGGGGCAATTTGGTACTCTCCCCGGTTCCCCTGTTGCGCGGGCAGTCGAGTGGAGTCCGGATTTAGGCCGGTGGCAATACGATCCGGTCGATTTCCTCGCACTCCGCGCCGCTCATTTTCCAAACCGCCGCGGCGGCGTTGGCCCGCACTTGTTCGGGCGATGTAGCGCCGGCGATTACCGATGCCACCGCCGGCCTCTGCCCCAGCCACGAAATCGCGAGTTCCAGCAGCGTATGACCGCGCGACTCGGCGAACCGGATGAGGGATTCGACAACCTGGAGGTGGCGTTCCGTGAAGACTTTGGGACCCCATGCATCGCTGCCGCGGGTACCGGCTGGAAGCGGCTTACCAAGGCGATACTTGCCCGTCAGGAGCCCGTTGGCGAGAGGGAAATAGGGCAGGAACGCCATTCCCAGGCGCACGCAAACGGGGAGCACATCAGCCTCGGGCTCGCGGTTGATCAGGCTGTACTCGTTTTGCACGCTGACAAATCGCGCGCCGCCGCGCGCGGCCTCTTCCGCCTCGCGGATCTGGCCGGCCGAGAAATTCGAGCAGCCGATCTCGCGCACCTTGCCGGCGCGGACCAGGCGGTCGAGCGCTCCCAATGTATCGGCGATGGGCACGGTGGGGTCGGGCCGGTGGAGCTGGTACAAATCGATGCTGTCCGTTCCGAGCCGGCGGAGGCTGTCCTCTACCGCGAGCGCCACGTATTCGGGACGGGCGCCCGCGCGCCCCTCGCCCATCTTCATGCCGAACTTGGTGGCGATGACGGCCTGGTTGCGGCGCCTGGCGAGCGCGAGTCCGAGAAACTCCTCGCTCCGCCCCTCGCCGTAGATGTCGGCGGTGTCAAAGAAATTGACGCCGGCATCGAGCGCGGCATCCACCACGGCGGCCGCGCCGTCGACGTCGATTCGCCAGCCGAAATTATTGCAGCCGATGCCAACCACGGACACTTCCAGGGACCCGATCTGTTTTTTCTCCATGTTGACAGTGTCGCGCAGTTGGGGCCGCGGCGCCTTCCCTCCGGTCGATGAGACCGGACGTGAGAGACTGTTTCTTCGAGGAGCGCCGGAAAGAGAGACTGAATGCCAAAGCGGTGGTCCGACTTCGCGCCACGGATTTCGAGTCTCGCGCCCGCTTCTGGATCATCGGCGAGGTCTTCTGGCTGGGGTTTGGTTCCGCAATTTATGGCGGCGGGAATACCGGTTATCGTCTACCGCCTGATCTTGCGTGAGGAAGCGGGGCTGCTGGCGTCGCAGGGCGAAATGTACCGCGAGTACTTCAGGGCCGTCCCGCGCCTCATACCCGCTCCGCGCCCGCGCGTGCCGTTGGGCGAAGCGCGCCCCGATTGGGTGGACGGGTTCACGGGCGAGGCGTTCATGCGGGGCATGGCTTTGGGCATGGCGGCGTTCACCCTCACCCTGCGCCAGGTTACCTGGTACGTCATCGCCGGCGCCGGCTTCGCGGTCTACGCGGTCCAGGCCGTAAGGCGGAGAACCCGTTAGCGTCAAGCCGCGTATTTACTGGAGCCAATCGTGACGCCGCCAAGGATCACGAGGATCTCCGCCAGCCGTGCAGCCTGTGAACCGCGGCGAGTACTACAATGTCAACAGGCAAACCGGCGTGAGAAGATTCCTTTTTGCGGCGCTCCTGTTCGTCATGTTCGCGCTGGCGCAGCTAGTGGAAACCTCCGCGCCCGCACCCGCCGGAAGCTTCTCGGGTCTCGATGGTCGTGTCACCGACCCGAGCGGCCGCCCGCTTCGCAAGGTGGGGCTGACCCTGAGATCCGCCTTCCAGGCTGGCGCTGCGCCGCAGTCTGTTTACAGCACAACCACCGATGCGGAGGGGAAGTTCGCTTTCGACGCGATCAGACCCGGCGCCTACTGGTTGTCGGCCGAGCGCGCCGGATACCTGCAGAAGTACTACCGCGCCGGTCCACACGGGGGCTTCAGCACAATCGCATTGACCGCCGGACAACGCCAGAAGGAAATCAACGTTGTTCTCGTGCGAGCGCTGACGATCTCCGGCCGGGTCCTCGATGCGGACGACGACCCTGTGGCGAGCGCAACGGTGCGCCTGCTTCGGCGCACCTACAATTCCGGCGCCAACCTCGAGGTTCAGCGCTCCGCGCCGACGGATGAATCCGGCAAATTCGACATCCCCGGCCTCTCGCCTGGTGAGTACTACCTGAGCGCGGGCACGGGCAGAGGCGGGGCATTTTCGATTCTTGGGATGCGAATGGTCAGTGAGTTGGTCTCAGGTCCGCCGGATTATTACACGGATACCTACTATCCGAACGGGACAGACCAACACGAGGCGAAAGCGATTCAGATTCTCCACGAGGATGTGCAGGGGATGGACATTCATCTCCGAAAGACACGGGCGTTTCTGGTGAGGGGCAAAGTGGTCGGAACGGTTCCTGGCCATGAGCTGGAACAATGCCAGCTCATCCTGACGCCGGCGAATCTTCCATCGGTGATGGGCCCGACGCCCCAGGGAACGGTCGTCTGGATTGCGAAAGACGGCTCGTTCGATTTTCATGGTTCGCGCTTTCCGCCGGGAGACTACTTCATCACGGCCTTCATACCCCCGATCAGCCGAATGGTGCTTGCCCCCCGGCGGCTCAGGATCGGCAACCGGGATATCGACGATGCCGTACTGAATCTCCAGCCTTTCGTAGAACTTCGTGGCAGCCTGGCGTTGGAAGGCGAACGGCACACGGATTTCTTCGCGATTCCCGGCACTCCGCCTCCGTGGGTGACCATACGGGTCAGTCTTTCTCCCGTGAATGGCCCCTTGCTGTACACCGTCGGCAGCGGAATTACGAACGATGGCGCCTTCACTATCGCCGACGTCGCGCCGGGAGCGTACGAAGTTCATGTGTCGGGTATCGCCGCGTGGGTGAAGTCGATCCAGTTCGGTTCGCGGCACGTCGCGGGAAGCGAAATCGAAGTCACGGGAGCGAGCGGCGCCGCGCGGCTTCAGATCACGCTGAGCCGGTCCGCCGGCCAGATCGACGGCGTCGTCGAGACGGACGCGGGAAAGCCGGCCGCGGGCAGCACGATTATCCTCTTGAGCGATCCGCCCGGCAAACTATCCATGCTGACCGGCGGCCAGGAAAACGGTGCATTTACTCTGTCGCCAGTGGCGCCAGGAACGTACCGGATTTACGCCTGGGAGGATAGTGGGACCGCCCAAGATCCCGTGTTGCTGAAGGCGTACGAAAGCAAGAGCGTCGCCGTGACCGTAAAAGAAAACGGCAGGGTACGGGTTACGCTCAGGCAGATACCGTCATCCGAACCAGGGGAGTACTAGGTCCTCGAACGCGTGAACATGCGTCCGGCAGGGTTGAAAAAGGCAGGCGAAACCGCCTGCCCCACCAACTCCGGCTGGCCAGGTGGGGCAGGCGCTTCCGCCTGCCAATGAAGTTCCAGGGGGCCGAAAGCCCACCCCGACAGACCACAAAAACCGATGGTCTGTCCCACCCGGACTCCGATCATCGCGCCCCTTCTTCCACCTTCACCTTGGCCAGCGGCCCGCTCATGCGCAGTTCTCTGGCGCCGCTGGTTAGGAGGACTACCAGGCGGCCATCGTCCTGGGTGGCGCCACGGCCCGTGTAGTTATCGTCGCCGGTGCGGACGGCGAGCGAGGTGAGGCGCAGGCGGGGAGCGGATTGCCACCATTCCAGGGCGTAATCGCCGGAGACGGCCCGACAGAAGGCATCGGCGCCGAGGTCGATGCCGGCGCCGGTGAAGGTCCCTTGGGAAGTGAGATTCGAGAGTAACTGGGCTCCGGCGCCCGAAGTTTCCAAGGTTCCCTCAACGTCCAGCTTGCCTCCCTGCCAGCTCAGGCCTTTCAAGCGGGCTTCCAGCCGGTAGGACGGCCGGGCGCCGCGCAGGGCAACGGAGAGCTTCCCGGCGATGGCGGCGCGGTCGAGGCTGGCTTGCAGCCCTTCGAGATCCACGCGGGCGCCATCCCAGAGCAGGCGCGCACGGACGTTCTCGAATTCGGATCCAGCCAAGGCCAGCGAATCGATCTGCAGCGTGCCATCCGCGGCCCGCTGCTTCAGCCAGTCGGGAACCGAAGCGCGGCCTAAAGCGCGTGCCAGCAGGCCCTCGCCACGACTCAGCGTGGGCATCAGCTCGGCTTCCAAGTCGGCGGCGTCCACGGCCGCGGCCCGGATGCGAAAACGGTGCGGGCGCGTCTGGGTGGGCTCATAGCGGTAGTCGCCCGAGAACTCGAGCGAGCCCATGCGGGCCTGCACGCGATCAAGCGTCACGCGGGCGCCGTCGATGCGCGCATTGGCGGAGGCCAGTTCCAGCGGGTGGGTGAAGCCGGGGACGGGAATGGCGGCGTCGCGAATCTGGATGGCGCCGGTCCAGCCGGCGCGGCCGGGGTCGCGATGGTATTGAAGACGCCCGCTCCAGGCGCCGGCGGTGGCCTGTTCCAGCCACGGAACCGCGGCCAGCGCGACCTGGGCGCGCAGCGACGCCACTGGCATGGCTTGGGCGGAGATGGCGAGGTCGAGCGCCTCGCCGCCCATGTCATAATCGGCTTCCAGGCGGGCTTCCTCGCCGCCGGCCGCACGGACCAGCGCGGGCGCCAGGCGCGCGTGGCCGCCGCCGAACACCACGCGGGCCTGCTCGAAGCCCACCGGCGGCGAATCGGGGATCTGCAGCGCGGCGTCGTGGAAGGCCACCTCGCCCTGAAGGCTTCCCTGCCCCGAATACCCGATTACGCCATCCATGGTTCCGCCCAGCTTCAACCCCGGGGGAAACTCCATTCCCATGTGGCGGGCCAATTCCATGATGGGCGTCACGGGGAACTGGTTCCAGGTAATGGTGACGGCCCATTTGGGCTGGGAGAGATAGTCGGTGACGCGGAAGCGGAGCCAAACCGGCAGCGGCACATTGCGCGGAGGGCTGGCTTCCAGCTCGAGCTGCTGCGCCAGCAGGTTGGCACGGCCGCCGATATCCAGGGGCCAGCCGCGGCCGCCGAGCGGCAGCATGTCCCAGCGGTGCACATCCTCGACGTCCAGGCGGCCGGCGATTCCCAGGTCGTCAATGGGGCCGGCCAGGTGGAGGCGCGCGGAAACAGAGCCATGCACGCCGCCGGTTTGCCCGCGCAGTAAGGCGGTGATTTCTCCCAGACCGGCGCGGTCCAGCTCGAGATCCAGGTCCAAGCGCTCGGGAGCGACGTACCAGCGGCCCTTGAGGGTGAAGTCGCCGAGGCTTTGTCCGGAGCGGTCGGTGCGCGCGACGCCGGCGGAGCAGGCCACGCGCCACCCGGCGCCGGCCCGCGACGGAGGCGCGATATCAAGGTCCGTCCCGGTCAGATAAGCCATCGACTTGGCGTCGCCGAACTTGAAATTGATACGGCTGCGCCGCACGTGGATGGCGGGGGCCGCGCTCATTATGGAGCGGTTGACGAAGGGGGCGAAGTTCCAACGACCCTGCTCGGAGGCCGGTCCGGACTTGGTCAGGTTGATGCTGGCGTCATCGAGGCTGATGGAATCGATTATGAAGCGGCCACCCAGCAGCGACCAAAGGCGCGGCGCCACAGCCAGGCTGCCCGGCGAGCGCACGTAAGCGACGGGCTCGGCGCCGATGGCGGGGTCCTCGTGAATGGTCACGCTATCCACGGTGAAGCCGGGGCCCTTGAAGAGGCTGAAGTGCACGCCCTCGAGCTCGACGCGGCGGCCGAGGGAGCGCTCGAGCGAGCCGCGCAGCCGTTCGCCATAGCGATCGGCGCTGAAATACGGTGCGGCCAGACCGGCGGCCAGCAGCAGCGCCACGGCCGCGCCGGCCAGTTTGACGCGGAGCTTCATGGCGTCCCTCCCAGCAAGGCCGCGTAGTCCGCGCGGTCGTCGATATCGGCCACAATGCCGGGGTCGTCAAGGTCCAGAAATGCGGTCTCCGCCGCATGGCGGCGCACGACGTTGCGGGCCGCGCCGCTCTCGGGCAGGGCGAGGAATTCGGCGATCAGCTCGCGCGAAAACCAAATGGGATGGCCGCGGCGGCCAAGATAGCGCGGCACGCGCAGCAGCTCCCGGTTCAACGGGGCATGACCGGCCACGAAAGGCGATGGCCTGTCCCACCTGCGATCCAACAGAGCGTCGATGGTAGCGGGCGCTACGGCGGGATGATCCACCAGGGTGAACAGGACGCCTTCGGCTTCCGGCGGGACGGCGCGCAGTCCGCACTGCATGGAGGTAGTCTGACCGCGCCGCCACTGCTCGTTCACCACGAACGCGGCGGGCCTCCGGGCGGCGGCGCGGACCTCATCGGAGGCGGCCCCGAGCACCACCACCACCGGAGAGCAGCGCGGGGCGAGCAGGCCGATCAGGGTATCGAGGAAAGAGGCGCCGGCGTAGTGGAGCAGGGCCTTGGAGGAACCCATGCGCCGGGATTCGCCGGCGGCCAGGATGAGGGCGGCGGAGCTCACTTCGCCAGCACGGCCGGCAGCGAATCGCCGGCGAACACGGACATCGAAACCGAGCGCCAGTTGGAAGCGGCGTTGCGGCGCACCGCGATCATCTCGGCGGCCACCGACACCGCGATCTCTTCCGGGGACACCGCGCCGATATCGAGTCCCATGGGGGCGTGGAGCCGTTCCAGGGCGGCGCGCGGGACGCCCTCCTTCTCCAGTTCGCGAATCACGGAGATCACTTTTCGGCGGCTGCCGATCATGGCGATGTAGCGCGCGGGCGTGGCCGCGGCCAGCTTGAGCACGCGCATATCGTCGCGGTGGCCGCGGGTGACGATGACGATGAAGCTGGAATCGTTGATGCCGAGGCGCGGAAAGATTTCCTCGTACTCGCCCGCGTGCACGGCGGCGGCGTGGGGGAAGCGCTCGCGGTTGGCGAAAGACTCGCGATCGTCGATCACCACGGGCGAAAAACCGGCCAGCGCCAGAACCGCGGAAAGACTCTTCGAGATGTGGCCGGCGCCGAAGATATAGGCGCCCGGCATGGGCAGCACCGGCTCTATGAAGATCTCGAGCTGGCCGCCGCAGATGAGGCCGTTGTCATAGGCCGCATCCTGGCCCAGGTTGAAGGTGAGGCGCTTGGGCTTCTCGGTTTCGATGACCTCGCGCGCGGCGGTCCACACCTCGGCTTCCACGCAGCCGCCGCCTATCGTGCCGGCCATGGTCCCATCGTCGCGCACCAGCATTTTGGCGCTTTCGTAACTGGGAATGGAGCCGCGCACATCCACGATGGTCGCCAGCGCGCACTTGCGGCCGGCGCCGCGCAACCGCACCACCTCCTCGAACAGATCCATTTGATGCGATTATAGCGTGCGGGGGAACGTCTTTGACGCGGAGACGCGGAGGCGCGGAGAATTTCGGGAGATAAGCAAGAGTCGATTCTGCCGGATTGACAGGCGAAAGCGCCTGTCCCACCTTGCGGTCGAGAGACTTCCATCCTTGTGGGGCAGGCGCTTCCGCCTGCCAACCGATTCCTTACGTCTTACACCGCGCGGCGGAGGCGCGCTCCGCTGGTCCGCCGGGCGGGTCCGAAGGATCGCCAGCGGCGCTGCTCGACGGGCGCGGCGAGAACCATCACCGGCGCGTTGCCTGGTTTCCGGCTGCCGTCCGGCGCTGCGCAGCGGATCATGCGGATGGCTAGCGTGCGTTCGATGCGCGCAATCTCGCTTCGCTCGCCGCGGGCGCCGAAAGTGGACGCCGTTCCGCCGGCGCCGGCGCGTCCCGTGCGGCCCACGCGATGGATGAAGTCCTCGGGAACCTGCGGAAGGTCGTAGTTCACCACGTGCGAGATGCCGTCCACGTGGATGCCGCGAGCCGCCACGTCGGTGGCCACCAGCACGCGGTAACGTCCTTCCTGGAAGCCGCGCAGGGCCATATTGCGCTGGTTCTGGCTGCGGTCGCCGTGAATCGCGGCGGTCTTCACGCCGGTAAGCGCCAGCTTCCCGGCCAGGCGTTCGGCGCCGCGCCTGGTCCGCGCGAACACCAGGAACGAGCCTTCGTCGCGGCGCAGCATGCTTTCCAGCAGTTCGAGTTTTTGGTCCGCCTCGACTTCGTAGAGGTGAAGGTCCACCTTTTCAGCGGGCTTCAAAGAGGAGCCCACCTCGATGCGCAGGCCACGAGGCGCGTGTTTCTCGACCAGGTATTTGACCGAGCTTTCGATGGTGGCCGAAAAGAAGAGCGTCTGGCGGCCGGCGGGCATGGCGGCCATGATCTTCTCGATGGTCGGGAGGAAGCCCATGTCCAGCATGCGGTCGGCTTCGTCCAGAACCAGAATCCGGACGCCGCTCAAATTCACCAGGCGCCGGCCCAGAAAATCGTAGAGCCGGCCGGCCGTGGCGATCAGCACCTGGGCTCCGCCGCGAATGGACTTCAATTGGGCCGCTTCGCCCAGCCCGCCGACCACCAGGGTGGCGCGGACGCCGCTGCCCGCCGCCATCTTGTCGAAGGTCTCGTGGGTCTGCATGGCGAGCTCGCGGGTGGGGCTCAGGACCACCGCGCGAATGCCGGTGGGCGGCCCTTGTTTGGCCAGCAGTTGGATCAGCGGCAAAACGAAAGCCAGCGTCTTTCCGGAGCCCGTCTGGGCCGTGGCGATAATGTCTTCTCCAGCCAGGGCCGGCTCGATGGCCTGCGACTGGATGGGAGTGGTCACGGTGAAACCGTGCTTCTCGATGTTGCTCTTCAAAAGAGCGGACAGAGGGAGTTCAGAAAATGTCTTCATCGAATGTGTTAGAGGGAGAATCCGCGAGCCGACTACCGGAAAAGGGAGAGGGGTTTACGAGCGACTTCCCGCAGATTGTATTGTAGCAGTTTTTCAAGGCTGGTTTTTCATCATGTTTGACAGTCGGAAGAAGAGAATCTTGGCAGGCGAAAGCGCCTGCCCTACAAACCTACGCTTCCGCCCAGTTGCGGCGCCCAATGATGGTGGGCGGTTCGTGGCGAGTTCCGCGGGCCAGCCGCCGGTCTTCGCGGAGGCTGGTCAACCAGAGCGCCGGTGGGCCGTAAGCTCGCGGGCGAAGGCTTCGCGCGTGGGAAAATCGAGGACCGCGCAGCCCGGCGGCAAGCCGAAAGGCTTGACCCCACTTCCATGTCGCGCACCCGTGGAAGATGTGCGACAATCTTTCACGCGACTCCACTTTCACCCCAACAAACCACCATGAACGTCGGAATCATCGGAACGGGCGCGATCTCCGGGAAACACGCCCAGGCCTACCGGAACATCGGTTTCCGCGTGGCCGTTTGCACGGACCTCGACGAGGAAGCCGGCCGCCGGTTCGCTCAGCGGCACGGCGCGGAGTTCGTGCGCACCTACGAAGAGGTGTGCCGCCACCCCCGCGTGGACTTCGTGGACGTCTGCACGTTCCCGGATTTCCGGCTGCAACCGCTCGAAATCTGCGCCGAAGCGAAGAAGCACATCCAGGTGCAGAAGCCCATCGCCACCAGCGTGGAGACGGCGCGGCGCATGGTGGAAATCGCGCGCCGGGCGGGCATCGCGCTGGGCGTGGTGAGCCAGCACCGCTTCGACGACTCCAGCCGGTTCCTGGCGCGCGCCCTGGCCGCCGGACGGCTGGGCCGCCTGATCCAGTGCGACTGCTACCTGAAGTGGTATCGTTCGCCGGCCTATTATTCCCGTCCGATCAAAGGGAGCTGGCAGACCGAAGGCGGCGGGGCGCTGATCAACCAGGCGATTCACCAGATCGACCTTCTGCGCTGGCTGGCGGGCCCGGTGGCCGAGGTGTTTGGTTTCTGGCAGCTTGGGGCCGTGCACCGGATCGAATCCGAAGACGTGGTGGGCGCCGTGTTGCGCTACGCCAGCGGGGCCACGGGGGTGATACAGGCCTCCACGGCGTTGTGGCCAGGCTATCCGGAGCGCACGGAGTTTCACGGCACAAAGGGCACGGCCGTCATCGCAGGCGACAAGCTGGCGGTGTGGGACGTGGAGAACGATTCGGGAGAGCCCGCCCCGGTGGACCGGGATGTGGCCTCGGGGGCCTCCGACCCGATGGCGATCTCGCTCGAGCCCTTCGAGCGCCAATTCCTGGATTTCGCCGGCGCCATCGCCAGCGGCCGCCAGCCGCTGGTCTCGGGCGAGGAAGGCTGCCAGGCGCTGGAGGTGGTGGAAGCCATCTATCGTTCCTGTCGAACGGGTGAGAAGATGGCGCCAGGCGGCCCGGCGGGCGGCTGAGAGTGAGCTGCCCTACCCTGGATTCCGAGGTCAAATCCGGCGAAGCTGAATTTCCATAGTCCAATTTCTTGAAACAACAGGCTTTGTACCAGGGCACGGCTTCAGCCGCGCCGAACGGATGCATTTGCCGGGCTTAGCCCTCTGAGCGTTCGCGGTTTCGGTGCGGCTAAAGCCGTACCCTGATACACGGCGCTCAACTTCGGATTTCAGGATCAAAAAAGCCGGGCGACTGCGCGCCGCCCGGCCCATGGTTTGTCGCCTGGTTTGGCTCTACCTGACGAACACCGATATGGTTGTGCTTACGGTTTGCCCTCCGGGGCCGTAAGCCGTCAAGGTGTACGTGTCATTGCTGAACGGGTACACCGTCAAACTCCCATTCACCGGCTGATTGGTGGGCGAGATGTCGTTGCCCACGATCACCACCGAGGTGGCGTTTTGCGTCTGCCACGAGAGTACCACCGCCGAACCCGCCTGCGACGAGTAGTTGGGGTTGGAAGTGAACGACAGGATGGTTACCTGGCCCACGTTGACCGTCGCGTTGGCCTGGATCTGGCCCGCCGAGTTGATGGCGGTCAGAGTGTACGTGGTGCTCTGCGAGGGGCTGACCGCAACGCAGCCGTTGCCAGCCAGATTGTTGCCTATGCCCGGGTTGATGGCGACACTGGTCGCTCCGGTCACCTGCCAGCACAACTGGCTGGAACCGCCGGCGGTGATGGCGTTAGGATTGGCCACGAAGGTCACGATCTGCGGGATGGAGCCCACCGTCACGTTGATGGTGATGGGCGCGGTTACCGAGTGCCCATCGGCGGTGGAGGCCGTCAGGATGTAGGTGGTGGTCTGAGTCGGCGAGACGGTGGCGCTGCCGTTCAGGCTCACGGCGCCGATGCCGCTGATGGAAACCGCGGTCGCGCCGGTGGTGGTCCAACTCAGGGTGGATTGGCCGCCCGGCTGGATGGTCAGCGGACTGCCCGCGAAGCGCAGGATCTGCGGGTTGCCGGCGGGCGTTGCCCCTACGGTTACGGTCACCTGAGCGGTGGTGTTGCCGGTGGCGCCGGTAGCCGTCAGAGTGTAGGTGGTGGTCTGCGTCGGGGAAACCGCGACCGAGCCCGTACGCGGATCCACCGTTCCGGGACCCGGCGAGATGGAAGCCGCGGTCGCGTTGGAGACGCTCCAGGTCAGAGTGGAGCTCTGGCCGGATTGGATGGAGGCCGGGACAGCGGCGAACTGCGTGATGGACGCGGCGTTCGGCGAGGAGGTGGAGACCGACGTGGTGGCCGACGCTTGCAGCCCGTCGGTGTTCTTCACCGTCAAGCGGAAGCTGTAGCTCTGCCCGGCGGCCGCCGTGAAGGTGGTAGTGGGGGCCGTCGGGGTAGCCAGGGTAACGGTTTGACCGGCGATCTGGGTCCATTGATAGGTGAGCGCCAGGCCCAGCGGATCGTATGAACCCGAGCCGTTCAGGGTGACCATCCCAGCCGGTATGCCAAGCTGGTTGGGGCCCGCATCCGCGATGGGCGGGCTGCTGCCCACGCGCCGCGTGCCGAACTCGTAGCGGACCCTCGGCACATCCATGGGTACCGGCGTCTTGATGTTCGCGAATTCCTTGGGGTGCATCGAATTGCCGAACTCGATCCCGAACGCCAGCCGGCCGCTGTTGGCCGAATTGAGCAGGGTCTCGTTGAGGTCCGCTTCGGCGGTGACGGCGAAGTAGTCCGAAAGGGGCTGCACCAGCTTCAGCGTGCCGCCGGGCTTGTCCGGACCGCCCTGGTGCTGCCTGAGGTATGCCAGGCTGCCTTGCAGGTACGCATTGCCCCATGTCCCCACCAGGAAGTTCAAGCCGTACTGGTTGGCCACTCGCGCGTAGGTTTGGAGGAACGCGCCCGGCGCCAGCGTCACACTGTTCAGGACCGCGTAGTTCTTGAATCCCTGGGTTCCGAAGAGGCCCACGCGGCCGCCCTTGAAGATGTAGTCCGCCAGGAAAGCCGCCTGCCCCAGAGCGCCGCCCGACTGATACTGCTTGAAGTCGAGGTACTTGAAGCTGGCGAACGCGCCGGCCTGGAAGCTGTTCCAGCGGTTCACGAGACCGATATCGAATTGACCTTCCTGCTGGCCCGGGAAGTACATGTACTCACCCTGCGCCTGAACGGCGTGCGTGCCGTCTCCGCCGAACGGCGAAAAGAACTGGCCGCGGCCGCTGAAGCTGAAGTTGCCCTGGCGCCCGTTCCCCATTGTGGGTCCGACGTTCAAACCCAGCAGCGAGAACTTCTTGTTGTGTTTCTCCGCCTCCTCCGCCGCGCTCGTCGACTCGTTGTGGGCGATGGTCTGCGTCTGCTGTTCGGTGAGCGGCTTGGGCAGGCCGGCCACCTGGTCGCGCAACTGGTTGTGCTGATTGCGCAGATCGTTGACCTCCGCTTGCAGGCGGTCGTTCTCGCCCTTCAGGTCCTTCAGCGCCGCCAGGATGTCGTCCAGTTTGTCGAGCCGCTTCAGGATCTGGCTGCAGCACTCCTCCTGTTTCTTCAACTCGTCCTGGATCGCGCCGAGCTGCTTATCGAACGCCGGAATCACCTCGCCGATGGTCCCTTCCTTGATCAGCTTGCCCGATGCGTCCGTCACGGTCAGGATCACGCGCCGGTTCATAAACCGGCCTTCCTTGGTCTTGTTGTCGGCTTCCGGACTCTGCTTGCCATTGCCCGCGGTGGTGATCTGGCCGGCCGCGGCGCCGTATTTCACCAGAAAGCTCTTGACGGCCTCGGCGCGCGCCAAGGACAGCTTCTCGTTGTAAGGGGCCGAGCCGACATAATCGGTGTTGCCCGTCACTTTGACCTTATAGTCCTTGTGCTGTCCCAACAAGTCCGCAAGGCGCAGCAGGCTGGGATAACCGTCCGAAAGAATCGAGGAATTGAACTCGAAATTTATCTCTTCCCAATCGTCTTTGGCCTGGGATCCGGGATTCTGCCCCTGTGCAAAGAGGCAGGATGCCAGCAACCCGATGGCGCCTACCGCTGCTAATCTGTTCATGTCTTCCCTCTCCTCAACTTGGTCGCGTGCACAAGACCGGAAACTCGCAAAGGCGCCTGGGGGCCTTCAGGGTTCCCTTGCGCACGTGCAACACTACGTCGCTCGGCTACCCATCCTTGGAGCGGGTCAACCGTAGCCGATCTCACGGAGTATTCTTAAACAGGATACAACGGACGACCTGCAATTTGAGCAAGATCCGCGACATTACCCTTCCGAAACTGGTCTTTACCCTCACAGAACGGGCAATCGGAACGATTCCGCACAAATTGAGGGACAACTAGTGCTCCGACCGCGTGATTCCTTCCTTAACGCTGCGGGCCGGGCGTGCCCCATAAGCGCTAAGATAATTTACTCGATTTATGCCGGTTTGTCGCTACTGCGCGAAGAACGCGGACACTTGGGGTACTCGCTTGCGACTCGGTTCAGCGAGATCGGCTGCC
>Ga0326727_10002640_pt1 | contig 60240 bp, 52 predicted proteins | sample MB2enrmetagenome_FD_207643 | JGI IMG/M metagenome (GOLD analysis project Ga0326727, IMG submission 207643) | Lab enriched peat soil microbial communities from McLean, Ithaca, NY, United States - MB29MY | ecosystem: Environmental > Terrestrial > Soil > Wetlands > Peat | place: USA: New York...
GGCAGGCGTCGGCCAGCCAATACCAGCCGAACATGCATTCGGCGCAGACGGTCAGATCATGGCGATAAGGCTCGACGAGTTTGAGGAAGTAATCGAAGTCGTTGTTACGGATGTTGGTATGGAGGAGTTTTTTGCCCTGGCGGTCCATGAGGCAGACGTACATTTGATGGGCGTGCAGGTCGATTCCGCAGTTGAATTCCGTTGTCGAAGTGTAGTATTTCATAACTGTAGTATTTCATGGTTGATTGGCGTCCTGAGGACACCGGTTAACGTGAACCGTTACGCGGGGAGTGTTGGTAGCACTCCCCGCCCTGTCCTTGATGATACCAAAACCAACAAGGGCTTTGCTGAGTTTCACAATCAGTCGAGTCAACCGACTCGCGATGCCGTCTGACTTGGGTGCGGCAGGCGGCGCTGGTCAGGGTTAATCACAACCCGCGCAAAGTCCGTTGCGCCACCGCACTCGCCCTCGTCGCCAACAAATACCGCAGCGCATCGGCCGCACCGAAGCAACGGGGAAGACGCCAGGAGCCCTGGTCTCAATCGCCCACATCGCGTATTTTAATGACATCGAGCATTCTTTCGATGAGGGCATTGGCGCCACCTATGGCACAATGGCCTCATGAACATGATCAACACTCGCAGCTTCTGGTCACGGCTCCTGGTCATCCTTGGCGGCCTCGTTATGTTTGTCGGCGCACTGGATCCGATGGAGGGCTCGGTCGTCATCCTCCTCGGCGCCGTATTTCCTCTGCGAAATTGAGCGCGCTTTACCTCCCACCCCGATGCGTTCGCGTGGCTCGAAGCGAAAGCGGTGATAAATCGCACGCACTCCAAACGCTGGCGCGCCACCCCTTCCCGTTCGGCTGAATTGGCGACAATTACATATTCGGAAACAGTGTCCCGGCGTGGTGCACCTGGTATCAGTTGCCTTCATCCAGGGGTGTGACCTCGCGGGAATGGCGCATCCCTTCCAGATCCAGAAACCAGTTTTGGCAAACGCTCTACTCGCGCGTTCCCTTTTCCTTCGGCGAGCGCAACGGCAGCGGCGGCGGATGCGGCGGCGCGTTGGTGAATTCCTGTTTGAAGGCGGAGCGGAGCAGCCAATGACGCTTCAGTCCTTGCACGAAACCATCGGCATCCACCACGGCGCGCGAGATCGCATCCAGCATGTTGGTGTTCGCCTGCACCTGAGCGTTTAAATTGCTTGTGATGCCGGCCAGATTGTCCAGCGAGCGCGCAAGGTTTTCAGCCAGCACCACCAGGTTGGTGTTGGCGACCGTCAGCGCGGTGTCGAGCTTGTCGTTGATATTCGTCGGGAGCAGCCATTCGCCCAGCGCGCCGGGTTGATTCAACTGCGCCGTGACGAGGGCGAGATTGCTGACCGCCGGGCGGGCGACGACGGCGACCTCGCTCAGGTTGGCCGTCATGGCCGCGCCGTTGGAGAGCACCGCGGCGAGTTGGTTGGTCAGGTTCAAAAAGTTCGGCAGCGCGGCTTGCACCTGGTTGGCCAGCGCCTCCAGACGCTCCGTCAGCGCGGGCGATTCGTCCGACCGGAGCCAATAAGGTTTGTCCGTTTTCGAACAAATATCGTAACGGTTCTCGTGCTCGTTCCAGACCGCGGTCAACCCTTTTTTCCGGCCGTTCCGGTCGAGGATTCCAATCCGCGTTTTGCCCGCGGCGACGATCGCATCCAGATTGGTCAACCGTTGGAACGCGTGCGCGATCATCTGGGTCGTGCCGGGCTGATAAACATCTTCGGCCAGCCTCCAGTTCGAATCGGCCAGCCCCTTCGCTTCCGGGAGGGTGACGTCCCGCACCGGGAAGGAAATGTAGGTTGCGTGGCCGCCCGTGCCTTTGGTGACCTCGAGCACCCTTTTGCCCAGGAAGTCCGCCGCGGTCACTTTTGCGCGTGAGCCTTCGGTCCACATATAGCCATAGTTCGGCTCCAGGAGCTCAAATTCCACATAGACGTTGTAAGTGAACTCGCGGGGTGGCATGGGCTGGATGCCAGTGATCTGTCCGGCATCGAAGCCCATCAATTTCACGGGATCACCGACCTTGAGCCCTTCGGCGGTGGCGACGAAAGTGAAGTACTTGGCCTTCGTTAGAAACCAGCCCTTGGTCTTGGCTCTCCTGTAAACGTAATACCCGAAACCGAAAACGAGCAGGACCGTGGCCAGCATGACAAACCAGCCCACGGCGCGTTCCATGCGGCTGAGGCGCGTGCGCAATTGCGGAGTTAAATCCTGTAAAGGCATGGTCGTATTTAGCCGGCCGAAAATCCTTTTGAAAGAACCATCCAACATCCAACGTCCAACGTCGAGCTTCGAACGGATGCCACGGACGTGAGATTGGATGTTGGGAGTTGGATGTTCGATGTTGGATGTTTTCGCATTTTAAATTCGCTCTCCGCCGTCAACCTCCGGGTGGCGCGACCGCGAGCAATTCCTGCACCATCTCGTCGCCGGCGGCTTGCAGTTGGTCCCAGCCACCCAGCACGACCAAACGCCTGTTTTTCAAAACCGCAAAGTGCCGGGCGCGATTCTGCCACGGACGCAAATCGTCCGCTGTCACGACCAGTGTCACGGGACGGCCGTTCATCCACGCATGACCTCGCGACAACCGGCCGAGAAAATTGAGCCACCAGCCCCGATGCCGCAAATCCAAACCCGCCAGCGGATTATCCAGTAACAACACGTCCGGTTTAAGCATCAGCGCGCGCGCCAGGCCGACGCGCTTCTGCCAATTGCGCCCGAAAGCTCCCGGCGTGCTGTCCGCCCACGGCCCAAGTTCACAGAGTCTCAACATCTCCTGCACCTCCGGTTCAGCCTCGGCTTTGGTCAGGTTGCAATGGTAACGCAACGGCAACGACACGTTTTCCGAGACCGTCAGATGATTGAGCAGTTGCCCACCGTCGAAGACGATGCCGAGCCGCAGCCGCTGGCTCAAGCGATGCTCTTCGAATATCGGCATGGGGGTGCCAAAGAAACAATACGTGCCATCCGCCGGCGCCATCAGTCCGCCCGTCACCAGGAAAAAATCGCTCTTGCCCGATCCCTGCAGCCCGCCCACCACCCAGAAATCGCCCGGCGCCACCGACCAATTCACGTCCTCCAGCACCATGGCGCCCGGCTCGCGCATGGAGCCGACGGCGACGCCGCGCATTTCCAAGGCCGGTCCGGTGGAGGTGGCTGGGGAAGAGTTGATCACAAGATCAGGTAAGTGACGATAAACAGGGCGTCGAGCAGGACGCAGGCGATGACACTTTGCGCCACCGCCTGAACCGTCGCGTGGGAGACTTCTTCGAGCCGCAGCGGCTGCGCCAACCCGTAGTAACAGGTCACAATAGAGATGATGAAACCGAAAAGGGCCGTCTTGAGGGCCAGCAGAACGAAATCGAGCCAGCTCAACGCACGCGCCAATTGGCTGAAATAATCCCCCGGCTGCAGTGGCACATCTTGCACGAAAGCCCAGAGATAACCGCTGACCAAAGCGCCGAGGATCAAATAGACCGTCAGTGAAAAAATGCCGACCGCCATGCCGAATACACGCGGCGCGACAAAATAATGGACCGGGTCAATACCCAGCGCTTCGAGGGCCTCCACTTCACCCGTGGCTCGCGCGGTGCCCAGTTCGACCACATTGGCGGTGCCGACGCGCGCCAGCACCAGCAACGCGCCGATCAATGGCCCCAGCTCACGCACGACCACAATGACCATGATCGTGCCCAGATAATTGATGGTCCCGACGCGGGTCAGCCACGAAACCGTCTGGCCAATCACCACCAGGCCGAGCGCCGCGGCCAGAAACAAGAACATCGGCAGCAAACGCAGTCCGGCTCGTGAAACTTCGCGGAATGCCAGCGGATAAATCACCCGGCTGGATCTGCGGAATTTGGTGATGAGCACGCCGAGCGTGATGAGCCCAAACGCGCCCAGTCCCTGGACCGTGAGCAGGAACCGGCAAAGTTTCCGGCCAAAATAATTCGTGTAGGACCTCGGCAGCGGCGCGCGCAACAGGAATCGGACCGGCGGCGAATTGAAGACGCTGGCGTTTCCCTTTTGCACCCGGTCAGGCTAATTTCTGGACGCGCGCCGGTCAAAGCGGAATTGCGGAGGCGGTCGGGCCTGTGCCACACCATGGCGTGACAACCCTCTCCCCGCGGAATCATATGATGGCAGCCACGGGCCCCGGGCCGGCATGCAATGCACGGAACTGAGGCCGCACGGGCTCACCGGACCGGTCGGTCTTTCGGCGACTTCACCGCGGCTGACGATTTCTTTGCCCCGGATCCTTTGGAGGCCGCGGCATCGACCTTTTTCTCCAGCGACTCGAAGTCTTTGCGCAAAGCCCGGTCTTCCTTCTGCAAATCCAGGAATTCCTTGCGCAACTCGGCCAGACCTTCCGTGGTCTTTCGGAAATTCTCGATGTTCCGGATCGCCATGGCGGCGGCGTTTTGTTCCGGGCTCGTCCTGCGGGCTAGCGCAAATTTCTCGAGAGCCGGCAAAGCGCCGGAGTCCGCCAGCGTGCCCAGAGCGTTGATGGCCCCCAGCCGCACCCTCTCCTTCCGGTGGTTCACATAGCCGAGAAGGAAATCGCGCACCGCGGCCTTGTCCTTTTCATCGCGGTCCAGGTAAGCCAGCGCACTCAATCCCTGGACGAATCCGTCGCTCGTGTAGTCCGCCTCGCGCTGCCTGAGGTTGTCGCGCAGCGGATCGATGGAGGAAGGATCATCCTGCGCTCTCAGTCCCCGTATGGCGGCCTCGGCCAGCCCGTTGCGATACGAGGTGGAATTCAGGTACTGCAGCAACAGCGCGCGCGTGTCCGCTCCGGCATAGGTCCCCAAATCCTGGACCGCCAGGATCTGGATGTCAGGATTCTTTTCCATGGCGAGCATGGCGCGCTGCGCATCGCTGCTTCGCGTCCCGTAAAACCCGGCGATTCCGGCGTAGACCCGGCGGCGCACACGGGCGTCGGGCTGACGGGTGGATGCGAGCAGCGCCTCGATGGCGTCATCGGTGTGAATGTTCCTCAACGCCTGCGCTGCTTCCATGCGCACGCCGTAAAAGGTGTCGTGGTTCAGCGCGCCCTTGAGCTTTTCCACCGTCTCCTTGTCCTTTCTTGTGGCCAGCATTTCGATGGCGAGCAGCCGGCCGACGACGTCGGTTTGATCCTCCAGTTGCGCGTAAAGCATTGGGGTGGGAGGGATGAAATGGATCTTCGCCAGCACCGCATACTCGGGGTCGATGCGCACCGCGGCCGGCGCCTCATCGAGCGCAAAGTAAAAGTCCTCCGATTTTTCCTTCACGATGATCGGCTTGTCCACGGTGGTTGATCTCGTTTTGAAACGGATGGAAAGCGGGAAATTGAAGAGGAAGGTGTCGTCGCCGATCCGTTGCGTTTGACGCACGGAAACTTTGGCCAGCTTGCTGCGCGCGTCCCAACTGTAGCTGGCGTCCAGGTCGGGACAGCCGCCATGATAGACCCATTGGTCGAAGAACTGATCGTAGGAACGGCCGGAAAGCTCTTCGATCACCGCGTTCAGATCCTCGGTGACGACCGATCCGAACCGGTGTCGTTCCAGGTAGGTCCGGATGCAGCGGCGGTACAGATCCTTGCCCAGTTGCGCGCGCAGCATGTGGAGCACCCAACTGCCCTTTTGGTAGGCGAAAACGCTGAACAGCTCCATGGGGTTGTCGTACTTCCGGTCCACAATCGGCCGCGACGAGTTGGTCATTGAGAGGATTTGCTGCGCGTCGCGATACAGGCCGTAGAGCATGGAGTCCCGGCCGTTCCGGTGCTCGTCGTACAGAAGCGCGTACCAGGTGGCAAACCCTTCATTCAACCAGATGTGGCTCCAGTCTTTGCAGGTGACCAGGTCGCCGAACCATTGGTGGGCCATTTCATGCGCGACAAGGCTCTGGCTGGAACGGATGTTTTCCGTGTTGGTGGTGAAGAGCGTGTTGTCCGTGAGCGTGGTGAGCGTCGTGTTTTCCATGCCGCCCGCGACGAAATCGTTGACCGCCACCTGGTAGTACTTGGCCCAGGGAAAGGGCATGCCGATTTCGTCCTCGTAAAAGGCCATGATGTCTTTGGTGTCGCAGAATGAATTGGTGGCTTCATCGATCTCAGACGGGGGCGTGTAAAACGCCAGCGGAACGTTCCGGTGCCTGTCTTCCACTTTCTTGAAGCAGCCGGCCACCAGCGACAGCAGGTAGTTGGCATGCGGCTTATCCTGAAGCCATTTTACGGCGACCAGCCCGGTCGCGTGGTCTTTCTCCTCGGAAACCAGCCGTCCGTTGGACAGCACGGTCATTCCCTCGGGCACGCGGCAGGTGATTTCGGAGGTGAACTTTTCATTGGGCGAATCCAGGCAGGGATACCAATGCCGGGCCTCGACCGGCTCGCCTTGCGTGAACAGATGCGTGTCCCCAGCCTTGTACCCCATTTCCGGCGTCCGGAAATACATTCCCTCCTTCGGCTCCGCGCGATGCTCAATCGTGACCCAGGCCTCCTTGTCCGCGGGAACCGGTTGGGCGAATGTAACGATGATTTTCTCGTCCGTGACCTGGTAATCCAGGATCGCTTCGCTGGAGGTCACGGAACTCACCGCCAGGTCAACGGCGTCGAGGCTCAGTTCCTCCAGCGGTTTCGCGATCGGTTTGAAGGTGATCGTGGTTTTGCCGGCGACGGTGCGATTTGTGAAATCAGGAGTGACATCCAGCGCCACATGCAGGATGTTGATTTGGCGGCTCGGCGCGTATTTCCGGTAATCGGAAGAATCGGGCGCCGTCAGGAACGCGGCCGATTTCCGACACTGGATTTCGTCCACGGACTCTTCGGCCCGCGCCAAGCCGGCGACGCGGCAGAACACCCACACGGCGAGCAGCACCCGGGCAATTTTCATGGCGTGCTTTTACCACGTTGACCACAAAGCGAAAGGGAAAATCGTGATATCAGCGCAAGATTTCACTGGCCATAACCCTGAAGGGGAATATGATCTGCAACGGCTTGAACGAGCCTAACCTGTACACGAATGAAACGAATATCCATCTTCACGGCCACCCTGACGGCTTTTCTCAGCATCAGAATCATCGCGATGGCCCAGATGCCGGTCCCGCCCCCGGCGCCCGCGGGACAACTGCGTTCCAGTGGCGAACTTGACCAAATTCTTCAGCCGATCGCGCTCTATCCCGATCCATTGATTGCGCAAATCCTGCCTTCGGCCACGCTGCCCTCGGAAGTTGTCATGGCGGATCGTTACGTGAGCGGCGGCGGCGATCCCAACCTGATCGACCAGCAGCCTTGGGACCCCAGCGTCCGGGCGCTGGCCAGATACCCGGCCGTGCTCAAGTGGATGGACGACAACCTGGCCTGGACCACGGCCCTGGGCCAGGCGTTCCTTTCTCAGCAACAGGACGTGATGAACTCCATCCAGCGGCTAAGGGCCCAGGCCCAGTCACTGGGCAACCTGCAAAACACCCCGCAGGAAAACATTGTCACTGACAACGGGGAAATCGAAATCCTCCCGGCCGATCCGCAGATCATTTACGTGCCGGTCTATCAGCCGGACCTGGTTTATTATCAGCGATGGTCCCACGGAAGCCCGTTCATCTCCTTCGGTGTCGGCTTCTCCCTGGGAGCGTGGTTGAACCTCGACTTTGACTGGCACAATCATCACCTCATCGAATGGGGCCGCGATCATCCGCGTCCCGGCGATTGGTGGGCTCGCCGCCCCGGCGAACGTGCCAGTGTCGCAATCTCCCATGCGACTGTCTGGCAGCCGCACCGTCCGGACGTTATCGCGAGAGGCGGGGACCGCGGCTGGGACGCCCGCCAAACTCGGCCGGCACCCGTCATCCGTTCCGAACCCGGCAGACCGCCGCAACAGCCGTCCAGGCCGGCGGTGATCCAACATTCCGAGGAAGCGATCAAGGCCCGGCCGGCGGAAGGCGCGCTGATCGGGGTGCAGAGTTCGCATGAGACTCAGCAATTCAGCAACCGTGGCCAGCAAAGCCGCCAGACGATGCAGACACCGGCAGCACCCGCCCGTTCAGCCGCGCCCGTGCAATCAGCGGGGCCCAGCCGGTCGGCCGGAGGCCCGCAAAAGCGTTGACCCATTGAGCACCTTAATTTGATCGCAAAAGGAACAACAGTAGCCCATGAAAATCTCAAACTTCCCACTCGCGGGCCGGTCCAGCAAGGTTCTGCTCCGACTCGCACTCACCACTTCTGTTTTGGTTCTGCCCGGCCATCTTTTTGCCGCAGGCGAACAGCAATTCAGTTCGCCGGAAGCGGCGGTGGATGCGCTGAAGACAGCCGTTGCGGCCAAAGACACGAATGCCCTGCATGCGATTTTCGGACATGCCGCCCATGCGCTAGTCGCGGCGGACGTCGTGGAAGCCACCAACGAGCGGGAGCTGTTCGTGTCCCGGCTGGAGGAGAAAACCGCGCTCACGCGCGAGTCCGACTCCAAGGCTGTGCTCCATCTCGGCGCCGATGGCTGGCCCTTTCCGATTCCGCTGCTGAAACAGGACGGGCGATGGTTCTTTGATACTGAAGCCGGCAAAGAGGAGATTCTTAACCGCCGCATCGGCGCCAATGAACTGGGCGCCATTGATGTCTGCCGCACCTACGTGCAGGCCCAGCGTGAGTATGCCAGTGTGGACCGCAATGGTGATGAAGTGCTTGCTTACTCCCAGCGGCTGCGCAGCACCCCCGGCACCCACGACGGCCTCTACTGGCCGTCGAAAGCGGGCGATGAACAAAGCCCGCTTGGGCCGCTCGTTGCCCAGGCCCGCGTGGAAGGTTACCGGCACAAGACCAAAATCCTCGCCGGCGAGAAAATGCCTTACCATGGCTACTATTTTAAAATTCTAACCAAACAGGGTAAGCATGCGCCGGGCGGCAAATACGGCTACCTCATCAACGGCCACATGATCGGCGGCTTCGCGCTGGTGGCCTGGCCGGCGGAATGGGGCAACTCCGGCGTGATGACTTTCATCGTCAACCAGCAGGGCAAGGTCTATCAGAAAAACCTGGGTTCCAAGACCTCTTCCATAGCCGACGGAATTACCAGCTATGACCCGGACGACACCTGGACGCTTGTGAAGGATTAACCGGGAGCGCCTGTGCCAAGAATTGGCGGAGGCGACGCCGATGTCGCCGCCACCGGCTTGGGCCGGGTACCGGTAGCTTTCTTGCTCATTGACTCGTGAGCGTGTCCACCGGCTCCCGATTGGTTTCATTATTCGGACTTCATGCTGGCGCCGAGCAGGGTGATGTCCTCCAATTTGAAATGAACCTCGAAGGCCTGGAGCTTGTCATAAACTTCCGCCATGAGGCGGCCTTTGGCGGGAAACGCCTGCTTGGATTCATAGGTAAAGGTATAGGAATTGCCGCCGCCGCCGTAACCATTTTGTCGAAGCGGAATTTTTGTACTGTCCACGACGACGCTCAACGACTTGATGCCGTCGGGCTTGGTGTTCAATCGCAAATCCATCATTTGCGAGCCGTCTTTTTTCCAGCCGTCTTTGATGGACTCAATTCGCGCGCCCAGTTCGGCGCCGGTCGCGCCGGCCTTCAAATTTTCCATACCGAGATCAACTTCCCTGGTGCCGCTCGACACGTTGTAATGCAGGCGCCCGGAAAGTTCCTTCAATCCTTTGACGCCACTGCCGGGGACTTTCAATTTGAATTCCAGAATCGCGGCCGTCTTGTCCGTGGAAATCTGGGGAAAATGAACCTTTCGGTTCCATTCCGAATCCGGCAGCAGGCTGGAGCCGTCGTCCGCCAAGGCGGTCTCGACCGCGCTTTCGTCGGTGACCGACTGGACGCTGCCGGGAAATTCAACAAGCAATGCCAGCGAATATTCGGTGTCGTAATTGAAGGGCCGCAGATTGCGCTTCTGATCCGATTGCGTCACCAGTCTCACGCCGACAACCTTGACATTTTTCAATGCTCCGCCTTGTGCCGGCGGCGCGGTTGGCTCCGTCGAACCGGATGAGTCCGGGCCGACACCAAGTTCCATTTGCGTTCTGGCATATTCCGTTTTTGCGGCGCCCACTTCGGCGGCATAGTTGAACAGCGGCGCCGTGCCGCTGGCGATAGCAGCGCGCACGGGGGCTTTCTCGCCGAAGACCAACTGATTGATTTCATCGTCCATTGCCGGCTTACCCTGCATATCATCGAATCCGGTGCCGTTGTGTTTCCGGCACCACTCGTCGTCGTTGATGAGTTTTTCCATGACCTCAAGAAGTTTCGCGCCATCGAACTTGAGCATTAATGCGCCCGATGGGTCTTTTGTAAAATTGGAACTGTTGACGATTTTGCCGGGCAGATGAAAAACAGCCGTCTGTTTCATGTTGCCCAAAATGCCGGCGATCATCGGCTTGGCCTGCTGGAATTGCGCGCGCTCCTGCCTGATTTTTTTCGACAGTTCCTCCGATGATAATTTGTTTGTGGAAGCCGGCTGCGTTTTCTTTTCAACCGTGACTTCCATCTTGCTGCCGTCGGGCAGCGTGCTGCCAGCGAGCGTGTCGGATTTGTTCGTGCGCAAGTCGAGGATGGCGCTGCCAGCGGAGGTTGTTTTCCAGTCGAATTCCAGCATTGTTTGATTGTGGATTTCGAGCTTGGAAAGGTCCTTGAAATAAGCCGTGCCGCGGAAAAACAATCGTCCGTCGTCCAGCGTTTTGAAACTCACATCGCGCCAGGCCTCAACCCCTTTCGATTGTTCGAGCACCTCGCGGACGGCGCTCCGCAACGCCTCGTCGGGATCCGGCTTTTGATCGCCCAGATTGATGGTCTGAAACGTGCATTCGTGAACCACCTTGCCCGAGCCGTCGGGGTTGATGGTGAAATCCTCCTTGGTGTCAAAACAACCGCTCGTGAGCAGCAGCAGACAAAGGCCGGCGAACGACGTGAGTTTTTTGAAGATTGAGTTCATGGTTTTTCGTTTGGGTTTGATCTTACGCAAAAGTGGTGCTGTTGACTTTCACTGCAACGGGTGGTGAAGCGCGGCTTCTAAAACAGGATCGCGACCGGCCAGAAAATCATTCAGCGAATACGGCACAACGATGTCGGGATCGAGCGAGAGCGGATCGGCATCGCGAATCTTGTGGACATATCTTGTCGTGTATTGCACCTCCAGCTTTGAGTTCGGCAGCGTAAAAGATTCGGCCTGGCCATAATGGTTGGGTTTATTGCCGGCAGGTTCGCCCACAAGGATGGCATGAAGACGCATGCGGAAAACTACCGCTTCGTCCATCGCTGCAGAATACGTGTGCCAGCCGATGAGAGCGTAGAGATGTCCCTTTGCATGGAGCGCGTGTCGCGACTTCAAACCGTCCTCGAGGGGATTCGCGATTTCCGGAGTGCCGCCGCCATTGAAGCGGAGATCCACGACCACACGCTGGACGGTGTGTGAGTCAGCGAAGGCGAATAATTTCTTCGCAAAATCCTCGAAGGGATTGCCCTGCTCATCGTGGCAACTGTTATATTGGATGTAGAGCGTCTGCGTGTTCGCCAGGTATTCATGCCAATAGAAAGCGTCGTGGTGTTTGTAGCACAACGCCGTTGGAATATGCAGGGCGTCAGCGGCATTCACCAATTTCCGGCTGGTTCTACCAGGTCCTCTCGGAGCGATTTCAACCGTGAATTCCTTGCCGTCGGCTTTTGCACATGTCAATTGCAGATGGCCGGCGGCATCGGCGATGTTTTCGCGTTGCATCAATTCCACGAACGTCAGGTATCGCGCACTCAGGGCATGCAGATGAGCGTCATTCTCGTGGGGGATGTAAGGAGCCACAGCCGCTTCGACCTGCTTGGATGTCAAAGAACCAATCCGCACCACGCGGGCCCCGAGCGCCTCTTGATATTTCGGCGCCGTGCCAATCACCGCCAGCCCATCGGAAAACCACTGCATCGCGACTGGATAAACATGCAGTGCATGCGTCCCAGTTGCCGTCCCGGGTTTTATCTCGGTATGTGCCACACCTAGACAGGCCAAAATGCGCATTAACTGAAGGACGATTTCGGCATCGGAAAGTTTCGGAACTTCACCCCTCAGTTCCGCAACTTTGCCATCGAACTCTTCCTTGGGAATGAGCTTGAAAAGGTCCTTTTGCCTGACCGGAAGTTCCTTGGTAAAACAGTCGAGGTCTTCCTGCCAGCGGGCAACGCGCGTTGCCGGGCCATTCGTGGCTGGAGCGGCGGCCAACTGACAAGCTGCACAGACCATGACGCTCGCGAACACTGTTGCCGCTTTCATGGATGCCATAAAGTATCGGCCCTCTTTACAAAAATTTCCCTGCCTCGTTCCATCTCTCCAGAATATGCAACCCAAAGATGACCTTGCTTGTCATACGCGCCGCTGGCAAAGCGGGGATTGCCCTGCGATTGAACCACTTGGGGCTGCGACCATTGATTTTTGACGAAATCAAAATCCATTTCCCGAAGCATCCACTGTTTGCCGTCCTTCGTTTCGCTCCACAAAAGCGTTAGGCCACCGTCCGGCTTTGGGATAAAGGTCGGCGTGCAGACGTTTTTCATGTTCCCGTCAAGAACTTGAATCCGATCCGGCGCGACATCTGGCCCAACCTCCGGATTGGCGATACAAATTTGTTTCTTCCGATTTCCAGACTGGCTATCCCAGGCAGACCAGACTTGATGATTCCCCGATACGCCGACGGCGGGCGCCAGGTCGATATTCTTGCCGCTGACGGAAGATATCCTGCCCATACGCATGTTTTGATCGACCGGACGGATGAATATCGTCGGTCCTTCGGCAAAGACGGAATATCCTTTATTGGGCGGATGAAAATCCCAGGTCCAGGCGACAATCACGCCGTTCTCATAAGGCCAAATGGCGGGATCAAAATGTTTTTCATGTTGAGGCACGTCCGTGGGGCTGATTTCCACCTCTTTGGACCACGCGTTGTGTTCAAACCGGCGAAGACAAACTTTTTTGCCTCTCGAACCCATGCGTCCAACATTGTACCATTTATAGTAGGTCAGCCATATTCCGCCGTTTTTGTCGCAGGCCATCCGCCCATGCATCGCGTCATCTTCAGAATGCGCCACCCCGACAGCCGACTCTATCCGCGACGGATCGGCAAGCGAGGTCAGACATATCTCATGCCTCTTTTCGCCCGTGCAGACCGTCCAGCAAATCCAGATCCTATTCTGACCATCCGCCAGGACCGTCGCGTCATATTCCTGGGCGGAGGTTGCGGCGATGGGAATATCCTGGGACCAGCTTGTCCCGTCATACCAGCGAAGCAGCACGTCGCAGGAATCATGGCGAACCGCCGTAAAGACAAGATACATTTTTCCGTCCGGCGCACAGGTCATCGAAGCAAACCGCTCATTGAGCCGGTCAGTTTGGGACTCGCCGCTTCGATACAGGGTTGCCGGCATGTAAATCGTTCCATCCCGCTTGAGAGCCCGATGCTCTACCGGACTGGACAACACCCTGTCGATCGCCGCCCTCAATTTCTTCCAGTTCTCATCCCCCGGCTCCGGGAAGTGGTGGACGGTATAGACCACCCTGCCATGGCGGTCGCAGAGCATCAGAAACGTCCACCCATCCCGATTATATCGTTTTTCAAACGCTCGGTCGGGGTCCATCAACTGCACCATCGGCAGCCGAAAATGATTTTGAAAATCCAACGCCGCCAGTTCATTATCCCCCGCCACGGTTCGAATACACACCAGCCCCTTTCCGGCGTATTCCTGAGCTAATCGACGAAACGGCTCGGCATCCGACTGGCAACCGCCGCACCAGCACGACCCAAAAAAAAGCAACACCGGCACACCCGCGTAATCAGCGGAATCAACTTGCCGGCCGCAGGCGTCAAACAGTCGAAACGCAAGAACCTCATTCAGGTTGGCTTTCGTCGCGGTGTTAAGCGTGTCGGTGTCGCAAACCTCACAACCTTCCTCGGCACAGTTCTGCCGGCTGGGCGCCGGCCGGCTGCCATTCAAATCGGTCGTGCTGTTTTTGGCACTGGACACCAGGCACAAGAACGTCATAACCGAGAGGCAAAAGCACAGGTTCTTCATGGCTGACCGTCTCACCATTGTATAAAGGGAATTGGGCTGGAGGTTACAAGCCACCGAACGCAAACAACCGGCGAGCGAGTGAGGTTTCGGTTGCCTGTGATTCCATGCTATGGAGTTCCATCACTTGTGATTGTTTTCATCCGCGCCAGCCCGTAAGATCGGGATTCCCTGGCTCATTGCTCCAGAGGCGTGCTTTCCGGCTCCTGATTGGTGTCATTGATTGGATTCGGCGGTTTGTCATTCTTCACCCGCTTCATGGCAAGCCACTCCATGGGCTGATTGGTCGGAACCAGTTCCAAACCGTATCGCGCCAGGAACGCGTTATTGACTTCCAAATCCTTCGTTCGGTTTGGAACGTAGGCGGCTGGAATCAGTTCCAATTTCCGGTCATACCGGTTCGTCAATCCCGTTTCATCCAGGACCGGCTTCCCAAAGAAATTCTCCCAATCCCCGGCAAGCTCCGGCAAGGAACGGCTGCTGCGAAAATCACGGGAGATTCTCGATTCAAGAATCTGCGGATCTTTGACTTTGATTGAAAGCACTTCGGTGTCGCGCATTTCCCGATGCCATGCCAACCCGAACCGTTCCTTGAGTTGCTGTTTGATTTCCGCCTGCAATCTTTCCACGGGTTGGGATCGCAGGGTGTCAATCACATCAAACTGGTTCGTGATTTGCCCGACAAGCTCCTGCGGGAATTCCGTGCGAACCATCAAATGCGAATCCCACACTGCCTTCCTGGTGTAAGCGTAACTGACCAACTCCGGGAAGCTGACGCACAAATTCGCCAGTTTCCCGTCAACCCAGCCGTAATGAATTCCAATGCCAGCGTGGGACAGTTGATTCAGGTCGTAGTGCGTCGGCCGGACCACCAGCACATGCGGAGCTTTCTGGAGCCCCTCGCGATAACGCTGGTAGTTGCTCCGGTCGAGGTTTTGCCAGAAGGCATCGTTGATGGCGGGGGAGCCTTTGCCCTGGATGCCATCGAGGAACTTGTGGTCGCTGTCGGCGAGGCTGTCCGCAAGTTCGTCCGGTTCAGGCTGGGCGCTCCACCAACCAATGATTTCCGGGTCGAACGGCGGCTGGCCGCCTTGCGCATTCCACCATCTGCCCCAAGCCTGCCAATCCTTGCCGAAGTTCTGACCCGTCAGCCGCACCAGCGAGATTTGAGCCCACCAACGAACGTTTGAGTTGTTATGATAAAGCAAATGAATCAGTTTGGGAACCGAGGTCTTGTCGCCGATAAATCCCAGCGCGCGGATGGCCATCCAGCGGTCGCGATTGCTTATCTCCGCCCGCAATATCTTGTCCCCGTGGTCAAATGTCATCCTGCGCAGCAGCGGAAGCGCTTTGATGGAGCGCAAGGCGGCCAGCGAGTTGATAGCCTGGTAATACTCGTCCGACCGTGGCCCTTTAAGTGTGTCAATCAAACGCCTTTCCAAAGCGTCGCGATCGTTGTTCGACCAGCCGTCAAAAGTGCGCTCGTCAAAGAACTTGTGGAATTTGCGGTCGGTCCATTGCGCCACAAGACGCTGGTCTTCGTTTAACAAGTTCCCAAAAGCATTCGCATTGACAAGGTTGGTTGGCGCAATCGTCGGGGTTGGTTTCCGATTCGTTCGGATAAATAACGCACTGAGGCAGAGAAGAAGGAGTGCAACAATTCCAAGACTGCCAACCAAGGCGGCTTTTTTCCATCCGCTTGGCATTCCGGTGGCTGCGACTGGCGGAACGGGCGATGGAACGTCAGCCGGCTCTTTCGCCGCCCCAAAAATATCGTCGTAAGCGTACATCAACGCCGCCAAAGCGACGGGAGCCGTGACCAGAGAACCCACGATAAAGACGAGCATCCCTGCCATATTGATCAGCGACAAAACGATGATGAACCCGAAGAATTTCCACCAATGTTTGGAGACGGTCTTGCGGCTTAACCGCATGGCCGGCCAGAAGCCGAGTCGTTTGTCGATGACCAGAGCCAGCGTGAAAATCCACGCGACCGCGAGATAAATGCCCGGTAATAGCAGGCAAAAAAGTCCGGCCATCAGGAGCGCTGCTTGAACAAGACTGCCGAGCAAGAGCGGCAGGAATGCGATGCTGAAACCGGAGAAAGCGGTCCCTACCCCTGCCTGCTCGCCGCGTATCTTCTTCAGGAAATACAGGCACAACCCGCCCACGAGCGGACCGCTGACTACCACCCCTATCAACGCGGGAAGGGCGGCAGCGCTCAACAACAGGATCAGCACAGTGACTCCCACGACCGCCCAAAAATCGCTTCGCACCAAAGTCCAGCCACGGTGTAGGCAACTGCCAATGTCCAAGGTGTAATCCCGCGCCAAAATCTCGCGGGCGAACATTTCGGCGTTCGCCGCTGGCACGGTGGTGCGGGCAATTGTCTCGAGCGCCGTCTTTACCTGGCTGGCTGTCTGATAGCGTCGCTCCGGCTCTTTTTCCAGCGAACGCAGCACTACTTCATCGAGGCGCACGTCGATTTGAACCTTTTGTGACGGCGGCTGGAAATTTCCAATCGGCAGTTCGCCGGTGAGCAGTTCATAGAACACAACGCCCAGGGAGTAGATGTCCGCTCGATGATCCACGGTCTGCGGTTTTTCGACTTGTTCCGGCGCCATGTAATGCGGCGTGCCCACCACGTCCGTCGCGCCGGTCAGGGAGATGTCCTGCGGCGCCTGATCCAGAATTTTAGCGATGCCGAAGTCGGCGATTTTTACCTGGCCCTTTTTGTCGAGCAGGATGTTTTCCGGTTTGATGTCGCGGTGGATGGTCCCCTGCTCGTGGGCGTATTGCAGGGCCTGGCAGATCTGCGGCACGATGGCGAGCGCTTCGGCGGGCGCAAGCCTCCGCGCCTGCAACAACTGTCGCAGCGTCATGCCGTCCACAAATTCCATCAGCAGATAATAGTTCCCCTGCGTCTCGCCGAAGTCGTAAACGGTGACGATGTTGGGATGGCTCAGCCACGCCAGCGTGCGGGCTTCACGTTGGAATCGCTCGGCAAATTGCGGATCGTTTTGCTTTTCCGGTGAAAGGATTTTCAGCGCCACGAACCGGTTCAAGCGTGGTTGGCGGGCCTTGTAAACCGCGCCCATGCCGCCCTGGCCCAGTAATTCGATGATTTCGAGCTGTGGGAAAAATTTGGCCATCTCCTCGATGGATGGGGGCACGAAGGCCGATTTGCCGGCCCCGGCTTCTTTCCCTGCCCTGGTTTCAAAACCGGATTTCATCAGGCACTCCGGACAGAGGCCCTGGGGCGCCCCGGGAACCACCGGCTTTCCGCAAATTGGACAAACCTGGGTCGTATCCATAGTAATTCTGCCGCCCTATGTATAAAGGAAAGCGGGCGGAAGGTTACAGAGGAAACGGAAAGCCTGCTTTGGAGTCGTACGCTTGAGCGCTGGAACCGGCTCATCCTCTGGCCAGCACCGCAGACAAATAACGCAATTCCTCTTCGACTTCTTCCGGCGTCGCGACGGTGTTGGCGATTTCATCCCGGAGCAATTGCCGATACCTCTGGCGCAGACGGTACACCGCCACCTTCATCGAGCCTTCGGTCATCGCCAGTTTTGACGCCAACGCGGCGTACGGTTGCGCCGTGCGTTCACCCAACAGACATGGTTTTAACACTTCGAACAATTCTGCCTTGCCATCCCGCGCAAATTCAGCGCTCAGCCGATTCATGACTTGGTCCAACAAAGTCAGCGCCCAACGCCATTCGTAACTCTGTTCGGGAGTGAGATTGTCCACCGGCTCCCGCGTGCAACGGATTTCCGCTTCATCGCGCTGCAGAGACACGACCCGTCCACCGCCGCGCTTTTGCGTTCTGGCTTTGTCCCATTCATTTGCCAAATAATTGCTGAAGCTGGTCAACAGAAACGAGCGGAAGCGACCGCGTTGCTGGTCTGCCCCTCCCAGCCAGTCTCGCTCCAGCAACCAGGCGAAGAATTGCTGTGTCAAGTCTTCGGCATCGGCTGGGGAATAGCCACGCCGTCGCACGTAAGCATAGAGCGGATACCAATAGGTCTGGCAGAGTTTTTCCAAGGCGTCCCGGGCCTGCGGGATATCGCTTCGCCCCGCCGCCAGGACCACCGACCAATGCGTGGTGGCAAAGACAAACCGTTGGCCGGGTTGATCGCCGGCGGGAATCATGTCATCCGAACTGACTTTAATGGATGTGCTCAACAACAGGAGGTTAACGCGTCGCGCCGGGTGAAGGCAAGACTGCTACTGCTAATATTTTAGCATTTAGCTGTTGACGCCTTTTGATCCAATGCCAATTATTTAGCATATTATGAGTTTGGAACAGCATCTCAGCCGGCGCGAGCGCCAGATCATGGACGTGCTGCATTCCCGCCGGGAAGCCACCGCCGCCGAGGTTCTCGAAGCCTTGCCGGATCCGCCCAGCTATTCGGCCGTCCGCGCTTTGCTTCGGATTTTGGAGGAAAAAGACCACGTGCGACACCGCCGCCAGGGCGCGCGATACGTCTATGTGCCGCGCTTGTCGCGGGAAACCGCCAGCCGTTCCGCGCTGAAAAGGGTCGTCTCCACTTTTTTTCAAGGCTCGATCGCGCAAACCGTGTCGGCCCTGCTGGAAACCGCCGATACTCGGCTCTCCGGCGAGGAGTTGAACAAGCTGCAACATGTCATCAAAGAAGCCAGAAAGGAGGGCCGTTGATTTGCAAGCGGCGGCTGACCTCGTTTTCAATCTTCTCCCTCCGAGCTTCCAGTTCACGGCTTCGGCATTGACGTGTGGCTCAAGAGTTTCGTCGTGCTCATGCTGGCCGGCGGGACATGCTTGATCTGGCGTCGCGCGTCCGCCGCCACGCGGCATTTGAAACACTCGTTGTAATCAATGACGTGTGAGAACCATTTTATGAAATCGCATCTAAATCTCGCCCTGTCGGCGGCGCTTGGCTTTATCGCCGCGCCCGCGATTGCCCTCACGATATCCGTCGCCGATCACGGCGCGGTGGGCGACGGCAAAACCCTCAATACCGCCGCCATCCAGGCCGCCCTGGATGACTGCGCCGGAAAAGGCGGCGGCACGGTGCTGGTGCCGGCCGGCGTGTGGCTGACCGGCAGCGTCGCGTTGAAGTCCCGGGTGACACTCCGGCTGGAGGCCGGCGCGGTGCTGCGCGGTTCATCCAATATCGACGACTATCCCACCAACGGCTTCAAACACCTGGAAATGGGTGACACGCGATCCTTGTTGTGGGCCTTGCACCAAAGCGACATTTCCATTTGCGGAGAAGGCACGATCCAACTCGTGGACCGGCCTTTCTTCGCCTGGGATCGTCTCCGGACCGGACTGCCGCCCGGGAAGGATGCACTGCTGCAGGATTGGCAGCGGCGGCAATGCGTTGTCACCGCCGGCAACCGGCCCAACCAGCCCGTTTTCTTCCACGACTGCCGCCATCTCCGCCTCGAAGGCGTCACCATCCGCAACTCGCCCTGCTGGACCATCACCTGCAGTTGTTGCGAGGATATCCAGGTGCATGGAATCCGCATCGACAACAACCTGCAGGTGCCGAACAACGACGGCATTCATTTTTCGGGCTCGAAAAACATCGTGGTATCCGACTGCATCATCCGCGGCGGGGACGATTCGCTGGCGTTCACAGGCATCACCGACCCGGACAGCGTGTGCGAGCGCATCACGGTCGCCAATTGCATCCTCACGAGCCGCTCCGCCGGCGTCCGGTTGGGCCATCTGTCAGGCAAAGTCCGCGATGTGGCGATCAGCAACCTCGTGATGAAGGATTGCAGCCGCGGTTTCGCCATCCAGGCCGGGGACCACGGCTGGGTGGAGAATGTGACGATCGACAACGTGGTGATGGAAACGCGCATGTTTGCCGGCGCCTGGTGGGGCAAGGGTGAGCCGTTGGTGATCTCCGCCGCAAATTCCGCCTCGGCCCACATCCGCGGCATCAGCGTCAGCCATGTCCGGGCGCGGGCGGAAAACAGCATCCTCGTCGTCGGCCAGAACCGGAACGTGAGCGACATTGTCCTGGACAACCTGGATTTGACCTTCAGCTACAGTCCCAACAGCGCGTTGTACGGGCAGGAATTCGATCTGGCGCCCGCGCTGCTTCGCCCTTCGCGCATGGCCAGGAACCAGATTCCGTGGATTTACGCCGACAGCATCGCCGGTCTGGATTTGCGGAATGTCAGTGTCCGCCGGGCCGATACGGAGGAGCGCAAGCTCACGCTGAATCCGGTGATTGAGAATGTGAGCGGGCTGCGGCGGACCGCCGCGCCATGATCGGTCGCGGCCTTACGCTTCGACCCGCGCGGCTCGGAAGCTTGACGATGCGAGGCTGTCTGCTAGGTCCCGCGCCACGGACATGGTGAGTGAACCTTGACCTTGTCCTCGGCACTGATGTGCCGCCGCTGTCGCCTGCTCATCCTGTTCCTTTCTGCGGCAACAGTCTGCGGGCTCAAAGCTCAAAGCGGCGTTTTCGACTGAAGCACAACACCCTCAAACACCCGTCGGATGGCTCCAATCACTCTTTCGGCGGCTTGCTTTCAGAAGAGGATGTGGCTTTCTCTTTGCCAACCGGAGGTTTTGCCAGATCGAAGAATAGCGACGATGGCAATTGGGAGCGGTGAATCATACTGCCGAAAGTCGAGCTTTGGGGATAGAGTCCCGGGGAGTTGACCGGAGGAACCGCCCAGATCGTTCTCGTGCCCCAGATTTTTCCACCCGCCTTCGCGGGGATCGTCGCATTGCACGGCGCTGTGCCGAGAAATTCTGCCGATGCGTACGAATCGCTCGTGCCCGAATAAATGCGCGCGCCCGGAGGGGAACTTTCAACTCTCATCACCCAAACCGGTCCCCTGTAGGAAGAACAGCCGGTGACAAAGAGGGCTGTCGTGGTGGCCAGAAGCAACAATGATCTCGCTTTCATAGTAGTTAGGGTTGTCTTTTTGCACAGACGAAAACTCCTACTGCCAGAAAGGATTGCTGACTGCAATCTTTATTTGAATCAGGTTCGCTTCTCTTGACCGCTTGACATTTCCTCCGAAACGCCTTTGAATCCGCACACGACTATGGTGAATTCATAACCCTTCAACAAAAGGTAACCAAATGGTAATGCCCAGAATAACCGAACACCTGTCCAGAACCTCTTGTCTCGCCTCCGCGATGGCCTGCTTGATGCTATGCGGATGCACAACCCGGTTGGTGGATTACACGCTTCTCTCGACAAAAAATGTCGATCTGTCCAAAGCGGGCACCTTTAAGCGAACGCCCAATCGGGTAACAGGGGAGGACAGTCGCTTTTGGTTTCTCTGCATTCCTCTGGGAAGCCCCCCTCACCTCAAAACTGCTGTGGATCGGGCCATCGAATCCGTGCCGGGTTCTGTTGCCTTGGTTGACGGTGTCGTATCAGCGCGCGGTTGGTGGTTTATTATTGGAGAAGGGGCCGTGGTTATAGAGGGCACCCCACTCATCGACCCATCAATTCCAGGCGCGAGCGTTCCTATAGCTCCAGCTCCAGCTCCAACTCCAGCGCAGTAGGAGGACAGGACTCCTTCTTTTTAATCGTAGTTGTGGAAAACAAAGTGTGGAATTCTGATTCCTGACATTCCTTGCGATTGGAATTGGTTCCCCTGCGTTTCGCCCGGCCTCGAGCCGGGCTCTTTGTTGCACGCCGGACATGACTCAGAGCTTGCGGGGTTGAAGTCCCCTGTGGACCGAGCGAGCGGAACCACGAGCCAAACGCAACTGCGGAGTAAACGCCCGTGGGAAGGAGGCCGGAGGCAAGATTACAGACACGATGAACAAGAACCGAACATTGACGGATGCTAAGCCTGTTGCCTCAGTGATTGGCTTGCGGTGCTTGTCGGGAATTTCGCCCGGTTCCTCTTCCCGAATGGGCAAACTTTAACGCATACCCCACACACCTGAGCGCCAATGTCGGGACAAGCCTTGAATCGCAGTGTCTGTTCGACACATCGGCCAAGGCAAAGAGCATCCTCGCGGCTTTCATAGCGATCGTTCGTGCCGACGTTCTTGATCGCCGAAGCTGGGCAAGCCTTTGTGCATTCGGCGCACGTGCCACACCGGTTTTTCAGAGGTGTGTCGGCGCTCAACGGCATGTCCGTCAGCAAGGTCGAGAGCCTGATGCGGGGGCCGTATTGTGGGCTTACGATCAGGAGGCTCTTGCCTTGCCAGCCAATGCCGGCCATGCGCGCAACTGCTTTGTGGGAGATGCTGCCCAACAGGTTGGTATTATCCACAATCTGCGAAGCCGGGACCCCAAATGCTGAGAAGCCTCGCTGATTGATCCATTTCACAAGCCGGGCTGTGACAGTGTCCAGGGCTGCGTTCACCTCCCGGTAGTGCCGCGCGTAATCGGGCGTTGGAGCGCGATCAATGCCGTCAACGATTGCGTCAGCCAGATGAATCGCGATCGACACCGCCTTTGTAAACCGTTCGAGTATGTTTGCCGGCAGGACACACTGCTCTGCCTTGAACGGCCCTAAATCGGCAACGCCAACGAGGTCGGCACCGGCTTCTCTTGCAGCGACTTTCAGTTCTTCTGTCTGTTCCATATTACCACCATGCTGCGGCCCTTTCGGATCCGCGCGGTGAACAGGCTGGAAAAGCATAGCAAGAGATGAGGTCGTGTCGAGCGGCCTGAAAAGGAATCGGAATACCTCGGCTGCGCGGAGCGCCCGGGCACACCGACGGAACGCGCCCTGGAAGAATCCGCCGACGAAGCGTTTCGGTTGTTGGCCACAAATGGTTCCATATACCTCGTCGGCGAATCGCTCGGCACGGGTGTCGCGGCCTATCTGGCAGGACGATACCCACGATGCCGTTTTGCACTGCAGGTGCAAGCAGGCTGATCCAATCCTTGGATGCGGTCTGGTAACAAGTCCAGCCTCGATATGAACGCTCCGTCCTCGTAGAATTCCATCACCGACAGCGATGCCTGCTGAACAAACTCAATCGCCCACACAAGTCGCCAGTGTCCCCCAAGAGGTCACGGGGTTGCCCCGTCGCGTGGTCGTGGGAGGCATGAGCTGGCGCCACACCTTCGCCGCTCTGAAGCATCGCAACTTCCGGCTTTTTTTCGTCGGCCAACTCGTGTCGCTCATCGGGACATGGATGCAGAACACCGCGCAGGGCTGGCTGGTGTATCAGTTGACCGGCTCGAAAGCTTTGCTCGGCACCGTGGCCGCCGTTGGTTCCCTGCCCATGCTGCTGTTCTCGGTCTGGGGCGGCTCCGTGGCCGACCGGCATTCCAAGCGCACCGTGGTTCTCTTCACTCAGACCGGGATGATGCTGACGGCATTTGGGTTTGCCGCGTTGGTGGGGAGCGGGCACATCCAACCGTGGCACATCCTCGTGCTGGCAGCACTGGGTGGCGTGGCGATGGCCTTCGACATGCCCGCCCGGCAGGCGTTCATGGTGGAGATGACCAGCCGCGAAGACCTGATGAACGCGATTTCGCTGAACAGTTCCATATTCAACGGCGCGCGGGTAGTTGGCCCGGCTGTGGCAGGGTTCCTCATGGCGCAGGTGGGCATGACTTGGTGCTTTCTCCTGAACGGCCTGAGCTTCATTGCGGTCATCGCCGGATTGCTGATGATGCGCCTGCCCAAGTTTGTCGCCCCGGCAGAATCGGCCTCGACCGGGCGGCACATGCTTGAAGGCTTAGCCTATGTGGCAGGGCATCGGCGTGTCCGCACCCTGCTCCTGCTCTTTGCTGTGGTGGGCATATTTGGATGGTCGTATGCCGTCCTGCTGCCCGCGTATGCGAGGGACATTTTGCATGTTGGGGAACGCAGTTATGGCGCACTGCTCAGCGCCAACGGCCTCGGTGCTCTCTTGGGTGCGCTGACCTTGGCAACCTATGGCAGCCGCGTGCGGCCACGGCTGATGGTCTTCGGCGGGCTGTGGTTGTTCTCGGCCATGCTGCTGCTGCTGGCCGTTGTGCGTTGGTTCCCGCTCGTGCTGGTGTGCATGGCAGCGGGCGGTTGGGGAATGCTGCTCTACATCGCAACGACCAACACCCTCATTCAGACCAGCGTGTCGGATGCGACGCGGGGGCGGGTGATGGGCATTTGGGCGCTGGTATTCGGCGGCATGATGCCCTTTGGGGGACTCGAATCGGGTCTGCTGTCGCAGGCCATCGGTGTGCCGTGGACGGTCGCGGCAGGAGCATTGGTGTGCGCCGGTGCCGGTCTGGTCACGTGGTGGTCAGTGCGCCGCAATGCTCCAGCCCCGGTTGAGCCGCGTGCTTGAAGCTGTTCTGCACAGGCACCGCAGAGCACCGTAACGATTCCGGTGGATGCATTTTCGCAGGACGCCTCAATGCCCGCCCGTGACCGTGTACCCGCTCCGTCGCAAATCGTCCGCCAAATCCTTTTGCATCTGTGCTGTCCGCCGTGTACGGCGTCGGGTTCAGGTGCGAATACAGTTCCGGCAGCAGGCGGATGCCGTACCGCATCGTGCCCGAAAAATCAAAGACGCGCCGCCTTCACTTTCTGGCCAAGCGCCAGCCATGCTTCATTTACGTAGCCCCACCTTTTGACCAGCATTCTTAGCACACAGTACACCGCGAGCGCGGCGATCAGATGCTTGAGCGTGTGTCCGCTGACGAACCGCGTTGCTCCCCAAATTCTGGCGTCCAGCGCTTCCGCCATTTTGGCCAGGACATACAGGCCCGCCACCCACAGGAGATCGGCGCTGCGGCTGTAGCGCGGCGGGAACAGGACGATAATCAGGCCGACCAGCACAATCGAGAAATACTGGGCCGCCACATAAGGCCAGAGATTCCCGCTCCATCGCCAGCACGAAACGCTGGCCACGCCCGCCAGCACCAAAGGCCAGAGCAGCCGCAGCCCCACTTTCACATCAATCCGCTCTGCAATCGTCGCCGCCAAGATGGACATGAAAACCACCGTCATGGGCAGTCTGTCCCACACAAGGGTGGAGTCGTTCGGCTTCCAATGGTAATACGCGGAGCCAAAACAGGTGAACACAACACCGACGAAAAAAACAATGTAGGGCAATCGTTCATAGGACTCGATGAAGCTGGTGTCGGCTCCCACGGCTCGTTCCTCCCAAAGAAAGCTCAATCCCATCAAGCCGACGACGAGGAACCCGCCATTGGAGATCACGTTCAAAAAGTTTGGAATGCCAAGCAAGGATCGCTGGTCAGCAAACTGGTGATACCCCTGCGGCTGCCTGAGCGGCGGCAGGATCAGCACTGCCAACACCCCGGCCAGAGCGATAAGCACGACCAACCAGATGCGGCCCAGTTTTGTGAGGGGCAGAGTCATGCCGAACAGATTACCGGTACGCCGATCCAGCGTCATTGTTTCTTTGGCTCAGATGCTGCATTTCATTCGTGCGGCACGCCGGGCTTGTACTTGACTTTTGCGGCCCTGCGTGGCTCGTCTGGATCGTTGGTCGCACCGTCATCAGCACACATGAAATCTTTCAATCGTCGCAAGGTTGGAGCCGTGATTCTGGGAACCGCGTTGCTCATCGGCTTGGCACTACAGCATTCCGGCACGCCGCCGTTGCTCTGGGAGTCGCACAGCGACATGTCGGGAAACGCAAGCGATGGGATTGCGATGACTCGCCTCACGATCCATTTTTCGCTGGTTGTTTTAGCTTTGATGGCGATCACTGGATTAGTGTTGTCGGTGTTGCCAGAACATGAAAAGACGAACACCTAACCAAGCAGACGCACCAAACCCCGCGATTGCGTCTCTGTTCCATGCCGGGCGTCATTGGCGCGGGACCGGTGATCCCCAACGCTGGGGCATCATGGTTGGCCACAGAACAGCTTGATCGAGGACAGGAGAGCAAATCAGAAAACAAACATCCGGCAAATGCGCTCCAGCGAAGCGCCGCTCCGCTTCTCCCCTCAACGTTGTTTTGAAATTCCTTGTCGGCGGAAAAACTTAATCCTGATCCACGATCTTCACCGCCCATTCCGGATAAGGCTTCGCGCCCATCGTCGCGCGCCACAAAATGCGGTTGAACAAATCTTCCGGGCACTGATCTTCCTTGTCCAACGGCAGACGCGCGGAAACGTAAGCGTCCTTGCGGAGTTTCGCGTCGGAAATTTTCTTCGGCGGGGGATTCATCTCGTCCAGCGGCACTTGATTGGTCACGGCGTCGAACGCGGTGTAGTCCGGCACGTTGGTGAAGCAGTCAAACATCGGCGTGGCCGTCGCATCCATCTGGTTCATCGGCGGCAACCCCAAAATCAATTCCATCGTGCGGATCAAACTGGTCTGGTTGTATTGCGCGCTGATGGTCGCGCCGCGTTTCGTATAAGCGCTGGCGACGTAAGCAGTCGTGCGAAAACCGCTGACGTGATCCCAGCCGGCTTGCGGATCGTCTTCAACCGCAAAAATGCAGGTGTTCGTCCAGAATCTGCCGTGGCTGACGGCGTCAACAATTCGGCCCATCGCCAGGTCATTGTCGGCAACCTGCGCTTCGGGCGTGGGCGAGCCAAACCGCGTTCCGCTGGTGTGGTCAGAAGGCAGCCAGAGGATTGACAGATTCGGAAGATTTCCCGTCTGCTCAAACTGGTTCAACTCCTTGATGAACTGCGCGGCGCGGAAAACGTCGGGCACGTCCAAATCCCAACTCGCCGTGTTCGTGACCATGAAAGGCCGGAGCGACTCGACATCGGGTTCGCACGTGTAGGCGATGGCGTTTGAGCCGCCCACGAAATCGAGGTAGCAGGCGAGGAAATCGAGCGCGCCTTTTTGCGCGGGATCTTTCCAGGCTTTGTGCGTCGTGGTAAATTCACCATAGTCGCGCACCGTTTTGCCGTGCGACAATGCGTTGTCCCAGATGAAACCCGCGGGCGAATAGGCGAGCGCGTCGCGTCCGCCCTCGCCGAAACCGCCACAGGGATAACTGCGCGGCCAGCCGGCGAAGGAGCGCTCGACATAATCGTTGGCGAGCGCGCTGTCGGCCCATTGATGGCCGTCCGCGCTCAACATCCCGGAGCAATAGATGTTGTCGAGCAGCACAAAATTGCGGACGAGCTTGTGTTGGTTCGGCGTCACGCTCTCGCCAAAATTACAAATGCCGGCGTCGCCATTGCCAGTCTTCACGTCGCCGAGAATCTGGTCGTAGGTGCGGTTTTCCTTGATGATGTAAATGACGTGCTGGAAAACGCTCGGTTCGCCGGCGCGTTCAGGCACTGGTTTTGCGATCTGATTTTCACGCACGGGCAACTTCGCTTGCGCCAGCAACGGATAACGCAAATCCGCCAGCGCCGTCCGCGTGAACTTCGCCAGCTCTCTGGCTGACGGCACGGAAATCAGGGAAAGCGTGTTGTAATATTGGAACACGCTGAAGGGCGCGCGTCCATTGCCCATGCCTTTGATGTTGGCGACGCAAATTTGTTTGCGGCCCGCATCAAAAACAATCGCGCCGGGAAACCAACCGACGGGAATCAGGCCGAGCAGTTTTGATTGGCCCGGTTTGAACTGAAAAACGGCAATGGCGTTTTGCGTGCCGTTGCAGACAAAAAGTTTTCCGCCGGATTTGTCGAACACCAGTGCGTTCGGCTGCGCGCCAAACGGGTCGCCCGGATTTTGCCGCGCAAAAATCGTCTCCACGATTCTGTCGGTGCGCGTGTCAACGACGCTCAACGTGTCCCCGCCCGCATTGGCGACCACCAGAAATTTTCCGTTCGGCGACAGCGCGAGCGCAGAGGCGTGCAGGCCGGCGACAATTTCCGTTTGGTTGGTGCTGTCGAGATCAATCACCGAAATCGAGCCTTCATCGGCGATGAAACGAACCGGATCAACACGCACCAACGTGCCGCGTCCCGCCGGGCCGGTGACGCTTTTGGCATCCGGCCGTCGCCCACCCCAGTTGCTGACGTAAATCTTTTCCCCGGCCACGACCACGTCGTAAGGCGCGACGCCGACATCCCAAATCCGCAAGACTTTCCCCGTCGCCGCATCCAGTTCAGCGAGCCGGTTGGAAAGGTTCAGCGCAACGTAAATCCTTTTGCCATCCGGCGAAACCGCGATGCCTGTGGGAATTTCTGCTTTGCGGCCGGGCGCATTTGCCGGCGGCAACGCGATGGAAAACAGGGGCGAAATTTCCTTGTCTTTGCCGACGCCGAAGACCTTGATGTCGCCATTGACGTTTGACAGATAAATGCGCGAACCGTCGGGTGAAAAGGTCAGGCCGGTGAAACTCAACTGCGCCTTTTCGTCCTGGTTTAGAATCGCCGCCGCCACGGGAGCTGCTTCCTGAACTTTGTCGGACGGCAACGCAACGCGCTGCAGAATTCTTCCGGTTTGAGTCCCGATGACAATCAGTTGATGCACCTGGCCAGCCGTCACAAGAATGCTGTTGTCGGGACTCAAAGCCAGCGCGTGCGGCCGTATGGGTGGAAGCTCGACCTGCCAGCCTGCGGGCGTGAGGATTTGATTGACCGGCGTGACAAACTTGTTGTGGATGAACCCGCTGTAGCTGGGGCCAACGGTTTCAGTTGTGGCGTCAAAATTATCCGCCGCTTCTGCCGCCCGCATGGCATTGACCATAAAAAACGAGGTGAGCAGACAAAAACAACGGACGGCGATCTTACGTTTCACGCAGCCAAAACACTAACGCCGCCTGGTTTGCTTTCAACCAAAAATACTGCTGCGTGGCGGTGACCGGTTGACTCTTTTTCATCGACATCATATCTTGCTTGCGTGACGGCAAAGCGTGGTTGGTGTAGTGATGTGTTCCGAAGGCTTGGCGATGCGTTGATGATCCTGGCTGTGCTCGCAGCGACGGGTACGCATTGGACCGTGCTTCAATCCATTGCGTGGACAAGGATGCTCGCAGATAACCTTGGCAGTTCTTCCCTCACCGAGGCGGTTCAAAAGACATTCGATGGCAAACATCCTTGCTGTCTCTGCAAAGCGATTGCCTCTGGAAAGAAATCCGAGCAGAAAAAGGAGTACACCGCACAATTGCAGAAACTTGAATTTCCACTGGTCAGAGAAAATCTCATTTTGATTGCACCGTCGAATTTTCAACTTTTGCCGCAGGCAAACACTTTCGCCCATTCTCTCACCCAAAAGCCGCCGACCCCACCGCCGCGCGGCATCTTCGCTTAATCAATCGCAGTTGGGTTGCTCGCGTCATATCGGCGCGGGCGTAAACTGTTTCCTTTGACTTCGAGAGCGCTAGTGCGCGCCCTCGCAACCTCTTGATTTTGGAAATGAAGAACAGATTTAATTCAGTAGTAACGGTCAAAGTGAGTTGTGGTTTGTTGGCCGGAATGCTCGCGCCGAGCATTGTTCATGCTTGTGCCTGCGGATGCGGGGTTTTTGACGTAGGCACCAGTTCAATGTTTCCTAGCGGCCAAGGCGGAATGGCTTTCCTGCAATATGACTATCAGGATCAGAATCACAATTGGAGCGGCACCTCGCAAGCGCCGGCGTCGAACAATGACGACAAGGAAATCAGGACGGATTTCGTCACTGCCGGTCTTCAGTATATGTTCAATCGGAGCTGGGGTGTTCAAGCCCAAGTGCCCTACGATTTTCGCTACTTCAAGACCAAGGACGACGCGGGCGACATCGTGTCGCGAAACTGGAGTCAACTTGGCGACATTCGGATTCAAGGAATTTACACCGGATTTATGGCAGACTTGTCTGCGGGCGTGACCTTCGGCGTGAAATTGCCGACGGGCAGTCATTCGTTTGACCCTGACGTTGTCGACCGCGACACACAAATCGGCACGGGCAGCACAGACATTTTGCTCGGTGGCTTTTATCGCGATAATCTGGATCGCAACCAAAAATGGGACTGGTTTGCGCAGTTGCAACTGGATGTGCCGTTGCTGATTCAAAATCAATATCGTCCAGGCGTGGAGCTCGATACGGCAGCGGGAATTGATTACAAGGGGTTCTCGCTCGGTCGCGTGCGAATCTCCCCGCTGGCACAGGTGATTTTTTCCGAACGGACAAGTGACAGCGGTGCCGCCGCGGATTCCTCAAATTCCGGCTACCAGCGCCTCATGCTTTCACCGGGAATCGAATGTCACATTCATCCGGTGATACTATATGCGGATGCGGAATTCCCCGTTTATCAGAACTTCACCGGCAATCAACTGGCCGCGCCGGTGCTGTTCAAGGCAAGCCTGAGCTTTATGTTCTGATTGTCATTGGCTGACCAATTCAAGGTCATGTTCACGCTGAATGCTCTGGAGAGATTGGCGGGACATAATACCTCGGCGGTGGAACCCGCCGCAAAAGCGCTTCCGGCTTTCATTAACACCGCCTCGTCGACGAACAGCGGTGCCAGAAACAAATCGTGACAAACCATCACCACTGTGCGGCCCTCAGCGGCCAAGACTTGTGCCAGACGGTAAAGTCCAAGCTGATGCTTGATGTCGAGATGCGAGGCAGGTTCATCCCATAGCATCACGGGCGCTTCAATCTCTGACTCGATCAAGAACCGTTCGAAGCGATGAGTGCGTCCGGCAAATCGCGATACCAGCCACGAAAAACACTCGTCAGGTGAATCCCAAAATGCCAGCCTGGGCAGCACTCTTGGCCCAAGTTGAGCCGGTACCGGGAAAATTACGGATTTTTTCCATGCCTGCCAGGTGCGCAAGCGAAGAATTTTCTGGCTTTCCCGGGGGTAGTGGTGATATGTGCATCGTCAGTTTGGCAACTGATTTTTTTCAGAAGCCCCCGGCGCAATTCTGGCCAAAAGATCGGTAGAATAGGGTTAGCAAAGTTGCGCGGGAGTCTTAAGACTTGCATCATGAAAGCTGTCAACTCCGCCTGTCCCAGGCACTCGTTCCTCCACCCAATCGTCAGTTTTTCCGCCCAACCACGCGGGTGGGTGCGGCGCTGGTTTGGCTTCCTGCTGCTGTCGGGGATGGTCTCAGGGGCGGCCGCCCAGAACATCGCCGTTGCAGTAGGCGTCGACGCGCGGCAAAACCAGCACGCCATAAGCCCATTGATTTACGGCGTGGCCTTCGCGGCCTCCTCCAGCCAACTCTTGGATTTGAATTGCCCAGTGAACCGGTCGGGTGGCAACGCCGAGACCCGCTATAATTGGCTGATCGATGCGCACAATCGCGCAGCCGATTGGTATTTCGAGAGCATCGCCGATGGCTGGGGGACTCCCGGCGGATACGATGACAGCTTCATCAGTCTCAGCAAGAGTGGCGGAGCCAATCCGATGATCACGATTCCCATGATTGGATGGGCCTGCAAATTGGGGTCTGGGCGCGCCACGCTGGACAGCTTTTCCGTTGCCAAATACGGCCCCCAAACAGCGACCGATCCCTATTGGTCCGATGCCGGCAACGGCATCAGCACCGCATCGGGCCATCCTTACATTGTCAATAACCCGAACGACGCGGATTTCCAGACCAACTCCAGTTTCCAAGTGGGTTGGCTGCAGCACATCACGAATACATGGGGTGTTTCCACGAATGGTGGCGTCAAATACTACCTTATGGATAACGAACACAGCATCTGGTTTTCAACACACCGTGATGTCCACCCCATCGGCCCAACCATGCAGGAGATCTTCGGTGATATCGTGACTAATGCCACCCTCGTGAAATCCAACGACCCCAACGCGCTGGTTTTGGCACCGGAAGAATGGGGTTGGGGCGGTTATTTCAACAGCGGTTACGACCAACAGAATTCCGGCGGTCATGACCGCGCCGCCAACGGTGGCTGGGATTATTGCCCCTGGCTGTTGAACCAACTCCATCAACATGATATCGGCACTGGCCAGCGTTTGCTGGATTACTTCACTCTCCATTGTTATCCCCAGGAGGGCAACGTGGGAAGCGGCACCGATGTCTCTACGACGACCGCACTTCTGCGCAATCAGACCACGCGCGTGTTCTGGGATACGACCTATGTCGATCCGAGCTGGATCAACCAGGTGGTGATGCTGATCCCGCGCATGAAGAACTGGGTGGCCGCCTATTATCCGGGCACAAAAATCGGCGTCACCGAGTATAACTGGGGTGCCGAAGGCTATATCAACGGCGCGACTGCCCAAGCGGATATTTTCGGCATCTTCGGCCGCGAAGGACTGGACCTGGCGACGCGTTGGACCACGCCCAACACAGGCACGCCCACTTACAATGCAATGAAGATGTATCGCAATTACGACGGTAACAAATCCACCTTCGGCGATACCAGCGTCTTGGACACTGTATCCGCCAATGTGGATTACGTTTCCTCGTTCGCTGCCGTGCGCTCCAGCGACGGAGCCATGACGGTGATGGTGATCAACAAGCAGTTGACCGCTACCGCGACGGTGACGTTGAACCTCACCAATTTCACGAGTTCGGGCACAGCTCAAGTGTGGCAGCTCACCTCGGCCAACGCCATCAGCCAACTGAGCAATCTGACCGTCACGGCGAATTCTCTGAACACGACCGTCCCGGCCCAGAGCATTACCCTCTTCGTCATGCCGGGAATTGTCGCGCTGCCGCCACTCGTCACTGCTGAGCCAGTCAGCCAGAGTGTAGCTGCGGGCGGCAGTGTGACTTTTAGCGTGACCGCCAGCGGAACCGCGCCTTTCAGCTATGCCTGGTATCGGAATAGCGCGAGCATTGCCGCAGCCACCAATTCCAGTTATACGACAAACAATGTGCAATTGGCTGATTCAGGCAGCCACTTTGTCTGTGTCATTAGCAATGCCTATGGAAGCGTGACCAGCAGCATCGCCGCGCTGACCGTTGGGTTACCGCCTTCGATCAGCCTAGAGCCGACCAATGTGAGCGTATTGCCGGGAGGAACTGCAATATTCAGCGTGGGAGTATCTGGAACTGGCCCATTCAGTTATCAGTGGCAATTGAATGGCACCAATCTTCCCAACGGAATTATCACCACGGTGGCGGGCAACGGCAGTGCTGGCTATTCCGGCGACGGTGCCGCTGCCACCAATGCCAGCCTTTATTGGCCTACTGCTGTAGCCTTGGATGCGTCCGATAGCTTGCTTATTGCAGACGAGCAGAACAGCGTTATCCGCAAAGTAACTGCCAACGGTATCATCACGACGGAAGCGGGCAATGGCAGTGCCGGCTATTCCGGCGACGGCGGTCCAGCCACCAATGCTAGCCTTTATTGGCCTGACGGTGTGACTGTCGATGCCGCCGGCAATCTGTTCATCGCCGACTCGGCGAACAACGTAATTCGCAAAGTCGACACCAACGGTATCATCACAACCGTGGCGGGCAATGGTAGTGCTGGTTATTCCGGCGACGGCGGCCAAGCCACGAATGCCAGCCTGTCTTACCCTGAAGGCGTCGCCTTGGCCAGCTCCGGCAATCTGTTGATTTCCGATTGGGTCAACAACGTCATCCGCAAAGTTGACACCAACGGTATCATCAGGACCGTGGCGGGCAACGGCAGTGCTGGCTATTCCGGCGACGGCGGGTCAGCCACAAACGCGAGCTTGAATGGGCCTTACAGTGTGGCGTTGGGAATGTTGGGCAGCTTGTTCATTTCGGATACAGACAACCAACGCATCCGTGAAGTGGATACGAACGGCGTTATCACAACGGTGGCGGGCAACGGCAGCACTGGCTATTCCGGCGACCGTGGTATGGCTACTAATGCCAGTCTGTATTATCCTGCGGATGTGGCCCTGGATGTCTACGGGAATCTGTTTATTGCGGACGAACAGAACAACGTTATCCGCAAAGTTGACACCAACGGTATCATCACCACCATGGCAGGGAATGGCAGTGCCGGCTATTCCGGCGACGGAGGCGCGGCCACCAATGCAAGCCTGAGCGGGCCTTACGGTTTGGCCTTAGACATCTGCGGCAACCTGTTTGTTGCGGATACGTTCAACAACCGCGTGCGGGAGGTTATGCTATTTGCCAGTTATCCCACGCTGACGCTGAACAATGTCACCCCGAACAACGCGCCCAACTACACGGTCATCATCACCGGTTCGTACGGCAGCGTTACGAGCAGCGTTGCTACGCTCACGGTGACTCTGCCAGCGCCGAACCTGCTGACTTGTTGGACTACCAGTGGCTTGTTGAAGTTTACTTGGGCTGCCGTGCCCAACCAGACCTATCTGGTGCAATACACAACTAATCTCAACTCCACCAATTGGCTCAGCTTGGGCAGCCCTATCACCGCCACCAACAGCACCGCGTCCGCGTCGGATTTCATCGGGCCTGATCAGAAACGGTTCTACCGCGTTGTGCTGTTGCTATCGCCATAGACAGGGCGCACTTGTTTCAAATCCTGAAGCGAACGCCTGCTACAGACCCGCCTACAACAGTTGAGGCGGTTCAACTGATGCATCTCGTAGCAGAGAAAGGGCAATCATTATCCTTCTTACTCCACTAGGCCATCTAGCGTGTGCTCCAGCAACTCAGGAAATCGCCCGTCCTGCAAAATAGCGTGTAGTAGTGGCGTGGTTTGGATGTTGGCGGGCCTGGAGGTATTCAATGACGTGCTGTTGACTGCGAGTGATCCAGCCGACCAAGCAAATCATGAAGAATTGAAGGCCGTTCACTTCCTGAGCATGGAGTTTCGGGCACGGCGTAGCCAGTGTTTCTCCACTGGCGTGAGACATCAACTTGGGAGCAATGGCCGGCTTTTCAAGACGTTGCCCTTAAACGCGAGTTTTCGGACAGTACGAGGTGCCGCGACCGATCGGCGACCTGCAGGGATTACAATCTATTTTATGAGATTGATTAAGAGTTGACCGTGGTGGTCTATCGAATCTGAATAGTTGTCCATGATTTCCTTGTACAACGCCGCCGCTTTCTCATTCTCCTTGGTTTTGCTATAGTAATCCGCCAACCAAAACCGTGCAAAGGCTCCAACCTGGACTCCGTCGCCATAATAGCAATCGTCGTATTTCTCAATACAGTCTTTGAAATATTTCTCGGATTCCGGTCCAGTTGTGGTCTGCGCTAACTGGAGGAGGATGCACCCGGTTCGGTTCGCATCGGGGAATTTCTGCAACATCTGATTCACGCTCTCAATGAACTCCGGTGATCTCAACTTGCTTTGCGCCGCCGCGTACGTGTTCTCCGCTTCCGTCAATTGCTCCTCGGTGTATTTCTTTCGGTCCAGATCGCAGCGTTGGTTGAATTCTTCACGGTAGGCACGTTGCCTTTCCTGCTGCTCCATTTGAAGTTTCGCCGGCAGCAATGATTTCTCCATCTCACTCATTCTCTTCTCCAAAGCTGCCACCTCTGCCCTCAATTGCTTCACTTCCCGGGTGTCCTTCTCTCCCGTCACGTTGCACCCCGCTGAAACCAGGACCATCGCCAATACCAGCCCAAATGCGGCCACGGACTGCTTTTGTTTCCAGATTCCTAATTCTTTTCCCAAGCGGCGCAGCCGCTCGGTGATTTGGGCAGTTCCATTGGCGGTGAGTTGGGTTTCCACTTCAGGAATGGCCAGCACGCGAAGAGTCATCTGGGCCAATATGCGCGCATACGAAGCACGATTTTCCATTTGAGAGGACGCCATGCGGTCGGCTTCCTCCTCGCACGCCAGGCTGTGGGCCTCGGGAACTTTCCAAACCAGAGGGTGGAACCAAAAAAGCGCCTTCATCCACCGCCAACCGGCACACCACAGCAAATCGTACCTGCGCAGATGCGCAATTTCATGTCCCAACAGCGCCGCCATTTCTTCGGAAGACAAGCTTTGCGCCAGTTTGCCAGGCAGCATGATGACGGGATGGGTGAGTCCGAAAACAAACGGCGAAACAGCCGAATCTGAAACCAGCACTCGAACCAAACGCCTGATCCGCAATCGCTGCAAAATCTCGCCGGCCAGCAATTGGATGGCTGGAGCAGCCGGGATCGCAGCTCGCTTCAAATTGGAGAGTTGGATCATAAAGCGCACCAGGCGAAGCGCTCCCCCAAGGGCGCCTGTGGCCCAGAGGGTGATCAGCATGCCGTTCCAAGAAATCGTCAAAAAAAGGCTGCCCGCTGGACGATGAACCCCATCGACCGCCGCGCCGTCCTTCGCCGCCTCCACCACCCCAGGCGCAACCGGCCGCGCCATCCCAGGCGGAATGGTGCCCTCCGCCAGGCTCGGCGCAGCCAAACTTGGTGTTGCCGTCGCGATCCCGCCAAAGTCATGAACCGGGATCTGAAACACCGGCAGTGGGAGAAACCGAGTGAGCGGCAGGGCCAGCCCAAAACAGAAAACCCCGCGCCAGAGGATCAGCCGCCACCGGGCATCCCGGGAGCGAAGCAGCCCATGAGCCGTCCAGCCAAGCACGAGCAGTACGGTCCACCTCCAGAGAATCCCAAAAACCTCCGACTGAGAGAGATCGAGCAGAGTTTTCATAGCAATTTCCTTCTTGTTTTTTGTGAGGTGTTTTCAGCAGTGGTGCGGCGGATCAGTTCCAAGTCATCCGGTTTGATGTCCCCGGTCTCCACCAATTGGGCGACCAGTTCCCGGCTCGAACCTCCGGCAAAAACCCGCGTCATTGTCTTGAGCATGTCCTGGAGCAAGCTCGTTTTTTTGACGCACACGTCATACAAAAATACTTTGCCATGAAGCTTCCGGACAACGTGCCCTTTTTCCACCAAGTTGACGAGAACCGAACGCAACGTTGCGTTTTCAATGGGCCAGGAAAAACGGCTCTGAATATGGGCGGGCTTCAGTTCGCCCCCCTCCCAAAGGATTCTCAAAGCCTCCAGCTCGTTCTGATTCAAAGATGTCATTCGCATGTGTGACTTTGTCGCACATTAAAACCCAGTCGTCAACATAAAAGTGTGAAATGTTCACACTTTCTGGGCAACCATTTGGCTGATTTTGTGCCGCTCAAGATTGACGTGGATAGTCCCATGCCGGGATTCTTGGCGAGATTCGGCTTTTGATTCACTGGCTTTTTTTCCGCTTGCACAATTCGACCGGTACATGCTATTTATTCTGCGTGGTAGGCGAACAATAAGTAGCATTATGCAGAATGCGATCAATCAGACGAATCTCGACCAAGCCCTCGCGCTTTTGGCTGGCCGACTTGACCAAATTCACTTCAAACTTGACGCGGCGGCAGATTAACGGGACGGCACGCATCTGAACGATCTCAAGGCGCTTCGTCCGAGCGGAGCCGAACTTGAAGCCGCTGCCCGCTGGGCGATGACGCACGACGTCTCGGAAGGCTTCAAGATGGTTTTGAAAGAATTGCTCACGCAACTTGGCCATGAATCTGTCGCTAAAAATATTTAAGGGCGAGTATCAAACTCTGCTGCTGGATTTTCTCTGGCGTCAGTGGTCCGCCCTGGGTGTGGCCGGTCAGACTCGTGCAGAGGATGACTGGATCATTGACACCGAGGCGTTGCTGCTTTTGACATGCACGGTAGGCCGGTACGATCCGCGCCTCTTCGACGAAATGCTCGACTGGCTGCAAGCGAACGGGTGGCTCATCAACGTGATGCGGCTCAAGCGTATCCTCCGCACTGAAACATTTGCGGGCGAACCGGTGTTGGCGGCGATAGCCGGGCTATTGGCAAAGGGAGCGGATGCGCCCAAGTGGAAACAGCTTGCCGCATCGGCCACGCCGCCCGCCGCCGCTGAGGCATTGTTCCTCAGTGAAGACGGGCAACCGATTCCAGCGATCGGCGAACCCGAGCCGCTTTTTGCGCGTTACGGATGGCAGCGCGGGCCACTGCGGTTACGCGGCTACTCGCAGGAATTCCGCCCGACACAAACTGCCAATCTGGTGCTGCAGCTACGCGCGTTGTTCGGCATCAACGTCCGCTGTGAGATTGTGCTGTATCTGCTGACGCACGATGCAGCCCATCCTTCGCAGATTGCGCATGAGGCTTATTATTTTGAGCGGGCAGTGCAAGGCACACTCGCGGACATGAGCCGGTCGGGCGTGATCCAGGTCCGCGCAGCCAGCCGGGAGAAGCATTACTGGCTCAAGCAGGAACAGTGGATGCAGTTGCTCAATCGCGGCGAACAATCCGCGCCAAAATGGGTCACCTGGCCGCCTCTGTTCAGTGCGCTGGAGCAAATCTGGTTGCGGTTGAACGATGCGAAATTGCACCACTTGGAACCGCTGCTCCAGGCGTCTGAGGTTCGTCAACTCATGACGAAAATTCGGCCTTCTCTCGAACGTTCAGGCTTCGACCGCACACTTTCAGATGACCGCCAACATCTGGGCGAGTCCTATCTGCCCGTGTTTATTGCAGACGTGAAGAGACTGTTGGCATAAACCGAACTGTTGCTTCATCGTTTCACTCATGGTTGTGAGTGTGGAACGATCGGCACTGCCGCAATAAGCGTGCAGTGGGCGAGCGGAAACCGAGCAGTGGCCATGATCTGCACGGGCTGCCAAACTGGTGAAGATTCCAGTGAAATTCGAGCCCTCGACTTTTTCCAAACCCCTAAGTCGTAACGCTCAAGAGTTGGAGCCGAGGGTCGGAATCGAACGCATCCCCGCTTCCACAAGCCACTCGAAATCAATCGTCTATGGCATCGCTGACTGTCTGAATCTAATGGGGTTGCCGAGTTGTTTTGAAGCACTTCGTTGGTCGCATGCAGAAAACCGAAGACCTTCGCAATGCCGACGTAGGGGACGGCTTGATAAAGAATCTCTTTGATCTCTACGGGCGTCAGACCGACGTTGAGTGCCGCGCCAACCATGACCTTGTATTCGCCGAGCGCCTGAGAGGCGATCGTTGACGCCAAAATAATCATCACTCTCGTCTTGGTGTCCAATTTGCCCTGGCCGATGACCTCGTCGAAGGTCCAGTTGTCGAAAAGCGCGATGAACTCCGGATCCGACTTTTGCAGTTTGGATTCGTGATTCGGGAAAAGCTCCTCGTGGTTCTTAACGGCGTTCTCGGTGAGGTGAATTTGTTTCATGATTTGGCCGGGCGCTCAGGCGCCGTATTGTTCGTCGCTGACTTTTTCCATCCAGCCGGCGCTCTTACCGTCGAGCACTTCCACAATGGCGATGTGCGTCATCGCTGTCGTCGGTCCAGCGCCATGCCAGTGTTTCTCGCCTGGTGGAAACCAGACCACGTCGCCCGGCCGAATTTCTTCAATTGGGCCGCCCCAACGTTGCACGCGCCCGCAGCCGGCGGTCACAATCAGCGTTTGACCCAATGGATGCGTGTGCCATGCCGTGCGAGCGCCCGGCTCAAACGTGACACTGGCACCAAACAAGCGTGCCGGAGCGGGAGCTTGTAACAGCGGGTCAATACGCACCGTGCCGGTAAAATACTCGGCCGGTCCTTTGCTTGAAGGTTGCGAACCACTTCGTTTAATTTCCATAATGTAGTTTGGTTTTGCGGTAAATTTACTCCCGTGCCACTCGGCTGATTGCCTCAAACTATCTTGTGGACCCCCAAACTGCTCCGGATTTCGAGGCCTGGTGTCGTCGCCAGTTTGACGACGAGGTCCGCCACACTCTTGCGCGAGACCACTTCGGAGGAGTTTTTGAAAGGCTCGCCTTTTCGCGTCGTCCCGTAGTCGATTTCGTCGCGGTTGTTCAGCCAAGCGGGCCGCAGGATGGTGTAATCGAGCCCGGATGCCTCGATGACGCTGGCAGCCTTGCAGTAGGGTTCAAGAATGCTGCCATGACGTTCACCCGGAATCTCGTCATAGATTCCCATCGAGCTGATGAAGATTAGGCGTTTGAGGCCGGTCTTCTCCATGGCCTTCACGATACACCGGGCTTGCTGTTCCAACTGGCCGGCGAGATTCGCATAGACCACATCCTGGCCAGCCATGGCCGCCTCCAGCGTCTTCGTATCCAAGACGTCGCCTTCCACCACGCGCACGCGGTCGGCGTGGCCGGATAACTTGAGCCGCCGGGCATTGCGCAGGTAAAGCGTCAGCCGCGCGTCGGTGTGCTTCAAGAACAGGTCGGTGGCCACACGGGCAATCTGGCCGTGTGCACCTAGAATGAGGATGTTGGTCATGGCGGCAAAGCTGGTTCGGTCTCACCGTCCGACCAATTTCTGCAGATTTTCCGGGTAGCGCGCCCCTTGAACCGTGATCTTGGAAGCCACGCTTTCAAGTTCACGCAGGTCTTCCGGCGAAAGTTGAACCGAGGCCGCCCCGGCATTTTCGCGCAAGCGATGCAGCTTCGTGGTGCCGGGGATGGGAACAATCCACGGCTTTTGGGCCAGCAGCCAAGCCAGCGCGACCTGGGCGGGGGTCACCTTTTTCTGTTCCGCAAATTTCGCAAGCACCTCAACGAGGGCCTGATTCGCTTTGCGATTTTCCGCGCTAAAGCGAGGGACCTTGTTGCGGAAATCGGTGCTGTCAAACTTCGTATTCTCGTTGATTGCACCCGTGAGGAAGCCCTTGCCCAAGGGACTGAACGGAACAAATCCGATTCCCAATTCTTCCAGCGTCGGCAACACTTCCGCTTCCGGCTCTCGCCACCATAGCGAGTATTCGCTCTGGAGAGCTGTCACCGGCAGGACGGCGTGCGCGCGGCGGATGGTTTGCACCCCGGCTTCAGACAGGCCGAAGTGCTTGACCTTGCCTTGCTGAATCAACTCTTTCACCGTCCCAGCCACGTCTTCGATGGGCACGTTGGGATCAACCCGATGCTGGTAGAGCAAGTCAATCGTCTGGACCTTGAGCCGCTTGAGCGAAGCCTCAACCACACGCTTGATGCGCGCAGGTTCGCTGATTACACCGCCCTGCTTGCCGCCGTCGCAATCGAATCCGAACTTGGTGGCGATGACCACCTGTTTGCGGAACGGAGCGAGGGCTTCGCCGACGAGTTCCTCGTTGGTGAAGGGGCCATAGACTTCGGCGGTATCGAAGAACGTGACGCCGAGTTCGACGGCTTTCCGAATCAGCGAGATCATCTCCTGCTTGTCGGCAGCCGGGCCGTAACCAAAGCTCATGCTCATGCAGCCGAGACCGAGGGCCGAGACTTCCAAACCACTCTTACCAAGTTTGCGCTTTTGCATAATTGAATTCCTTTGTTTTGGTTTATTATTGAGTGTCACAATGGTTACTCATGCTTTGAGTGAAGCCATATCAATGCAGAAGCGGTATTTCACATCGGATTTGACCAGTCGCTCGTAAGCTTCGTTGACTTTCTGGATGGGGATGATTTCGACATCGGCGGTGATGTTATGTTTCCCGCAAAAGTCGAGCATCTCCTGGGTCTCGGCGATGCCGCCGATGATGGAGCCGGCAAGATTGCGGCGGCCCATCAACAGGCTGAAGGCAGAGACGGACATCGGTTTCTCCGGCGCGCCGACAATGACGAGCGTGCTGTCGTGGGCGAGCAGGTTCAGGTAGGCATTGACGTCGTGATCCGCGGCGATGGTATCAAGGATGAAGTCGAAACTGCCCGCGTGCTTCTTCATCTCATCGGCGTTGCGGGAGATGACGACCTCGTCGGCGCCGAGGCGAAGCGCGTCCTCCTTCTTCTTCGACGAAGTCGTGAAGACGACGGTGTGCGCCCCCAACGCGTGCGAAATTTTCACGCCCATGTGGCCCAAGCCGCCAAGGCCGGCGATGCCAACCTTCTTGCCCTTGGTGACGCCCCAGCGGCGGAGGGGCGAATAGGTCGTGATGCCCGCGCACAAGAGCGGTGCGACGCCGGCAAGATTAAGGTTGGTCGGGACACGCAGGACGAAATGTTCGTCCACAACGATGCTATTGGAGTAGCCCCCGTAGGTGACGGGGGCGGTCTTGTGCTTGTCCGGCGAATTGAAGGTGAGCGTCTGATTCGGGCACAAGTTTTCGCGGTTGGCCTGGCAGTGCGGGCAGGTGTGGTCGGAATCAACCAGACAACCCACCCCGACAAGGTCGCCGGGCTTATGTTTTCTGACGGCAGAGCCGGCTTTGGTGACGCGGCCGACAATCTCGTGGCCCGGCACAATCGGGTAAACCGTGGGCATGATGGTGCTCCACTCGTTGCGCACTTGGTGCAGGTCGGAGTGGCAGATGCCGCAAAACAGGATTTCAATCTGCACGTCGCGTTCTGTCGGATCGCGGCGCGGGATGGTGGTGGAAGCCAGCAGCGAGGTCGCACTGGCAGCGGAATATGCTTTCGTGTGATTCATAAATGTTGTTTTTTTATTTCAAAGTCTGAAACGACTTTACATCACATGGGCGCGGCCGTCGCACCCGGGGTTGCTCCTGCTGTTCTGATATTGCTCAAAAGCGCAGGTCAGGGCACAGGCCGAAACCGCATCGAGAAGCCGTGCCGCAAGCGGGAAGTCAACGCTGCTGGCGATAATCGCTAGGAGAAAGGCCGGTTTCCCGGCGGAAAAATCGGGCGAAATGGCTGGGGTTGGCGTAGCCGACATCAAGGGCAACGTCCACCACGTTCCTTTTCGTTTCGCGGAGCAGTCGTCTGGCTTCGTCCATCCGCAATGTCAGCAGGTAGCGTGACGGCGACACTCCCATGGCATTCTTAAACAGGCGAATGAAGTAAAACTTGCTCACCCCCGCTTGGACCGCCAGTTGATCCAGGTTGAAGTCTTCGGCCATGTGTTCCGCCATCCAGTTGGATATTTGCCGGAGCTTGAAGCCCGGCAGGGACGGGCTACCGCTATGCGACTCCTTGACCGTTTCGGCATAGTTTCGCGCCAGATGGATGGCGATGGCCTGCGCGATGCCTTGCAGAAAAAGCGGGCTGGCGTGCCGGCGCATCAATTCCTCGTGCACTCGCTCCATCAACGAATTCAACGCCACGTCGGTGAAGGCTGAAATACTCCGCAGTTGGGCATGGACCGCATCGTCCCCGAAAACTTCTTCCATGGCGCGTTGAAGCAGCGGCAGCGCGATGAATACCGCCATGGATTCAAACGGTTCGGGAGTCACCGCTTTCCAGCGGCAATCGTAGGGCGCGCCTCCCGAAGTGAGAAAGAAAGAACCCTTCGTAAGCCGCTGCGTGATCCAAGGCCCTTTGCTTTCCCGCTCCTGAAACTCGACCTCACCCGAAATGGTCCAAGCGAGGAACGGTTCGCTGACGGAGGGAAGATGCAAGACATCGACGATGCGCGGCAGGGCGACGGTCCACGCCTTGATGTCCCGCCAGGCTTCGCCGCTACCAACCCGCAAACATTTCCCGCCGACATAACGCTCGAAGGCCTCGGCAGACGTTGTCTCAGGAACCGGCATGAGGAAAGAATTACTGATGCCACGCAAAAGGGCGAGACGGTTTTTGAGTTGTTGAACTGGTGAGGCCCACGGCGATATTCCGAGATTGTCCGGAAAGTGTGCTTTTCATTCCACGTATTGCATCAGGTTCAATCTCACGGCGCAGAGATTCGGATTTGTTCGGCTGAAGGCGACGGTCGGTTCGCAACCGGCGGCATTGGATCTCAGCGGATTTCCGTGAAAACAATCATGCAAAGACCATACAAAGCCCAAATGAGTGCTGGCTTCTTACTTCATGGGTAGTAAGGGGGTATCCCTCCATCGCAAAGTTCGCACAGTTTGTCCAACTCAAAGATTACCGTCAGCCCACCAAAAAGGAATACGTCCGCTATCTCCTGCGGTTTGCCGATCACCTCAAAGGTGATCCCGCAACCGCTTCGGAAGATGACGTGCGCCGTTACTACCTGTTCCTGCGTCAGCACAGAAAGTTCGGCGCCTCGGCCATGAAAGTCGCCAAGTGCGCCTTGCGCTCCTTCTACCGCGAGCACCTCAAACTCGGACTCGATTGGTCCGTCTTCGAGGACCTCCGCATCGCCCCGCCCCAAACCCTGCCCCTGGTGCTCACCCGCCAGGAAGTCGCCGCCAGCTTGCGCCTGATCTCCCAATATCTGGGCCACGCCTTCCTGGAAACCACCCTGATCTACACCCACCTGACCCCGCTCAACGAAGCCAAGACCCGCGCCGCACTTTTCAAGTGCCCTTTACAGTAGTCGGCCGATGCGTTTGTGTTCTTCAATTTCTAAACGCTCGCCTTCCTGAGCAACACGACGAATAAGCGACTTGATATTATATCGTGTAGCGATATATTTCAACTGGATTTTATCTTGAACGAATGGTTTGCTGATTTCGAATGCCATCAGAACTATGCCGGCGAAGACTGCAAAGATCACAAATGCTGAATACGAAACGCTTGCGGGTCTGCGCTACTCGTTGCGTCAATTCCTGCGTTTCAGCGAGGAGGTTGCGCGCGCGGCCGGTATCACGCCGCAACAACACCAGGCGTTGCTTGCCATCAGAGGCTTCCCCGGGCGCAACTGCGTTAGCGTCGGGGAGCTCGCCGAGCGGCTGCAGATCCGACATCACAGTGCTGTGGGGCTGGTTGATCGTCTGGTATCCAAGGGCTTCATCAAAAGAAAATCGGCTCCGACGGACCGGCGTCAGGTCTATCTGACGCTGACTCCGCGCAGCGAGGACGTGCTAGAAGAACTTTCGGCCACACACAAGGAGCAGCTTCGTCGCATCGGCCCACAAATTGAATCCTTCCTCAAACGACTGCGCGGTTAAGAGAAGAATGAGGGTGAGCTCTTTATGAACACAGAAACCACATTAACCCAAAGCGGTTCTTTCATCTTCGGCCGATTGGGGCAAATGAAACAGCGCGAGGTGGCTCACTCGCCGCCATCAGGTCCGGCCATCACTATTTCACAGCGAACCGGATCAGGAGCTCATGAGATCGCGGAGCGGATGGCCGGGATTCTTCAACGAACTGAACCGAACGAGACGGAAAAATGGAGCGTATTCGATCGTCAACTCGTCGAGAGAGCGCTTGAGGAGCATCATTGGCCAAAGCGAATCGCTAAGTACATGCCGGAAGACCGTCGCTCTTACATGCGGGACGTAACGGACGAACTGTTTGGACTACGCCCCCCGTCGTGGGTGCTCGTACCGCAAGTCGTCGAAACTATTTTGCGGCTGGTAAAGGCCGGCCACGTAATCGTGGTCGGCCGCGGAGCAACTGTGATTACGTCGCGAATGGCCGGCGTATTCCATGTCCGGCTCGTCGCCCCGCTGCCCAATCGAATTGAGCGCGTGCAGAGGCTTCACGGTCTGAATCGGAAGGAAGCCGCCAGATTCATCGAGAGAGAAGATCGTGGCTCCCGGCGCTACGTGGAGGCTCACTTCCACGCACGTATTGAAGACGAATTATTGTACCACTTGATCATCAACACAGACCGAATCCCGTGCGCGGATGCGGCCATGCTCATCGCCAACGAAGCGCGGCGCTACTTCGAGGGCGGCGGACGCCTTCAGGATGGCTTGAATGCGCTCCAACCCGATTCGATCTGACGGCAGCTCTGCTTTTTGAACCATTAACCAGGAAAGGAATCATTCATGTCTCTAAGATTAGGCGATCAGGCACCGAACTTTTCGGCCACCACCACGGAAGGGCCGATTGATTTTTACAAATGGCTGGGCAACTCGTGGGGAGTTCTGTTCTCGCACCCGGCGGATTATACGCCCGTCTGCACGACCGAACTGGGAGCCGTGGCAAGGATCAAGGCCGAATTCGACAAGCGCAACGTCAAAGCCATCGCCGTCAGCGTCGATCCGCTGGATTCGCACCAAAGTTGGATCAAGGACATCAACGAAACGCAGGCCTGCACGATGAATTTCCCGATTATCGCGGACAGCAATCGGCAGGTCGCTTCCGCCTACGACATGATTCATCCCAAAGCCGACGACAAGGCCACGGTGCGCTCGGTGTTCATCATCGGACCGGACAAGAAAATCAAGCTCACGCTCACTTATCCGGCCAGCACCGGCCGGAATTTTGCCGAGATTCTGCGGGTGATTGACTCGCTCCAGCTCACCGCCCATCACAAAGTCGCGACGCCCGCCAACTGGCGGCAGGGCGAGGATTGCATCGTGTCGCCCTCGGTGCCTGATAGCGACGCCCAGAATCTTTTTCCCAAGGGAGTTCGCAAAGTGAAGCCGTATTTGCGTTACACTCCCCAGCCCGACTTATGAGTAGCGTGAGGGAAACCATTTCGGAGCAACGGACGGAGCGCTTGTGCGCCGGCCGGAAACGCTATTTCGGGATCGAACATCACATCGGCCGCACTCCGCTGGTGCGGCTGAAGCGCCTTTCCGAATTGACGGGCTGTGAGATTCTCGGCAAGGCCGAATTCATGAATCCGGGCGGTTCGGTCAAAGATCGCGCCGCCGACGGGATCATCACGGCGGCCGAAGCCGCCGGGAAACTGAAGCCGGGCGACACGATCGTCGAAGGCACCGCCGGCAATACCGGAATCGGCCTCGCAGTGGTTGGTTCGGCCAGAGGTTATCGGACGGTCATCGTGATCGCGGAAACGCAGTCCATTGAGAAAATTCAGTTGCTGCGGACTCTGGGTGCCGAAGTGATCACGGTGCCGGAAAAACCTTACAGCGACCCCGCCAATTACAATCGTCAAGCGCAGCGTCTCGCCCGGGAGAACGGTTGGTTCTGGGCCAATCAGTTTGACAATACCGACAATCGCCTGGCGCACTACAAAACCACCGGTCCGGAAATCTGGGAGCAAACGTCCGGTGAGGTGACGGCGTTCGTTTCGTCGATCGGCACCGGCGGGACACTGGCCGGCACGACCCGCTTCTTGAAGGAACGCAACCCGAAAGTCGTGGCGGTGTGCGCAGATCCTCACGGGGCTGCCATGTGGTCGTGGTTCAAGCGAGGGAATCTTGAAACCAAGGACGGCGATTCTTACGCGGAAGGCATCGGACAAATGCGCGTCACAAAGAACCTTGAAGGCATTTCGGTGGATGAAGCGTATCGGATTGACGACCAGACCGCGTTGACGATCGTTCATCATCTCCTGAAAGAGGAGGGATTGTTCCTCGGCCTGTCCTCTGGAATCAACCTTGCCGGGGCGGTGCGACTGGCACGCGAACGCGGGCCGGGCCAGGTCATCACCACCATTCTTTGCGATTCCGGAATCCGCTATATGTCCAGGATTTTCAACCGTAATTGGCTCCAAGCGCATCAGTTAAATGCTGATCTCCCAATCGAAGTGGTTCTGGAATGAAACAGATGTCAATGCTGCTGGTCCTTGCCGAAACGATGGCCACCCTTGAAAGCGCAAACGCTGCGTTGCCTCATATAAAGGCTGAACTCACGTACGCGCCTGACGTCCCTCCAGCCGTCACGCGGCGGGAACCGGCCATCGTCGAGGTGAACTTGACGGCCACTCACAAGATGATGCCTTTGTCGTCGTCCGCCGACTATCATTTCTGGACATTCAACGACCATGTGCCTGGGCCGTTCATCCGCGCCCGTGTCGGCGACTGGCTCCAGGTGCACATCTCGAACACGGATACCAGCGGCATGCCGCACCACGTGGATTTTCATGCCGCCGCCGGGCCGGGCGGAGGGGCGATGCTCCTGACGGTTGCGCCGAGCCAGCAACACACCGCCTGGCTCCGGCTCTGCACACCGGGCCTGTTTATGTATCATTGCGCCGTTCCGCCGATGATTGACCATATTGGCAACGGCATGTACGGGTTGATTCTGATCGAGCCGACGAACGGGCTGCCGCGCGCGGACCGGGGATTTTACGTCATGCAAGGAGAGTTTTACACCACAAACAATCCCAGCGGCGGCAGAATGTTGGAATACTCGCACGAGCGCGCCATGGACGAACGTCCCAGTTTCGTGGTGTTCAACGGTCAGTCGGGCTCGATGTTGGTCACGGACGCACTTCGCGCCAAAACCGGTGAGCGCATCCGCATCTATTTCGGCAACGCTGGACCCAATTTAATTTCGTCGTTTCACATCATCGGAACGGTCATGGAAAACGTGTTCCGTGATGGCAGCCTCGCTGATCCTCCGGTCCATGATTTGCAGACCACCCTGGTGTCGCCGGGTGCGGCTGCCGTCGTGGAGTTCACCCCTCTGGTGCCGGGGGTGTACACTTTCCTGGATCATGCGGCCGCCCACTGTGAAAAAGGTGCGATGGGCGAAATCAATATGACCGGCTCGGCGAAGGCCGATGTTTATCGCTCCGAACAAGACGAGGCGCCGGCGCAATAAGATCAGGAATGGGATGCTTGGTTTCGAGCAACACTGAAGGCTCGAACAATGAATGCCAATGAACAACATCGGCCGCGAGTGGTGGTCCTAGGCGCGGGGTTTGGCGGACTAACGTTCTGCCAAACTTTTGACTGCTCACATGCCGAGGTCATATTGGTGGACCGGCAGAATCACCATCTTTTTCAACCGCTGCTCTATCAAGTCGCCACTGCGGGCCTTTCAGCACCGGAGATCGCCCAGCCGGTCCGTTCGATCCTACGGGACCGAGAGAACGTGACCGTGCTGTTGCGCAACGTCACCGGCTTTGATTTGGGCCGCCGCGAGGTGCGCTTCGATGAAACGATCCTGTGCTACGATTATCTTGTCCTCGCTCTCGGTGGCGTTACCAGTTACTTCGGTCGGCCGGAGTGGGAACGCTACGCACCTGGACTCAAGTCGCTCGACGATGCCCTCCGCATCCGGCGACAGATTCTGCTGGCGTTTGAGCGCGCTGAAAGCGGCGCTGCCACCGCGGAGCGGGAGCGGTTGCTGACCATTGTTGTGGTAGGAGGCGGAGCAACGGGCGTGGAATTGGCAGGGGCATTTGCCGAACTGGCCCGGCGGGTGTTGAAGCGGGACTTCCGCCGCATCGATCCTCGTCAAGCTCGCGTGATATTGCTGGAAGCGGGTCCGCGGTTGCTGCAGCAGTTTTCACCTCGCCTGTCGGCGAAGGCTGCGGCGCGATTAACCAAGCTTGGCGTTGACGTGCGCGCGAATGTCCGCGTTGAAAACGTTGGGGAGGGCTTTCTACAGTTGGCCGACTCCACCCAGATTGAGAGTACCAATATCATATGGGCCGCCGGTGTAGCCGCGAATCCACTGACACTGAAGCTTGGCGCTGAATTGGATCGCGCGGGCCGGGTGCGCGTCAATCCTGACTTGAGTCTGCCAAAGCATCCGGAGGTGTTCGCGATTGGCGACCTGGCGCTGGTTTTGGACAAAGAGGGCCAACCGGTGCCGGCCGTCTCTCCCGCTGCAATGCAAATGGCTCGTCATGTGGCCAGGATTATTCGAGGCGAGTTGCGTGGTGAGCTTGCTCCCCGGACTTCACGGCTGGCATTCAGGTATTGGAACAAGGGAATCATGGCGACCATCGGCCGGTCGGCAGCGGTGGCGCAGATCGGCCGCGTGGAATGCTCGGGCTGGCTCGCTTGGGTCGCCTGGTTGTTGATCCATCTGCTCTTTCTCATAGGGTTCCGAAACAAAGCGGCGGTCCTGCTGCAATGGTCCTACTCGTATTTCACCTACAAACTGGGATCACGCATCGTTACTGGCATCGACTGCTCGCAGATCGGGAAGCATCCTCATGAAAGCACAAGCATGTGAGATCGGCGTGGTTGGCCTAGGAGTGATGGGCCGCAACCTGGCGCTGAACATGGCCGACCACGGCCATTCAGTCGCTGGTTACGACAAGGATCGCAGCAAAGTTCAGGCATTACGACAGGAAGCGGAGAGCCGCGATATCCGCGGCGCAAATAGTTTGAGGGAATTTATTGGTCTGCTCCCGGCACCGCGCACCGTGATGATGCTCGTACCCGCCGGCTCGCCCGTGGATACTGTGATTCGCGACCTTCTGCCATGCCTGAAACGCGGTGACCTGATCATCGATGGAGGTAACTCCCACTTCAGCGACACGGAACTGCGCACCAGGGCGCTGGCGAAACGCGGGATTCAGTTTCTCGGGGTCGGCATCTCCGGCGGTGAGCATGGCGCTCGTTACGGTCCAAGCATCATGCCCGGAGGCACCAGGAGAGCCTACGAACGGGCGCGCACGATTTTCGAGGCGGTTGCTGCGCGAGTGAGTGGTGAGCCGTGTGTCGCCTGGCTTGGCCCGGGTTCAGCGGGTCATTACGTCAAGATGGTTCACAACGGTATCGAGTATGGCTTGATGTGCCTGATCGCTGAGACATACGACCTGATGAAACGGGGTCTGGGTCTGAACGACGATGAAATGCATGAAGTCTATGCTTTATGGAATAAGAATGAACTCAATGCCTATCTGGTGGAGATCACCAGCCATATTCTCTCCAAACAGGACGAGAAGACCGGCAAGCGACTGATCGACGAAATCCTCGACGTTGCCAAGCAGAAAGGGACAGGTATGTGGACATCCCAGGATGCAATGGACTTGCAAGTGCCCGTTCCGACGATTGACGTGGCGGTGGCGATGCGAAACCTGTCCGTGTTCGAGGAGGAACGCGAGGAGGCCGGTTGTGTCCTGCAGCGACCCATCCCTCGGTTTGAGGGTGACCGTCAGACCTTTATCAGTCAATTGCGGAGCGCGCTCTACGCGGGAGTGATCATCACTTACGCGCAGGGCATGGCGTTGCTGGCGGTGGCTTCCGCCCGGCACAAGTATCATCTGAATCTCGAAGCCGTCGCTCGCATCTGGCGGGGTGGTTGCATCATTCGCGCCGCCTTGCTAGAGGACATTTGTGCCGCGTTTCGCGCCAGGCGCGACTTGCCCAATTTGCTCCTCGACCTGAGCCTTTCGAAGAAGGTCATGGCTCATCAGGAGAATCTGCGCAAGATTGTCTGTGCCGCGAGCGAACACGGTGTTCCCGCGCCGGGCCTGATGGTTTCGCTCGCTTATCTGGATGGTTACCGTAGCGCGTGGCTGCCAGCCAACCTGATCCAGGCCCAACGCGATTACTTCGGCGCCCATACTTATGAGCGGACGGACGCCAGAGGCGCATTCCACACCGAATGGGAGAAAGAGTGAGGCGACATGGAGATTTCCCCGACCATCATTGTGATTTTTGGCGGCGCAGGTGATTTAACCTGGCGCAAATTGATCCCGTCTTTGTTCGATCTGCAACGCGACGGACGGATGCCCGCGCAATTTGCAATTGTCGCCGTGGACAGAGTGCCCATGCGGGACGAGGCGCTGCACCAACGCCTGCTCGACGGCGTCAAAAAGTTCGCGCGCCAAGGAAAATTGAAAAGCACGGACTGGAATAATTTCGCCCGGCACATCACCTATCTGCAGGGAGATTTCAGAGACCCGGCAACGTACTTAACTCTTGCCCGGAAATGCGCGCAACTGGACAAGCGCTGGCGGGTCAAAGCCAATCACCTTTTTCACCTGGCTATACCGCCGGCAATGGTTGACGTGATTCCCGGATTGCTGGCGGGCGCGGGACTGAATGCGGATCGCGCGCGCGCTCGAATCGTCGTGGAGAAACCCATCGGCCATGACCTCGACTCCGCGCGGGAACTGAATCGGACCCTGATCAAGAGTTTTCACGAATCGCAGATTTTTCGCATTGACCATTATCTCGGCAAGGAAACCGTCCAGAATATTCTCGCATTCCGCTTCGCCAATCCGCTTTTCGAACCGATCTGGAACCGGCGATACGTGGAGCGCGTGACGATCACGGTGGCCGAGACAGTCGGCATCGGACATCGCGGCGCCTACTACGAACACGCCGGCGCGCTCCGCGACATGGTGCAAAACCATCTCATGCAACTCCTCTGTCTTGTGGCGATGGAACCGATGGTTTCCTTCGAGGCCGATGAGCTCCGCGACAAGAAGCTGGATGTGCTCTACGCGGTGCGCCGGATTCGGCAGAACGCGGTTCATCAATATGCCGTTCGCGGGCAATATGGCAAAGGCGTTGTCGCCGGGAAAAAGGTCCGCGCTTATCGCCAGGAAGACAAGGTATCGCCTCACTCAACAACGGAGACGTTCGCAGCGTTGAATTTGTTCGTGGATAACTGGCGCTGGGAAGGCGTACCGTTTTATCTCATGACGGGCAAATGCCTGCCCGAACAGCTTTCGGAAATTGCCATCCAGTTTCGCGACGTGCCGCATCAGATATTCCCGCGCGAGGCCACGCGCGACTGGCATCCCTCCCGGCTCGTCATGTCCATTCAGCCCGAGGAAGCCATCGTGCTGGGATTTCAGGCGAAATATCCAGGACCAAAAATGAAGTTGCGACCGGTGGAGATGCACTTCAATTATCGCCAAAGTTTTTCGACGCCATCGCCGAACGCCTACGAGACGTTGCTTTGGGATGTGATGAAGAACGACGCAACGTTGTTCATGCGCGCCGAATTTGTTGAGGCGGCGTGGCAACTCCTGATGCCCATCCTCGACGTGTGGGCGAACAATCCAGCCCGCGATTTCCCCAATTACGCCGCTGGAAGTTGGGGGCCAAAGGCCGCCATGAAATTTTCAGGGCGCGAAGAGCGGAAAGGGAAAGAAATCGAATGAAAAGAAAATGTCTAAAAGGTCCTGGTCGAACCAAGGTTGTTTTCCTGCTCGACGTGGACAATACGTTGCTCGATAACGACCGCGTCTTTGCCGACCTCAAAGAGCATCTCAAACGCGAGGTCGGTCCCAGAGATGCGCAGCACTATTGGGACATTTTCGAGCAGTTGCGCTCCCGGCTCGGCTACGCTGATTACCTGGGCGCTTTGCAGCGCTACCGGAGGGAGCATCCGCGTGACCTGCGCTTGCTGACCGTTTCACGTTTTCTCATAAACTATCCCTTTGCCAACCGCCTTTTCCCCAACTCGCTCGATGTCATCGAGCGCGTCAAGCAGTGGGGAACGACCGTCCTGCTTACGGACGGTGACGTCGTTTTCCAGCCTCGCAAAGTGGACTGCTCCGGACTTTATGAGGCCGTCGGCGGGCACGCGCTGATTTACGTGCACAAGGAACATGAGCTGGCCGACGTGGAAGCACGTTACCCGGCCGATCATTACGTGCTCGTGGACGACAAACTGCGCATTCTCGCCGCCGTCAAAAAAAACTGGGGATGGCGGGTAACCACCCTCTTCGTGCGCCAGGGACATTACGCCCTGGATCCAAAGATTCTGGCAACCTGCCCAGCGGCGGATGCGAGCATCGATCGCATTGGCGATTTGTTAAACTGCGACCGGCGGGACTTTGAACCCCGACGAAGGTCACCCGCGGCAGCGTGTCCTGTGCTAACCTGAATACCACCATGAATCCCTCTAAAAACCCGGCCGCATTCGGCGCGCCCGGTATTGAGCCGCGCTGGACCTCCAGTGCGAAGGAAGGCCTGGGCACCGCCTACCATACCAGTTGCCGGCTCTGGTTCACCCTCAGCCACGGCATCGTCAATGAAATCTATTACCCGCACGTGGACCAGCCGAACACGCGCGATTTTCAGTTTCTGATCAGTGACGGCGAGACGTTTTGCCATGAGGAGAAGCGTGACTTGGACCACCGGATCGAATACCCGGAGCGTGACTGCGTTTTCTATCGTCTCACTAACTCGGAACGTACGGAACGTTACCGGATAATAAAACAAGTGCTGACAAATCCGCACCGGTCAGTGCTGCTCGTGCATACCCAGCTCGAAGTGCACGACGAATCATTGCGCGGCAAGTTGCGCCTCTACGCGCTGCTGGCCCCGCACCTCGCGCGTTACGGCGCCGGCAACTCCGGGTGGTGTTCGGAAATCGGTGGTAACCAACTGCTCCACGCCGCGCGCGGAGACGTTCACCTGATCATGGGATGCAGCAGCGGTTTCCGGCGCTGCTCCGCCGGCTATGTCGGAGCCAGCGACGGTTGGCAGGATTTGATGAATCATTTCAAGATGGACTGGGAATTCAGCGCTGCCGAAAACGGCAACATTGCGTTGACCGGAGAAATCAATCTTGAAGCCGGCGATGAATTTACGATTGCCATTGCTCTCGGGGGGAGCTGCCAGAGCACCGCCACCAAGTTGCTGCAATCGCTGGCGGAGCCGTTTGCGGTTCATCGTAACGCCTATGTCCGCCAATGGCAACGCACCGTCGTCAACCCAAAGTGTGATTTTAGCAATCACACGTCTGATGGCGGCCACCTGTACCGGCTGAGCCGCTGCATCCTGCTCGCCCACGAAGACAAAACGTTTGAAGGCGCGCTGGTCGCGTCCATGAGCACGCCGTGGGGGGAGACTAAGAACGACAATGATCTCGGGGGATATCATCTGGTCTGGACACGCGACCTGGTGCAAAGCGCGACGGCGTTGCTGGCCTCCGGCCAGACTGGCACGCCGCTGCGCGCCTTGATCTGGCTGGCCGCCATCCAGCGGACGGACGGCAGTTTCCCACAGAACAGCTGGATCAATGGAAAGGCGTATTGGCCCGGCTTTCAGCTCGATGAAATTGCCGCCCCAATCCTGCTGGCCTGGCGTTTGCGCCTCGCGGGAGCCACGCTCGCCTTGTTCGATCCGGGCCCGATGGTTTTTCGGGCAGCGACCTATCTGATTCTGCATGGACCGGTCACCGCCCAGGAACGGTGGGAGGAAAATTCCGGCTACTCGCCCTCAACGCTTGCCACGGTCATTGCCAGCCTGGCCTGCGCCGCCGAGTTCGGCGCGCAACGCGGTGAGAAGAATACCGCCGATTTCATTCTGACCTATGCGGACTGGCTGGCCGCACACCTTGAAGAATGGACAGTCACCACCTGCGGCCAGCTCGTCGAGGGTTTCCGGCGGCATTACGTCCGCATCAACCCCAGCGATCCTCACGTGCCGGATCCGCATGCCGACCCGAACACAGCCACGCTCGCGGTCGCCAATGGCGGAGGTCTCCACCCGGCGCGGAACATTGTCGGCGGCGATTTTCTCCACCTGGTGCGGTTCGGGATCCGCGCCGCGGACGATCCCATCGTGCAGGATTCGGTCGAAGTCATCGACCGCGTGCTGAAGCGCGACCTGCCGCAAGGCCCGTGCTGGCGCCGCTACAATCACGATGGGTACGGACAGAAGGACGACGGCGGCGCTTTCGATGGGACCGGCGTCGGCCGGTCGTGGCCGATCCTGACCGGTGAGCGCGGCCATTACGAACTGGCCGCCGGACGAGATCCCCTGCCGTTCATCGCGGCGATGGAAAAGTTCGCGAATGCGGGCGGCATGCTCACCGAACAGCTTTGGGACGCCGATGACCTGCCTGATAGAAGCATGAAGCGCGGCCTGGCCACCGGCGCGGCGATGCCGTTATGCTGGTCGCACGCTGAATATGTCTCGCTCGTGCGCAGCCGCCACGACGGCGTCTGCTTTGACCGCGTCGAACCGGCTTTCCAACGTTATGTGGCGAAGCCGGTAAAAAGTCAGCACGAGATCTGGAGCTTTCGCCACCAGCTCCGCCGAATGCCTTCTGGAAAGACATTGCGCATCATTATTGCGACAGAGGCGACAATTGTCTGGTCAGCCGATAGCTGGGCGAACACCCGCGTGATCGAAGCGGCCGGGGACGACACACTCCATTTGTGGTCTGCAGATCTGCCAACCGACAAGCTGCACGGCGGTTCCGTGATCGAGTTCTCCTTTGTCTGGAAGGAGACCCAGCGCAGGGAAGGCAGGAATTATTCCGTCACGGTCGGTGGCCCAGGTTAATCGGCGCCGGTGACTCAACGCAGTCACACGAATTACGAACCGGAGAACATTTATGAAGAGATGAATCCAAACGGAGGCGATCATGATCCAGATCAAACGCGTTTACGATCCGCCCGCAAGGAACGACGGCGTTCGCTTCCTCGTCGAACGTCTCTGGCCGCGCGGTGTGAAGAAAGAGAAGCTGAAGCTGACCGGCTGGATCAAGGACGTCGCTCCCAGCACCGAGTTGCGGCAATGGTTCGGTCATGATCCGTCCAGGTGGGAGGAATTTCAGAAACGCTACCGGACCGAACTCGACACACATCCCGAGGCGTGGCAGCCTATCCTGGCGATGGCGAAGCAGGGCAACGTGACGTTGCTGGTCAGTTCTCACGACGCCGCACACAACAACGTGGTGGCGTTGAAGGCGTATCTTGAGAACCGGTGCCCGGAGTTAAAGAAGCGCAGGCAACTGTCTGATGACTGACACACTCACACGGAGGTTAACGATCGAGCGGCACATCATCTACGCCAGCTAACATGCCAACGTTTAATCACGCACACCGCGCAATCCACTTCCCCGAGGATCGCTTGCTTCATGTCTGGATGAGCCACTCAACGATTGCGTTGATTTTCGCCGTTGTGGCCATTCCCATTCTCGCGGCATGGCTACAATATCTGGTTTTTGGTCTGGCTCCTGAACTATCGAATTACGCGATTGATCCGCGTCTGCCTCCCAATCCGCACGGATTCCCCGCATGGCTGCGGCTCACCCATTTGTTCAACTTTTTCTTTCTCCTGCTGCTTGCCCGCAGCGGGTTGTCGATCTTGGCGGACCACCCACGCCTGTATTGGAACCGCCATTGCACGCCGGGTACCGAGTGGATCCGTTTCACGCCTCTCGCAGTTCCCCAGGACCGTCTCTGGACTGCCAAGGACGACGCCCGTTACATCTCGCCGCTTTTGGCCCTGCCCGGATACCGGCACACCGTCGGAATGGCGAGGTCGTGGCACTTCCTCAGTCTCTGTGGGTTCCTGCTCAACGGATTCCTTTTTGTGGTTTTGTTTTTTTGCACCGATCAGTGGAAACGACTCGTCCCGAGTTCGTGGGAAATCGTTCCGGAAGCCTGGAATACGTTCGTCCATTATGTCACCTTCCACATGCCGGTCGAACCGAACGGTTTTTATCATTACAACCCGCTACAACAACTCTCTTACTTTGGCGTCATTTTTGTCATGGTTCCGCTGTCGATGCTGACCGGCATGGCCATGTCGCCGGCTCTCGACAACCGTTTCCCCTGGTTCCCGAAAGTGTTCGGCGGACGCCAAGCGGCCCGGTCTTTGCATTTTCTCCTGCTGGTCGGATACCTCGGTTTCCTCGTCGTGCACGTCAGCCTGGTTGCCGCCACGGGATTTGTTCGGAACATGAATCACATCGTCATGGGCACGGACAACCAAAATCCAATCGCCATAATGATCGGATTGACCGCGATGGGCGGCGTGGTGGCGTCCTGGGCCATCGCCCATTTCATCGCCTGGAGATTTCCGCGCCAAGTGCAGCAAGTGCACCGATTTCTCGCCGCGCCTTTTCTGAACGTGCTCAATCGCTTTCATCCCAGAGAACGCTATACCAGGGATGACATCTCTCCCTTTTTTTGGCCGAACGGAAAACTTCCCGTCAGTGACGAATGGAAACGCCTCGCCGAAGGTGGTTTCAGAGATTACCGGCTGAAAATCGGCGGTTTGGTGCAACATCCACTCAGTCTGTCTCTAGCAGACCTCAAACATCTCGACCGCAAGGAACACATCAGTCTCCACCATTGCATCCAGGGCTGGTCGGGCATCGCCCATTGGGCAGGCGTGCCGATGACCAGGATTATCGGACTTGTGAAACCCAGGTCAGAGGCCAAAGTCGTCGCTTTCTTCTCTTTCGGCGAGGGACTCTACGGCGGGGTCTATTACGACACTCAGACATTGGCCAACGTCCTGAAGTCGGAATGTATCCTGGCGTATGAGATGAACTACCAGCCGTTGACAGAAGTTTATGGCGCTCCTTTGAGACTGCGTGTGGAAAATCAGCTCGGCTACAAAATGGTAAAATGGATCGAATCGATCGAGTTTGTTGAAAGCGAGAAAATGCTCGGCAAGGGACAAGGCGGCAAGAATGAAGACGACGAATATTTCGATTTACTGCCGAATATCTGAACGCTGATTCCTGCAGTTAAATCATTCTGGAATAATCCTCCAGAACGGTGGCACAATTCTGAGACGGGTTCTCAGGGTGTTAGCCAAACTGTTAGCCATTGGCTTTCCCTATCCTCCTAAGTCATTGCCGCACCCACGGTTAGAGTTGGAGGCGGGAGTCGGAATCGAACCGACGCATAGATTCCAATGGGCAAATACATCACTTTTATTGGGAAAAATACGTACTCAAACGTTATTGACATCAGTAGAAGTTAGTACAAATGTTATGACATGGCGTTAGTGCCTGTAATCCGATAATCGGAATCGAACTTAAGCCCCAAGCGCTTTACTTATGGCGTCCATTCACAGACTGCCTCACACGAAGTACTGGTATGCCTCCTACCGGGCGGGGGGCAGGCAGCATTTGCGTTCAACCAAGCAGGCCGACCGCACAAAAGCAATGTCGGTCGCCATCCAGTACGAGAAAGCTGCGAAGCTCGCGGATGCGCAGGTTTTCACCGAGGGACAGGCCCGCGACGTGTTGAACGACATTCTGAAGTTGACCGCTCCCAGTGAAGAACTGCGAACGCCACGCATTGGTGCATTTCTCATCGAATGGCTCGAAACCAAAGAAGCGGCGAAATCGACTTCAACCGGCGTTCGCTATCGCCAGATCGTCGAGGAATTCATTGAACACTTGGGCGAACGGGCAGCCCGTCCACTATCTTCTCTCACCGCTTCGGATATACAGAGCTTTCTGACGAAACGCCAGCGGAAGGGGTGCTCGCCAACTACGGTGAACCTCGACGGCAAAATTCTGCGGACTGCGCTGAACTCCGCCCGGCGACAAGGGCTGATTTCACATAATCCAGCCGAGGCGGTTGAGTTGCCCGCCATCAAGACTGTTCAGCGCGCCACGTTTTCCGCCGGAGAAGTTTCAATACTTTTGAGCACCGCAGATGGTGAGTGGAAAAACCTGATCATGCTCGGCTACTTTACCGGGGCACGGCTCGGCGATTGCGTTCGGATGCGTTGGAACGCCGTCGATTTCACTGCGGGCACGTTGACCTTCACACCGGAGAAGACAAAGAACAGAGGAGGAAACACTGAAGTTGTGTTGCCTCTTCACCCGGAACTCGCGGCCCATCTGGAAAAAATCGCAGTAGCGGATACAGCGGAAAAGTTCATCAGCCCCCACATGGCCGAACTCACGCCCGGTGGGCGTCACGGCCTGTCGGAAGGGTTCAAGCGCATCGTCGTCAAGGCTGGCCTTGATCTTCAGACAGTGCAGGGCTACGGCTCACGCAGCATCAGCAAACGGACGTTCCATGCCCTCCGGCACTCATTCACATCGGCACTGGCCAACGCCAATGTTCCACCGGAACTGCGGATGAAGCTCACGGGCCATACCAGTGAAGCTGTGCATCGCGGTTATTCACATCACGAGTTGGCGGTCTTGCGCAAAGCGATGCTGAAACTGCCCGGACTGGGCACATCGAAAGCCCGTAAACAAAAAGGGCGAAATGAGCAGAAACCAATCAGCGATGGCGGAAGTCCTCGCTGAGTCCGGTAGCATCCGACCGGTCTCAGGCTGCGTGATTGTGAGAAACTCCCTCGGTTGCCGTGCTCCTTCATTGGCGTCGATTTCTGACCCGGACCTCGACAACGAGGAGGAGGCGGCTTTTCTCCGGGATGTGTGGGAGCCAACCGGCCATGCGCTCACGGCGTTTGAAATCACGAACGCATTCCGGGCTGCTGGTTACGAGGTCAAACGGGTCGAACGAGAGCCACACCACAAAGTTTGGATCATCAGGTTGCGTCGTGCGGCGGCTCCTCGTATCGGCGACGAAAACCAATTCCATCAGCATGTCCGCGAGGTTCTGCAACGTGCTGGAATTTGTTTACGAAGGAAATCCGACCTGACGACAAGTCAAACAAAAGATAGGGCATTCGTTGCTTTCATATTGCCGCGACCCAAACGCCGAAGCCCCGCGCACGATGATCCCAAAGTTCGTCAATTGCTGGAACAGTTACTGTGAAGCAAACCATGGAAAACGATACGGCCACAGATTATGAAGGGCGATGAGTTACTTGACCGGGAGGAGGCAGAGGAAGCAAAGGAGGTTTGGCGCGACTCGCAGGTCCGTAGGGACGAAATCGTCCTGGAGAAATTGCGAACGGAAGGATTTTGCTTCGCTGACGCAGTGTAATCCCTGACCATCGGCTCCACCAACTATTTTTGACGATCCAAAATGTTTACAAATCATTCTCTGTGGCGGATAATTGTATGGGACGTGGCAGCAGGCAAAGGCTGCTGTTCAACTGGAGCATAGACGGCTTATGAAGAAACGTTTTGATCGTCTGCTCATCCGGTCGCTCATATTCGTGGTGCTTCTCCTCGTCTGCGTGCTGTTCTGGTATGTGGGCATTTTAATCATTACCAACGCCATCATGGGCCTGAGCTACGGGCTGAGACTGGGTATCGTAGTCCTGTTTGTTTCTGGGTTATTGGCCTGCATCCCCGTTTGCGTTGTTATCAGCGGAAAGATTTATCGAAAGTATGGTGGCAACAGCGTTGATCCGAACGCCGCAGCCCCACCACGCTAAAAGTCTTTGCAGGGGGATGGCGTACCGACATGAGGAGGGCGTTCAGGCTGCTGGCGGTCAACTACCCGGCAGCTCTGGTAGATAGGA
>Ga0326727_10002641_pt1 | contig 60218 bp, 47 predicted proteins | sample MB2enrmetagenome_FD_207643 | JGI IMG/M metagenome (GOLD analysis project Ga0326727, IMG submission 207643) | Lab enriched peat soil microbial communities from McLean, Ithaca, NY, United States - MB29MY | ecosystem: Environmental > Terrestrial > Soil > Wetlands > Peat | place: USA: New York...
CAGCCGAGGCCGCCGCGCGCTGAGCGGGCTGATCGCGGGCCTCGCGTTCGCCAGCGCGTTTGGACTCTCCACCTGGATCGCCCTGGCGTTCGCCATGGTAATGTTTGCGTGGATGCTGTGGGCGCTCGCGTGGGAGCGAGGCTCGCGGGCGCGCGTTCCGGTGCTTCTGCTGGCGGCGGTGGTTGCGTCGGTCGCATTGCTTCCGTATCTGGCTGAACTGCATGGAGAGGCCTCGGGAACAGCGACAGTCCTGGCCAATGGCCTGACCTCGCCGGACGGCAGGGCTTCGGTTGCAAACGATGGCTCGCATCTGCTGCGCTTCGGCGTGCGCCACGTGATCCCGGCGGACAGCGTGCAGGGAATCGGCTGGATCGCGCGGCTGGCCCAGACGCATCCGGCGGAAGAGGACGCAGTCGTGGGGCTTGTGTTGCTGCTTCCCGGCTACTTCGTGGAGCTGGGTTTCTATGGACTGGTGCTGTTGGCTGCGCTTTGGGCGATGCACCGGCGCAGGCTCGACGAGGCGGCGCGCACGGCGTTGCTGTTGGCAGTCACGGGGCTGGCGGTTTCGACCTTCCTGCGCTCCACCATCGTCGAGAACAACGACTTCGCAATGCGCTCGATTCTAATTGCGCAGTTCTTTCTTCTGCTGCTGGCGGTGATGTGGTGGGAGGGTGGGTTTGCATCGACGAACCGCTTCCTGCGCGGCGCGATGCTTGCCATGGCCTGGATCGGACTGGCCGGAACGGTCTATCAGGCGGTTTTGCTGCGCGTCTATCTTCCGGTGGAGGAGAGACTCGGCCGCGCGGAGGTGGATGGGCTGGCGGAGCGTGCCATGGCAGTGCGGCTCGGCTTCGACGCGATGCACCGGCGCGTTGCCCGGAACGCCGTGGTGCAGTACGACATCGCGCAGCCGGGGGAGTTTTTTTATCTGGCGGATGTGATGCAGGCGGGCCGTCAGATGGCCAGCGCGACGCCGGGTTGCGGCGCTGCGTTCGGCGGCGATGCAGGCGCGTGCCAGGGCGTGGAGCAGGGCGTGGCGCGGCTGTTTGCGGCGGACTCCTCGCGCGGCCCTTTGCCGGCCACTTCGCCGGAATTGCCGCCGGGGCCTTCTCCCCGGGGAGTTTCATCAGAGCAAAAACTCCAGGGGCCGTCCTCTGGCGGCGCGCGCTCCGCCTCCCAGGCGCGCGACCAGTGCGCCCGGCTGGGCGTGGACGATCTGGTGGCCACGCGTTGGGACGCAGTCTGGTCCGACCCGAGGGGATGGGTGTGGACTCTTCCAGCGGTGGCCGATACCGGCGAGGTGCGAGTGCTCGCCTGCGCTGCGCCGGCGCGCTAGGCTTTGCAATCGCCAGCGGGGTCGCCTGCCCAGTAGCCTGCCGTGAAATACAGCTTTGTGTTCCGCGTCACTTGACAAGTCGGTTGGCTGAACTAGGATGGCTTTCATGAAAATAAGAACGATTTGCACCTGCATTCTGGCGGCGGCCATGCTGCTTGCGCGCCCGGTCTCGGCCCAGACAGACGCCAGTGCCCTGGAGGCCGCGCTGCACGGAAAACATCTCTGGCTGTGCAGCTACTCTGCGGACCCTGTGGCGAAGTTTACCTACGTCGATGGCAAACTGCTTCCCGATCCCATCGTCTTGCATGGGCTGGGTGCATTCACCCCGGACACTGTCCAGAAGAAGGGAAGCAAGGTCCTGATCGAAGGCCAGTTCGCGAGCCTTGTCATTGCCAAGGGTGGTTTCCATCTGACGGAAACACTGCCGATGCGAATTGAGGTGGACCTGCAAGGGGCCAATGCGGCAACGGTGATTCCGCAGCTTCAGGCTTTGCTCTTCTTCCCCAACCTGCAGGCGGCATTGAAAGGTCTGCCCGAATATGTAGCCGATATGCTGCCCTTCCCGATTGACGTCAAGTTTCAACCGGCCTGTCATTGTTTCCATGTAAGTCAAGATACAAAGTGGACCAAGATTGATATCGGAAGCACGAATTTCGCCGCTCCGGTGAACATTAAGAAGGCTGCTAATCCGGGCCTCGACCAGATGGCGATCGACGAGAAATTATCAGGAACAATTACGCTGATCTACATGATCTCCGATACGGGCCGGGTGGATGAGGTCTGGCTGGCTAAGCCTCTGGGTGCCGGCCTGAATGAAAGCGCCGCAAAATCGGAACGGGACAACATCTTTCAACCCGCGACGTTGGATGGCAAGCCCGTCGGCACGGTCTTGGTTCAGACCATCCCCGTCAACTAACCGCCGCAGGACGTGGAAGGTGCGGCATCTGTGGCCGATTTGTAGCGATCTGCCTTGCTTTTTGCCCCTAAATGCCCTAGAATGAACCTAGAAAGTTATCGGGCAGTTGGCCGTGCGCGATGCGCGGCGTTCGGCTCGCAAGAGCCTTGGCGAACAAAGGACCCAGCAAAAATGGCAAAGCGTCGTGGAAACCCAAACTGGGGCAAGCCGGAGCCGATCGGTCCGGTCGTCCCCACCGTAACCTCCTTCGAGCAGGTGGTCAAAGAGTTCAAGCTGACCCCCGACCAGTACATCCGCTCCACCCGCCTGCGCGAGTGGGCACGGCACAACAAGAACTCCAAGTACATCCCCGAGGCGCTGCTCGAGGCCTGGGGATTCGAGATCGAGTCCATGCTGTAAGATGTGTTTGAAGCTGAACCTTTGAAGATTTTAAGTAAGCGCCGCCTTTCAACTGGCGGCGCTTTTGCTTGGTGCTCTGCCGTATCATGAATGAAACTGCCGAGTGAGGAAGAGATGCCAGACAGAGCAAACAAGAGCGCGTTCGCCAGCGTGGAGGAGGCCGTCGCGGAGATCCGCGCGGGGCGGATGGTGGTGGTCGTCGACGACGAGGACCGCGAGAACGAGGGCGACCTCACTCTCGCCGCCGAGTTCGTCACGCCCGAGGCCATCAACTTCATGGCGCGCTTCGGTCGCGGCCTCATCTGCCTCGCGCTCACCGAGGAGCGCGCCGACTATCTACGCCTGGCCCCCATGACCAGCGAGAACACATCGCGCTTCGGCACCGCCTTCACCGAGTCGATCGAGGCGCGCGAGGGAGTGACCACCGGCATCTCCGCCGCCGACCGCGCGCACACCATCCGCGTCGTCATCGACCCCCGCTCCACCGCCAACGATCTGGCGCGCCCCGGCCACGTCTTTCCCCTGCGCGCGCGAAAAGGAGGCGTGCTGGTGCGCGCCGGGCAGACCGAGGCCTCGGTCGATCTGGCGCGCATGGCCGGGCTGGTCTCAGCCGGCGTTATCTGCGAGATCATGAACGAGGACGGCACCATGGCCCGCATTCCGGACCTGATCGCCTTCTGCGCCGCGCACGGCCTCAAGATGCTCACCGTCGCATCGCTCATCCGTTACCGCCTGCAGCACGAGCGTTACATCCAGCGCGTCGCCGAGTCCATCCTCCCCACCCGCTACGGCGACTTCCGCATGATCGCCTACGAGAGCGAGATGGATGGCTCGGAGTCGCACGTCGCGCTGGTCTACGGCAGCCGGATCGACAGCCCGAACAACCCCGCCGCCGGCGATCCCGTGCTGGTGCGCGTCCACACCCACTGCCTCACCGGCGAAGTCTTCGGGGCCACGCTCTGCGACTGCCGCGCGCTGCTGGACAACTCCTTGCGCTTGATCGCCGAGGCCGGCCAGGGCGCGCTCATCTATCTGCACAACGCCTCGCGCGGCTTCAGCATCGACCGCAGCGGGCTAGCCTCCTCCGGCGAGATTGCACCCAACCGGCTTGTGCTGCACCGCGAACCGCACCGCGACCCGCGCTCCAGCGAGCTGAGCCAAGAGCGCATGCAGCGCGCCCGCCGCACCCTGCGCCAGATCGGCCTGGGCAGCCAGATCCTCTCCGACCTCGGCATCCAGCGCATCCGCCTGCTCACCAACACCCCCACCCACATCCCCGCCTTGCAGGGCTTCGGCATCGAGATCGTCGAGCAGGTGCGCATTCCGCTCGACTCCGCCGTCCCTACTGCACGGTAAGGTTCAGCGTTACTGTCTGCGTGATCTGCACTGCGCCGCTCACAGAGCTTGCGGTCACCTGGTACTGGTAGTTCCCCGCCGGCGAAAAGCGCAGGTTGGAGTTGACGCTGTTGTCGCCGCATCCACTGGCCGAGAGCAGCATTATCGCCGCGAAGATGGCCCACGCAATCGGCCCGTCCCGCCGCCGCGCCTTGTGCCGCGAGCTGCGCGCCTTCCAGCTGAAGACCAGTGCAGGGAAGAGCAGGCAGAGCGCCGTCTCGCCCAGGCTGCGCCGATGGCTGCCCGGTCTCGCTGGCAACGAGTTGGCACTGATCTCGGTGACCGTGTTCAGCGTGGCGACCGCGTTCTGCGCCGCCCCGCTCAGCGTCACGCTGGACGGCTGAAGCGAGCAGGTGGCGTACTCGGCCGCTGCAATCGGTGTGCAGTTGAGCACCACCGTCCCGCTGAAGTTGTTGCCCGGCGTCACGGTCAGGCTGTAGCTCGCGGGCGTGCCGCTGGCGACGGTGGCCGATGCAGACGTTCCTCCGCCCACGCTGAGCGTGAACGTCCCACTGACAAAGCCCGTCCCGGTCAGCGGCACGGCGTCGGGCGAGGTCGCGTCGCTGCTGGTGACGGTCAGCGTTCCATTGTCCGCGCCTGTCTTCGACGGCGTAAACGTCACGGTGACGCCGCAGCTTCCCCCCGGCGCCAGCGTACTCACCGCACAGGGCACAGTGACGGCGTAGTCGCCCGTGGCGGCCAGCGCAACGCCGGTGATCGGCGCCGTGCCATTGTTGGAGAGCGTCAGCGACAGGCTGGCCGGCGAGTTGACCGCAATCGAGCCGAAGCTCAGGCTCGCAGGCAGGATCTGCATGTGCGACTGCACGCCCACGCCGGTCAGCGCAACCGCCAGCGGCAGGGTCGAGGCGGAGCTTGCAATCGAGAGCGTTCCCGTGAGTGTTCCCGATTGCGTCGGCGCGAAGCCAACCTGCACTGTGCAACTCGTGCCCGCGGCCAGCGCCAGGCCGGGCTGCGGACAGTTGCCTGCGGCCACCGTATAGTCTCCGGCGGCGGCGCTCAAGTTAGTTGTGGCGGAGAGAATGCCGAAGGTGATCGCGCTGGCGCCGGTGTTGGTGAGCTGCAATGGGAGCGTCGAGTTCGCGCCCACCAGCACGGTCCCGAAGTTGAGCGAGCTTTGCGCGATCGTCAGCGAAGACGGGCTGGAGGCGCCGACCACGGAGATGAACTCCAGCGAGATTGTGGCGTTGGAGGAGACCTCGATGGCGCCGGCGCGTTGTCCAGTGCCCGACCCCTGCTGCGTCGAACTCTGCGGCGTGAACGTGACCGTGAGCGTGCAGCTTGCGCCGGGAACGATGCTGGCACAGTTGCTCGACACCGTGTAGTCGGGCGTCGTCTGTAGGCCCAGGATGTTGAGTGTCGCCGTGCCCGTGTTGTCCAGAGTCACTGTCTGCGGCGCGCTGACGTTGCCCACCATGGTGTTGGCAAAGGTGAGCGAACTCTGCGATGGAATGAGCGTGGCCAGCGGCGCGACATTCGTGGGCGACGTGACATAGACCGGAGTGGAACTGCCCGTCAGGTCGATCAGGTCCGGGCTGGAACCGGCGTCGCTCTCGATCACCAGCTCGCCGCTGTCGGCAGTCGTCGGCGGAGGACTGGACCCGATGGCCACCTGGTTGATCGGTGTGTAGGCCAGCGTGACCGTGCAGTACGCGGCGGGAGCAAGCGTTGTGCCGCAGGTCGTGGTCGAAAGGAACGGCCACTCGCTGGTGATGCGCCGAATGGTGAGCGTCGCGCTGGACGATGCGTTCGTGAGCGTAAGCGTCTTCTGCGCCGACTGTCCCGAAGGCGCCTGCCCGAAGCTCAGCACATCGCCCTGCTGTAGCCCTCCCGTCACCGTAAGCGTTCCCCCGCCCAGGCCGTATCCCTCGACATAGCTGAGCCCGTTCAGCGTGGCCGAGCCATCGGTGGGCGTGCCCTCGGCGAAGATCGTGCCCGTCAGGTCGCCATTGTCCAGCGGCAGGAACGCAACCGAAAAATTGCAGCTTGCATTCGGCGCAAGTCCTGCGCACGGCGCGCTGCTCAGAACAAACTGGCGCGGCAGCGCGATCGTCAGGCTGAGCTGCTTTGCCGTCAGGTTGTCGATGGTGAACTGCCGCGTAACGCCATTCGCGCCGGTCGCCTGCGGGCCGTACTCCGCGTCGTCGGCCACAATCTCCAGCCCCTCATCCTCGGTTGTATACGCACCGGTCAGCGGCACCGTATAGTTGCTCGGCACCTGCGCGCCGCCCACCGTGCTGGTGACGGGAATCGTAAGCGTCCCGGCGGCAGAGGCCGTCGCCGGAGTGAATGTGACTGAAATCGCGCAGTTGGCTCCGGCGTTGAGCGTTCCGCAGTTGCTGCTGGCGCTGAAGCTGGTCGCACTAGAGCTTGTCGTCGTCGCAACAACTGTGCCAACCTGCTCGGCGTTCGTGCTGGTGTTGGAGAGTGTGACCGTCTGCTGCGTGGAGCTGCTGCCGGGGACGTTATTGAAGACCAGCGCATTGGGTGTAATCGAGATTCCCGGATCTGCCGATCCGTATCCAGTCAGTGCGGCGCTCGCCGTCGAGCTGCCCGCCTGCACGCTGAGCGTTCCCGTGCGCGGGCCGGCGGCCGTGGGCGAGAAGTCAATCTGCACGAAGCAGGACGCGGTATAGGCCAGCGCGCCCCCGCACGGCGTTCCTCCGCTGACTGCGTTCGAGACGCTGAAGTCGCCGGTGACCGCAGGCGTTGCCACTGTGATCGACCCGCCGCCCGCAACCAGGTTCGTCACCGCAAACAGTTCCGTCGTGCTCGCGCTGTTGATCGGCACCGGGCCAAAGTCCTGCGCCACCGGCGTCAGCAGCAGGCCGGTGAGCGGCAGCCCGTTTCCGGTCAGTGAGAGAACGTACGGGCTGCCCGCCGCCGCCGAGCTGATCGTCAGTGTGCCCGTCTCCAGTCCGGTCGCAGGCGGCGTGAACTGCACGCCCACCCAGCAGTTGTAACAAGTCCCCGTCGCGCTGGTGGTGAACGCGCCGCTGGCCGGCTGCCCATGCCCGTAGCCGATGTCCTCCACAATAATGGCTGTGTACGGCGCGCCCAGCGTCGTCGAAGCCGTCGCGACCGTAAAGCTGGTGAAGGGCTGCGTGATCTTGAATCACTCGACCGATGGATCGCCCGCGATCACTCCGCCGAAGTTCAGCGTGCCGTTGTTGGCCGGCGACAGAATCCCGGTGCCCACGCCCGACAGCGCAACGTAGGCCGGCGTAGTCCCAGCGCCCGCGGTAACAGCCAGCAGGCCCTGGCGCGTGCCCGGCTGCGACGGCACAAATGTAAAAACAACATTGCACGATGCGCCAGCGGCGAGCGTTGCGAGGCAGTTGGTGCTGTCGGTGAAGTCGCCGGACAGGACCAGCGAGAGTGTAAATGCGGTCGTTCCCGTGTTCCCAATCGTGAGCGTCTGCGTGGCGCTCGATACGCCGGTAACCACCACCGCGTTGGCGAAGTTGAGCGACGTGGACGAGACGCTGAGGTTGGAATTGACGCTCGCGCCGTTGACCGCGGGCTGCGGCAGCGAACGCCCCGTAACCAGCGCCGTCAGCCCCTGGTTCAGCGAAAGAGTGTCCGCGTCGGCCGCTGGCGTGTGCGCGTTCTGGTACGCAAGCTGCAACTGGCAGACCGTCTGCGGCTCCAGCGTCGAGGGACATCTGTCCGTCACGCTGAACGGCGACGAGGCGGGCAGCGTTACGGCGGCGTGAGAGAAAGAGACAGTCGAGTTATTCGAGAGGTACAGATAGCGCGCCGGCCGCAGCCCGCCCGTGTACTGCGTCCCAAAGTCGATCTCCGGGGCCGAGAGCGAGAGCGCGGCGGCCTGTCCGTAAGCCGTCATCTGCACGTCGCGCGCGCCGATCAGCCAGTTCTACTGGATTGCGCCGTCGTTTGCCGCGCTGTTCGACGCAGTCAGCCCGATCGTAATGTGGCAGACCCCGCCGGGTGCCAGCAAATAATTGTTTCCCGACAGTGTGCAGTCGGTTGTCGTCTGGGCAAATGTATAGGGCAGCGTCGTCCTGCTGCCGACGTCCCACTGCGATGCGAAGCTCTGGCTCTGCAGCGTCAGGTTCGTCACCGTGATGGTCCGCGTCACCGCGCCCGAGGCCGAACTGACGATGCCGAAGTCCAGCTCCTTTGGCGAGAAGACCACCGGAAGCTGCACCACCCCCGATGCCAGCACGGGCAGGGCCTGCGTCTGCGCGGTCGAGTTTGCCGCCGACACCGTAATGCTTCCCGGCCCGCTGCCCGTCAGCGCAATGCTGCACTCGCCGCCCGCAGCCAGCGTCGCGCCGCAGTTGTTGGCCTGGGTGAACCCTCCGCTCACCGCGATCCCCACTCCGGTCGCCTGCGCCGATCCCAGGTTGCGCAGCGTAAGGTTGGGCGAATCGTCCACCGAGAGCGCCAGCGCCGCCGTTGCCGCCGACGCGCTCGCCGGAACCGTCAGCTTGGCGAGATACGCCGCCGCGCCCGGACACAAGCTCCCGTTGCACGCAGACACGGGAAGAACAGCGCCGCGCACCGCCGATGGAAACGCCGCAGTCGGCGCATCGTTCAGCGGCAGATCGAAGGTCTCTGTCGCCAGCAGGCTTTGGCTGGCCGACGGCGCAAAGCTGCCGCCAACCAGAGCGTCGCCGCTGGCATCGATTGCCACGCTGGTCAGCGCGACCGGCGCGCTTGCGCTGTTTGGGTTCGACGACGCAATGCCGCCGAATCGTGCCGTCTGATCCACCCTGTTCGCCGCATTCACGCGCACGGCGAAGCTGTTGCCAATCGTCGAGAGCGGCGTCAGCGGCAGCAGCGGCAGGCTCAGGCTCCCCTCCACCCACGCCGTTCCCGCCGCACCCGCCGCCACGAAGGATTGTGTCCCCGGCGCAAGCACCGTCGATGCCAGCACCGTCTGGCCGTCCAGCGTCATCCGCACCAGCACCTGGTAGCCGACTGCCGTCAGCGGAGTAGCCACGCTGCCCACCGGAAACTGCCCCAGCGAGATTGAACCCGTAAGCAGCAGGTTTCCAGCCGCCGAATCGATCGCCAGCGAACTGATCCCCGCGCCCGGAATAAAAGTCGAGAAGGTAATCCCGTCGCCCGCCGGCGTCAGCTTGGTCAGAAAGCCCGAGGTCGTGCCCAGCGCCGTCGTCACCAGTTGGTTCGGAACCAGCGCCGCAACCGTGGGATAGCCCGGTGCGGTCGTCATCCCCGCAATGTACGCATCGTCCGCGGCGTCCGCCACGATGGCCGCGGGCGTTGTGTTTCCGCCTGCCCCGCTCAGGTACGTCGCGTAGAGCAGGGAACTGCCCGACGCGGAAAACTTCTCCACAAATCCGTTCCACTGACTGCCAAGCGCCGGCGTCTGAATAATTCCCGCCGCCGTCACCGGAACCGTCCCATTGGGGAGATAGACGGTGCCGGTGATAAACACCGCATCGCTGGTGGCCGCAATCGAACTGGAATCCATGGACCCGCCGCCGCAGAAGGTCACAAAGAGTGGGCTGCCGAGGCTGGCGCCGAACTTCGCCACAAACGAGTTGGTTGCCGTGCCCGATGCGACAGGGAAGGCCGCGCCGCCGGTCGCCGTCAGCGCGCCGGAGGTGGTTGTCCCGGTGACGTAGACATTGCCCGCCGGGTCCAGCGCCATCGCCAGGCCAACGTCGCCCTTCGCGCCGATCTGCGCCTGATTCAGAATGTTGGTCGCGGCCGGGTCCGTCTCGATCAGGCGCACCCCATCCTTCTGGTCGATCAGCAGGTAGAGGTTGCCCGTTGCGCCAACTCGCACCGCGTTGATCTGGCCCTGTGGCTGGCCCTGACTGCTGAGCACCGCGCGAAGCCCCGCGAATGTGAGCTGCTGCGGGCCCGTCGCTGGCACCGCCTGCGCGTGCAGCGCGAGGGCCAGAGCGCAGGAAAGGAGCCACGCGAGTCCCCACTCCAGGCTCCACTCCGGCGCGCCTGCCCGCCTGCGCGCTTCATCCACCGCCAGCGGGTGCACTCTCCCTCGGATCGCCTCATCGTCTGATGCTCGATCCGCAGCGTTGACGGTCTGAACGGACTTCATCATGGTGCTCTGGCTGCGGCGTTGTGCGGAGTGCAGCCTGCCCTCGATATCCATGGAAGCGATCGGGTTAGTTTTTCCTAACCTGAGTAATTCTAATGAAACGAAACTATACCGTGTCTATCCGGGAATGGGTATCGTTACTTTGCCGCGCGTTCGCGTTCGGGCTCATACGACCGGATTCACAAACTGCGGAACAGCATAGTTTTGCATAAAGACACGGCTTCACAACTGCGGAGCAGCCCTGTTTTGCTTAAGGGCACGGCTTCAGCCGTGCCGAAAAGGACTATCTTGGTTGGGGCTTTAGCCCCTGAGGTCAATCTCGCGGCAGTCCATAACTCTTTCCGCAGCCTGCACGCGCAGACCTCAGTCCCGTATCCAGCAGCCAGGCCAATCCCCGCCCGCGCATTTCGCGCTCGAACTCCGCGTGCGTGTTGTAATGCACGGTCTGCATTCCTGTCTCCGCCGCGGCGGCAACGTTCACTTCGCGGTCGTCGATAAAAAGAATCCTGCCCGGCGCGGTCTTCAGCGCCTCGGCGGTCTTCAGGTAGATCGCCGGATCGGGCTTCGCCATCCGCAGCGCGTGCGACCAAACGCAGTGGTCGAATCCCGCCAGCCACGGCAGCCGCGCCACCACGCCCTCGCCGATTGCGTCGCCGATGTTCGACAGCACGCCGGTGCGCACCCCCGCCTGCTGCAACCGCCCGGCCCACTCCACCATGGGCGGGTTGAGCTGGGTCCACAGGTCGATGTCCGCCGCCATCAGCGCAGCCACCTGCGCGTCGTCGAACCGGACTCCCGCGTCTGTGGCCACCGCATCCCAGTAGCTCCTTCCGATCAGCGCGCCACGGTCGTAGTCGTGGCGAAACTTCCAGTAGGCCGCGTGCAGCCGCTCCTCATCCAGCCCGCTCACCGCGCGCAGCACAGCCCACGCCGCCGCATCGGGCGGGCCGGAGAGCACCTGACCGTAGTCGAACAGCACTGCATCGACTCGCGGTCCTGCGTCGTTTTTCGCGCGGTCCGCATCGTTCAAAGTCGCTGAATTAAGGCTTTCTGAGGAGGAAGAAGAGGAAGTAAGCATCTTCTTCGATTGTAGGCGATTTACCCTTGAACCAGTTATACGGAGGAACGGAGGAGTTTTGAAAGGGACGGGCTTCAGAGGTTGCTAAAAAACTCCGTCTTGCTTAAGGGCACGGCTTCAGCCGTGCCGTAAGCGCAGAAAATCAATGGGGCTTTAGCCCCTGAGGGAATTTAGAGTGATGGAATTGTATTTGTTCAAGGAATTCCTAAACCAGGTTGTGACATTCTCGTCGCAAGGCTGAACAAGCGATGCAAGTGAACCGATGGAACCCGGAGTTGCGCCGCTGGCTCGACCAGGCCTCGCGCGCGGCAGGCTTCGACGTCGTCGGCGTCGCGGAGGTCAGCGGTCTCCACGACCCCGCCGCCGCGCAGGAGGCCGCGCGATTTGAAACATGGATCGACTCTGGCCGCGCCGGTGAGATGGACTACCTCAAGCGCCGCGACCAGTCGGGAACGCTCCTCCGCGGCAACCTCCGCGTCGCCATCCCGTGGGCGCGTTCCGCCATCGTCTGCGCGATGAGTTACAACTTCGCCGTACCGTTTATACGCAGCGAAGATCAGTTGCCGCGCGCCGCGCCTCTCTCCATCCATCCCGCGCCGCCCGGATCGGGCTGGATCGCCCGCTACGCCTGGACCGGCCGCACGCTCAACGATGAATCCACAATCATTCCCACGGACTACCACAACGAACTGCTCGCCCACCTGCGCGCCATCGAGACCGCCCTGCTCGCCCGCGCCACTTGCACCTCCCGCTGCTACGTAGACACCGGCCCGCTCGTCGAACGCGCTCTGGCCGCCCAGGCCGGCGTCGGCTGGATCGGCAAGAACACCTGCCTCCTCAACCAGCAGCTCGGCTCATGGCTCCTTCTCGGCGTCATCGTCACCTCGCTTCCCGTGGAGCAGGAAAGGGAAGAGGTGGACGAATCGCACTCCGCATCCACATCAATAAAACCTCTACCGCAACATTCACAAAATCTTTCAACTAGACGATATAAAGAGTTTCTATCTGGAATAAAAACAACGTTCCGGGCCCCTGATCGCTGCGGAACCTGCACCCGCTGCATCGACGCCTGCCCCACCGGAGCGCTGCTCGGTTCGAAATCTCCCGACGCACCGCGCCAGATGGACGCCTCGCTCTGCATCGCCTACCTCACCATCGAGAAGAAGGGCGCAATCGACCCCGCCCTGCGCGCGCCCATGGGCCGCCACGTCTTCGGCTGCGACATCTGCCAGGACGTCTGCCCGTGGAACAGTAAATCCCTCCGCAAGTCGGGTGCCCCATCCATTCCGCGTTCTCTGCGGAATGGGTGGGATTCAATGCAGCCTCGTCCCAATCTGATCAACCCCCCGCTCGACTGGCTCTCCGCAATGGACGCGCGCCAGTTCAAACTCCTCTTCAAAGGTTCGCCGCTGCAGCGCACCGGCCGCAAGCGCCTTCTGCGCAACGTCGCCATCGCCATGGGCAACAGCGGCGAGGCGCGTTTTCTTCCCCAACTCGACGCGTGGGTCGCCGGCGACGACTCCGTGCTGGCCGACGCGGCCGAGTGGGCGCGCGCGCGTCTGCTAGCCTAATGACAGAATCACAATGTCAACCCGCAATTCCACCGAAGCCCCTCTCGAAGCCCCCTCCGCCGTCCCTATCGCCCAGGTGCGCCCCGTCGTGCGCCGCGAAGGCATATGGCCGCAGATCGTCGCGCTTGCCAGGTACATGACGCAGACCGAAGTGCACACCTACGCCTTCTCGGTCGCGGCCAACGTCATCCTCTCGCTCTTTCCCTTCATCGTCATGATGCTGACCCTCTCCCGCCAGGTCTTCCACTCGCGCATCATGGAGCAGGTGGTCGGCGAGATGATGGAAAACTTCCTGCCCACCTCGCAGGAGTTCATCATGCGCAACATGCAGTTGCTGGCGCATCCGCACAAGGGCGTGCAGGTCTTTTCCATCGTGATGCTTCTGATCAGCTCCACCGGCGTCTTTCTGCCGCTGGAGGTCGCGCTGAACAAGGTCTGGGGAGTGCGCGAAAACCGCTCCTATCTGCGCAATCAGATCGTCTCGCTCGGCCTTGCCTTCGCGCTCGGCACGCTGGCCATGACTTCGGTCGCGCTCACCGCGGGGCAGCAGTCGCTGCTCACGTTCCTCTTCTTCGGCCACATCCACAACATCGTTTTTAACTTCCTCAACGGCCTGACCCTGCGCCTCTGCGCTCTGCTCGCCAGCATTCTCCTCTTCTTCCTCATCTACTGGATACTGCCCAACCGCAAGGTCCCCGCGCGCTCCGTGCTGCCGACAGCCATCGCCATCGGCTTGCTCTGGGAGGTGGCGAAGGTCCTCTATGTGCTTGCCCTTCCGCATCTCGACTTCCAGTCCGTCTATGGGCCGTTTTACGTCTCAGTGGGCCTGATGATGTGGGCGTTTCTCTCCGGCCTTCTGCTGCTCGCCGGGGCGCATTTCTCCGCCACGCGCTATGCTCTCTCCGTGGCCCGCCAGCAAGACCGGGCGCAGCGCGCGGAAGAGAAGATTCAGCAGCAGGACGCTCCTTCCGCACAGTAGAATGAGGCCCATGCAAAAGACGCACCAATCCGCCCCGCGGCATAGGCTCTCCGTTCCCGCGGCGCGCATCCCCCGCTGGTGGAGACGCCGCCCTCCCGCCGGGGTGGACGGCGCGGTCTTCTGGCTTGCGCTCGGATTCGGGCTGATATGGCTTCTTCGTCTGGTGCCCAGCGGCGGCGGGCTGCTGCTTGTCTGGATGCAGCTTCTGGTCGGGCTTGCGCTCCTCAGCCTGGCGGTCCCGCTGGCCTGGCGTCTGGTGCATAAGCATCTTCTCTGGAGCCTGCGCAACAAACTCATCCTCACCTACCTTCTGATCGGCCTTGCGCCGGTCGTGCTATTTGTGACGCTAGCGACCATCTCTGCCTACATTGCGGCGGGCCAGTTCTCCATCCACCTCGCCGACACGCGCATGCACCAGCAGTTGGACGAGATCGGCGTGGACAACTCCGCCCGCGCCTCGCGTCAGGCGCGCATGATGCGCGACCGCGCCGGGCAGCCGATGGGCCAGCCTCCGCCGGGCGCTCCTGGTTTTCAGCGAAGGCTGCGCACCGCGGCGAACGGAGCTGCTTCGCGCTCTGCCGCGCGCGCCTCCGCGGTTCCCGCTGTGCAAACCGCATCCGAAGCCGCAGCCCAGTTGGCGGCCCAGAACGCAACGTTGGGTGAAACCGCGCCCGACCCGCTGCTTGCGCGCCTGCACCGTCACACCTCGGTCTATCTGAACGGAGCGCCTTACTCTGAAGCATCGCCTTTCGCGCAGCTTGCCGCCAGCGGCTCGCAGTCTGCCCCCGCGCTTCAATCCAGCACTGCCGGGCAGCAATCCGGCGCCGCACCGGAGAGCGTCCCCAGCCAGCCTGCGGGGCCGCTCGGTCTTCCACCCTGGGCCGCCGACCTGCACGGCAACCAGGTCCGCAGCCTGGTCCTCGACGGCCAGGACCTCTTCCTCGTCGCCATCGATCAGCGCCACGTCGAGGGCAGCGGCCTGCTCACCGTCATCACCAGCCTTCCGGTCGACTCCGCGCTGATGGACGTAGTCGCGCAGGGGCTTGGACGCGTGCGCGTCTCCGGCATCATGACCGGCGGTCCGCAGGCAACTCCCGCTGCCTCTGCTCCCGCTCCCGCCTCCGCCTCGAACAACAGCGGCCCCCGCTCCCTCGACAACGACATCCAGCGCACCTCGGTCTACGGCGGCGAAGAACCCGTGGCCATCAATTTCTGCGACTTTAGCGTCCCCTTCATCTCCACCATGGACATCCGCAACTGGGAGACGGGAGAGCGCGACAACGTCCCCATCGTCGTCCACTCCCGCCCGTCCGTGCTCTACCGCCAGCTCTTCGGCAGCTCGCTGGGCGGCATCGTCACCAGCTACATCCGCTACGGCCTGGTGGTACTCTGCATTCTCTTCGCGCTCATCGAGGCACTCGCCCTGTGGGCGGCGCGGCGCCTCAGCCTCGCCATCACCACCTCGGTCGAAGCGCTCTACGCCGCCACCCAGCGCGTCGATCGCGGAGACTTCGTGCATCGCATCCATGCCGCGCCCGCCGCCAAGAGCGATCAGCTCGGCGAACTGGCCCGCTCCTTCAACCGCATGACCGGATCGCTGGAACGCCTGCTCCTCGAACAGCAGGAAAAAGAGCGCATGCAGAGCGAGCTCTCTATCGCCCAGGAGGTGCAGGCCAACCTCTTCCCGCAGCGGCTTCACGATCTGCCCACGCTCCAGTTGCACGGCATCTGCCGCCCGGCTCGCACCGTCTCCGGCGACTACTACGACTTCCTCATCTTCCATCACCCCGACAACCCCGACGGATCGCAGGGCGCCGAGTCCGGCGTCGGCATCGCGCTGGGCGACATCAGCGGCAAGGGAATCTCCGCCGCCCTGCTCATGGCCACCCTCCACTCCGCCGTGCGCGCCTACCGCCTCGCCGGCGAGGACCTGGTCTACAGCCAGAGCGCCATCGCAGCCCTCACCGCCAGCCGCGAAGACCTGGCCGGAGACAGCGGCAAGCTCTTCGAGTCGCCCGGCCGCATCCTCTCCCTGCTCAACCGCCACCTCTACCGCAGCACGCAGCCGGAAAAGTACGCCACGCTCTTCCTCGCCCACTACGACGTGGCCACCGCGCAGCTCACCTACTCCAACGCCGGCCATCTTCCGCCGCTCGTGCTCAACCGCGCGGGCAAGGTGGTCCGCCGCCTCGACCGCGGAGGCACCGTCGTCGGCCTGATGGACGGAATGCGCTACGAGGAAGACCGCTTCCGCATGAACTCCGGCGATATCCTCGTCGCCTACTCCGATGGCATCACCGAGCCCGAGAACGACTTCGGCGAGTTCGGCGAGGCACGCCTCATGGAGATCGTCGCCCGCTACCGCGACCAGCCGCTCCAGGTCATCTCCGCCCAGGTCCTGCTCGCCCTCGACGCCTGGATCGGCGCCGGCGAGCAGCCCGACGACATCACCCTCGTCCTCGCCCGCCAGATTTAACCCAGCCCACTCCCGCTGATTTAGGAATACTCAGAATCAGTCCACGTTTTGAAGGGGACGGGCTTCAGCCCGTCCGTAAGAGCCACTAAATCTATGGGGCTTTAGCCCCCGAGGGAATGTTGAGGACTTGTTCAGACCTTCCCTAGGCCGTATCGACATATAGATCGTATCTGCCGTTGTTGTTCTTGCCGTTGTCTGGCAAGGGCCAACGGCCCGTCCTATATTTAGCCTGGGGCGGACGGGGTCCCCGGCGAGCTTGCTCGCTGGGGCAGGAAGCCCCAGGTACGCGTCCCAGCCTGCCTCTGCGGGCTGAAGGCCCGCGCTATAACCTTCATTCGATTGATACGTCTCGTTGAACTATATGTCGATACAGCCTAGCTCTCGCAGGGTGCCCCATTCATCGCAGTTCGATTGCGATGAGTGGGTATCGCGCGCAGCTCGACCGCCGCATTCCGCTTCAGAATTTCTCCTGCATCGCCTTCACCACAATGTCGTTTGGCGAACCGCCCGCCGGCAGAATCGTGAACAGCGTGGCGTCGCCTCTCTTATTGGCCGTGTGCACCACCGACACGTCGCCCGAGCGCGCGTCCACCGCCAGCAGCAGGTGCTCGTCTGCGGAGAAGGCAAGCTCGTCCGGCGCGTGTCCTGTGCGCACGCTCCCCGCCAGCTTGCCGTCGTCGATGCTCCACAGGTTGATCGAGTTGCCGCCGAAGTCCGCAACCCACAGCGTCCCGTTGTCCGCGCTCACAACCCCGTACACCGGCTTGCTCCCGATGGTGTACGTCCCGCCCACCTCGTTGGTCCCGGTCTCAATCTCGCTGACGGAGTCCGATCCGAAGTTGGCGCAGAAGATCTCGCCGCCGTCCGGCTTCAACGCCAGTTGCACCGGCGTCTGGCCCACGTCCATCAGTGCCAGCATGTGGTCGGTCAGCAGCGTCGGGTTCTGCTTCGCCGCCCACGACTCGGGCGCCGCGGCCAGCGACACCGCCATCACCTGGTGTCCGCCCGAGCAGGCGATAAACGCCTTCGACGAATCGTTCAGGATCACCGCGTCGGTCGCGCCCGGGCAGCCCGTAAAGACCGCGCGCAGATGAGGCAACTGCTCCTTCGCCGCAATCTTCGGCGCGGCTGGCTGGCCGTTCGCTCCCGTTGCGCCTGCCGCCGCGGTTGGCTCGACGGCAAAGATAGAGACGCTTCCGCCGCCCCGGTTGGTCACCACCAGCGAGCGCATGTCCGGCGAGATGCGCGCCAGCCCAGGCTGCTCGCCGGTGCCCACCACGCCGATCTCGCGCCGCCGCGCCAGGTCGATCACGCTCACCGTGTTCGATCCGCTGTTGGCCACATACGCGCGCTCGCCCGCCGCGTCCACGTCGATGTAGTACGGCAGCTTGTGTACCGGAATCGTCGCCACCACGCGGTTCGCATCCGTGTCGATCACCGACACCGACCCCGTGCCAGCGGCCGTGCCCGCGTTCACCGCATACACCTCGTCGCGCTTCGGGTTCACCGCCAGGCCGGTCGGCTGGATGCCAACCTGCAACGTCCGGTCCGCTCGCAGGTATACAAGGTCGAGCACAGAAACCGTGTTCGATGCGCCATTCGAGACATACGCAAACTCGCTATATCCCGCCGGCACATCCGGGAAGCGCCCACGATGGCAACCCACGCCCAGCAGCAGCGCAGCGAGCGCTGCCGCTCCAACTTTGTGCATCTTTAGCATCTCTGCGAGTCTAGCGGCACGGCCGCGCATCGGCAAGTGTCCGCCGCAATCCGCGAAAAAACCCACCCTGAAACTTTTTTCCGGCAGTTTTGTCTATATCAATGAAGCGGAATTCCGCACCATGTCGGATTCTCCGCATCGATGCGATAACCCTCGGACAACGAAGCCGGGGGAGCTTCTCGGCTTCGTTGCTTTTTCCCCGCCTCAGAACCTGTTCAATTACTCGCTTCAGCCGGCAGAGTCGCTCTTGTTTTGCTTAAGGGCACGGCTTTAGCCGTGCCGTAGATGCTGCATTTGCACTGCGGCTTTAGCCGCTGAGGTCAGTGTTTGTGGCACTGCATGAGTTTCTAAACAGGTTCTCAGAACTCCTCATCCTCGCCGGTATTGAGCGAGAGGTCCGGCTGCAGGTCCTTCCCGGCGCGCACCCACTGCCACGCAATCCATCCGGCGTATCCACCCTGAATCAGCCATACCGCAACATACGCGGCCAACAGATGGTGCGCCTCCATGCTGCTGCCGAAGAGCCAACTGAGTCTCATCGCGCGATCTCCAGGGAGCCTTCAATGGCCTTCAGCGCCGCCTCCTGCTCCCTCTCCTGCCGCCGCCGTTCCAACGCGTAGCGGAACGTCAGCAGCAGGACGCCCCACATCGCCCATCCCAGCACATTCCATCCGAACGCCGGCTTCATGGAGGGGTCGATGCCCGTGTCCGGCCCGCCGAAGAACACCGGCGCGGGATGCTGCGTCCGCCACCACCGGATCGACATGAAGACAATCGGCACATCGATCGCCGCAAACACCGAAAGCACCGCTGCCAGCGTCTGCGTCTGCCCGGTGGCCGACAGCCTGCGCAGCATCAGGTAGCTCACATACAGCAGCCACAGCAGCAACATGCTGGTCAGCCGCGCGTCCCACGTCCACCAGATGCCCCACGCCGCGCGCCCCCACAGCATCCCGGTCAGCAGCGACAGGCTGCTGTAGACCACCGTCACCTCCGCCGCCGAGATCGCCACCGCGTCCGCCGTCAGCGCCCGCATCGGGTCGAACTTCCGCCATGCGAGATAGCAGATCGAGGCAACAAAGTTCACATAGGGAAACAGCAGGCTCAGCATCGACGTCGGAACGTGGTAGTAGAAGATCCGCTGCACATTGCCCATCGTCTCTTCCGTCGGGGCCACCACTAGGGCCAGCCGCGTGCCGTACGCAACCGCCGCCAGCGTCAGTACCAGCCAGGCGATGCCAACCGTGCCATAGATGCGAGAGCGCGTCATCGTCCTATCAGTCTACCAAGAAGAAGGCGCTGCCGCAGCCGCGCGCACCACAAGTTTTCCTCTTGCTCTTCGGAGAGAGCAGGGGACTTTAGAGGCTGCTGAAAAACTCTCGTTTTTGTCTTTCGGAGGGAGCAGGGGGCTTCAGCCCCCTGAAAAATGTCAATGAATTCAAGGGGCTTGAGCCCCGGCCCGTTTCTTGCTGTCATTCTGAGCGCAGCGAAGAATCCCCGCATTTGTATTTGTTTGCGTAAGGGCACGGCTTCACATGCTGCGGAAAAATCCGTCTTGCTTAAGGGCACGGCTTTAGCCGTGCCGTAAATGTTCACAATGCAGTGGGGCTTTAGCCCCTGAGGGCAGTCTTATAGCATCGCATCGCGCCGCCGCACCGCGTTCCGCTACTCCGCGCCCAGCACCGTCTCGAACAGCAGCAGACACACCATCGTGAAGATGATGTTGTAGCCGATTAGCAGCCGAATCCACATTCCCGGATCGCTCTCGCCCGTCAGGATCGCCGTCGTCGCCTGCATCATTCCCAGCAGCGCAGGCAGCGACAACGGCACCAGGATCAGCGGCAGCATCAGCTCGCGGTAGCGCGTGCGCAGGCTCATCGCCGCAAAAAATGTCCCGTTGCACACCAGCGCCCAGGTCCCCAGCGGCATCACCACCAAAAGCATCCAGCCCTGCCCCAGCGCATGGAGGTTGTAGAAGACGATGAACAGCGGTGACAGCACTACCTCGATCAGCGCCACGAAGATCAGGTTGGCCAGCGCCTTGCCCAGAAATAACGCCGACGCCGGCGCGGGCGACATTCGCTGCGCGTCCAGCACGCGGTTCCTCTGCTCCCGCGTCCACGACTGGTTCAGCGCCGTGAACGACGCAAACAGAAGCGCGACCCACAGAATCCCGCCCGCAATCTCGCGCGAAATGGCCGCCGTCGGATCGAACGCCAGCGAAAAAATAATCACCACCAGCAGCGCAAAGAACAGCATTCCCACCACCGAGTCGCGCGAGCGCCACTCCAGCCGCAGGTCCTTCCGCAGATGGCGCCACACACAGCCGAAGTAGCCGGGTGCCCCATCCATTCCGCGTCCTTTGCGGAATGGGTGGGAGGTTTCAGCCCGGGCCGATGGATCGCTGGGCACTCTGCTCATCCGCCCGCCTCCACGCTGCGCAGTATCTTCGTCAGATCGGCCAGTGTCCCCTTGCTTGCGCTCAGGTAGTCCGCCGGCTTCATCAGCAACTGCGTCCCGCGCACTCCCGCCGAGATCGACACCACATCGAACAGCTCAATCGTCTCGTCCACATAAGCAGGGAACTGGGTCTTCGCGGCCATCACCGTCACCCCGCCGCGCACGTATCCGGTCAACGGCTCAACCTCCTTCAGCGACGCCAGCTCCACCCGCTTCACCTCCGCCGCCGCAGCCAGCTTCTTCAGGTCCAGCTCGCAGTCGCCGGGAACCACCGCGAAAAAATACTCCCCGCTCGACGCCCGAGTCAGCAGCGTCTTGAAGACCTGCTCCGCCGGCAGCCCTATCTTGCGCGCCACCGCAATCGCGCTCAGGTCCTCGGGATCGACCTCGTACGCCCGCGCCTCGTATGCAATCCCCAACGAGTCCAGCAGCCGCGCCGCATTGGTCTTCGCCGTCTTGGCAGCCTTCATCGTCGTTCACTCCTGTGAAATCTCAGACCTAGACCTCGTTTTGAAGGGGACGGGCTTCAGCCCGTCCGCAAGTGCCCATAAATTGGAGGGGCTTTAGCCCCTGAGGAAATGTCGGGCATAGGTTCCGATTCTCGCGATTTCTTCTCATCGATTGACCCCACCGTCCGCGGAGTTTGTCACCGACATTATCGTTCCCGCCTTCATCGTCAGCGTGATCTCGGCCAGCGGCTCCGCCAGGTGCGCCTGGTGCGTGGTCAGGATGATCGTCCGCCCCCGCGCGCCTTGCTCTGTCGCAGCCCCACTCACCGGCCGCGTGCGAAACTCCATCAGCAGCTCCACCATGCGCTTCGCCGAATCCACGTCGAGATTCGAGAATGGCTCGTCCAGCAACAACAGCTCGGGGTCAGTCTGCAACACGCGCGCCAGCGCAGCCCGCTGCTTCATCCCCTGCGAGTACTGCCCCACGGGCCGCGTCAGCGCCGGGTCCAGTCCCACCGCGACGAGTGCCTGCTCCGGCGCGCCGCACTCGCCGTCGCCGTGCAGCCGTGCAAAGTAGCGCAGGTTCTCCATCGCCGTCATCTCGTCGTACAGCATCGCCTCGTGGCTCATATATGCGATCCGCCGCCGCTGCCAGCGCGGCTCGTCGCCGAAGACATGCACCGTGCCGCGCGTCGGCGCAATCAGCCCCGCCACCAGCCGCAGCAGCGTCGATTTGCCCGCCCCATTCTCTCCCAGCACCACCGTGGACGAGCCCGCCGCAAACTCCACCGTCACCTTGCGCAGCGCCGCGAATCCCCCATACAGCTTCGACACCGCATCCAGCCGCGCCGCCACGCGCACAGCTCCATCTGTCAGCGTCGTTCCATTTGTCTGAGCAGCGTTCGTCATCTATCCGAGTATATAGAGAGCACCGTTCCCGATTCGTTCTGTTTTGCTTAAGGGCACGGGTTCACCCGTGCCGCAAACGCTGCGCAAAAAAATGGGGCTTCAGCCCCCGGGATCAGTTTCTATAGTTGAGGGAATCACGCAGCCTCACTTCGCCGGCGCAAGCATCGCGGTATTCCCCGCCGGTGCCTCGCCCGGCTTAGCCGGTGCGTACTTCGACGCGCACTTGGCCTGCAACTGTGTCGCGTGGAAGACGCCGTCGCGCCCATACGTCCCCACCGCCAGCGCCTGCGCGTCGTCCTTGAACGTGTCCGGCGGCGGCTCGGCCCCTTGGTAGTTCACCTGCAACGTCAGCCCCTGCTCCAGCAGCACAAACCGCGCGTTCGTCCCCGACCGTTGAATGCTTCCCGGCTGCACGTTGCCCGCCACCCGCAGGTTGCGCGTGTACGCCTTCTTGCCCATTGCCTGCAGCTCGCCGATGGTGCAGTAGTAGCTCTTGGTGTCGCGCACGCCGGTATAGGCCAGCCATCCCACCGTCGCCAGCACCAACACCGCAGCCGCCACAATCTTGATCGGAGCCATCCCGCGCATGGCTCAAGTCTAGCAGCAAATTCCCTCGCCAATCCCGCACCAAAGCGATAAATGTGATCTACCTCACTTTCCGCTCACCCGCCGCGCCGTTCCTCTATAATTTCCCTACCTATGAGGCCGATCCCCATCGCTCTTATCAGCTTCGTCGCAGGACTCCTGCTGCTTCCGCTCGCCGTCTATCTCTACCTTGCCTTCGGCCATCCCCCGGTCGCCACCGCCGACAAGCCCTTTCCGCTGGAGTCCCGCATCGTCCAGATTCCGCTCCGCGCCCGCATCGCACGCGAGATGCCTGCCCACTCGTCCATCCCCGCCACCGATGAGAACCTCAACGCCGGCGCCAGCCTCTACGAGGACAAGTGCGAGTTCTGCCACGGCACAGCCGACCAGCCCTCCGCCGTCGGCCGTTCCACCTTCCCCCGCGCTCCGCAGCTCTGGATCAAGCGCCCAAACGGCACAGTCGGTGTCAGCGACGACCCGGTCGGCGAGACCTACTGGAAGGTCAAAAATGGCATTCGCCTCACCGCCATGCCCGCCTACGGCAGCTCGCTCTCCGAGACCCAGATCTGGCAGGTCAGCCTTCTGCTCGCACAAGCCGCCAAGCCCCTCCCCGCCGAAGCCGCCCGCACCGTCGGCCGCTAGCCGCGCCGTTTGCGCAAACTCGACCTGACAGCTACGGCTTCGCGTTCGGCTTGATCGGCGCGGAACGCCTCTGCGTGGTCTCCACCACAATTCGCGTGTCTTTGGCAAACGCAACCTTCTGCCCCCGCGCGATCCACCGGTAGTAGAAGGCACGGCCCGCACCCCAGTAGCCGATCCCCGCCGCGGCGTACGGCGATCCTCCAGCCATCCCCACCACCGTCCCCACCAGTCCCAGCCCAGCGGCCCCGCCAATTCCGTTCCTGCCGTTCTGCCCTCCGGCCCCGGCTCGCCCCTTGTCCTGGTCCAGCGGACGGCTCGCCAGTATCGAAAGCAGAAACGGAACGCTGATCTTGTCCTGCGGCTTCGCTTGCGCCTGCCCCTCGGAGTTCAGTGCGATCTGCTCCGCCGTATCGGCCCCAGTCAGCCGCGTCTCCACCCGCTGCGGCTCCGCATTGGGAAGCATAAGCTGGCTGAAGCTGAAGCTCAGTACCCCCGTCCGTCCAAATCGCCGGGCAGGCTTCGCCCGCATCACGGTTCCCACCAGCGTCGCGCCCTGCGGCACTGCCAGCGTCTCATCGTCATTGAAGATCGGCTCGGCAACAACGGCGTGAATCGCCTGCCCCTTGCTCGAACTCTCCGAGCTGAGTGCATCCTCCAGGTTCGCCTGCACAATCCATGCGCCGTTGTCGTTGTGCGCCGCGGCGGCCTCCACGCGTTCCTCCCACAACCGCGGTTTGCGCGCTGCGGGCTTCTGCGGTCCCTCAGGCGGGGCCGCCTGCGCAGGCACTTCGACCGGCTCCGTCGTCTCCACCGTCCACGAGGTCCCCCTCTCAATCCGCTGCGGATGATACGGCAGCCGCCCGTAGACGAACCGCAGCAGCCGGTCGCCCTTTCCCGGTGCGATAAAAAACGCAATGTCGCCGCGCGTCGCGTCCAGCGCCGCATCGAACCGCCGCCGCACAAACCCTCCCTTAGTCGCAGGCGGAGCCACCGCACGGTACACCGGAGCGCCGTCGGCCGCCGTGCCGGAGGCGAAGGGAACCGTCCTGCCGTCGGCCAGTTCAATCCCGGTGAAGTGCACCACGGGAGTGTGGAACGGCGTAAAGTCCCCGCCCAGAACTGCCCTCACTCGCCGTCCGTGGTTGGAGCGTAGCGCCACAACCTCGCCGCGAATCGCCGTGTCTTTCGGCAGCAGCAACTTGTTGTCCGCGTAGACCGGGTAGAGAAGACGCCCGCTGACAGGTTCTCCGGCGCGCATCGCTGTATTCCGCTCAACCGTAATCGTCAGCGGCGTTCCCGCGGGAACCATGCCCGGTCCGGTCTGGCACAGCAACGTGGCCGGCGGCAGGGCGAGCGCGAAGAACATGGCGCGGCAAAGGCTCATTCTCATTGGTGTTAGACGCAACGGGCCACGCTCCGATGCAGGCTGATGAAAATAACAACGCCGTGGCACTCTGCCACGGCGTCGCTAGTGGATCGATCTTCTGCTTTCGGTCTTATCCCAGCTCCGCCAGGCTCTTGGTCCCGTACTTCAGGAACCACGGGCTGGCCGCCTCCAGCGCCATGTTGACGTTCTTGATGTTCTCCGTACCGGTTGTCTCCAGCCACTGGCGGAAGGCCGCCTCGCCCTGCTTGGCGAAGATCGGAATGCCGTCCTTCCATGTCGCGCGCCCGCACAGCACGCCGTTGAACTTCGTCCCCGACTCGCCCGCCAGCTCCAGCGTCTCGATGAACACCGGGTTCGACACGCCCGCCGACAGGTAGATGAACGGCTTGTGCGTCACCGATTCTGCGTCGCGGAAGTGTTGCAGCGCCTGGGCCCGCGTGTACGCCGCCTCGCCCTTGAAGCACTTGGTCCCCGCCACAAACTCCATCACAATGGGGACCTCCACCTTCAGTACGTCCACGTTGTAGCGCGCCTTGCCGAACTCCGCCATCGCGCCCGAGACGATCTCCGGCTTCTTCTTCGCGTAAGCCAGCGACTTCTCATCGCCGCCCTCGGCGTCGTAGCCCACAAACTCCAGGAAGAAGGGAATATCGTGCGCCAGGCACTCGTCGCCGATGCGTTCGATCCACGCCTGCTTCAGGTCGTTCACCGCGCTCTTCTCGAACGGCGTGTAGTACAGCAGGATCTTAATGCAGTCCGCGCCCGCCTCCTTCAGCCGCCGCACCGACCACACATCCAGCAGGTCGGGCAGGCGTCCCGGCGTCGCCGCGTCGTAGCCCGTCTTCTCGTAGGCCAGCAGCAACCCCTTGCCGTGCCGATGCTTCGTCGCCGGCAGCCCATACTCCGGGTCCAGCAGGATGGCCGACGCGTGCTTGCACAGCACATCGGTCACCAGCGTCTTGAAGTCTTCCAGGTCCTTGCCCGTGGCGGCCGATCCGCGCTCCTTGGCCAGCGACTTCTGTAGCGAGCCGCGCTGGTCCATGGCGGCGGCCGCAATCACGCCGCGCGGGTTGGAGACGGCCTTCAGTCCTGCGAGTTTTCCGGGGGTCAGCTTCATGGTGCCTTCTTCTCCTGTGTCGAATAATTTGCAATTTTGAGCTTCATCAGACATTCTACACAGCACCTATCGGTTTTTTTGTGACGACCGTTACGCCCTGCATCTTTTCGCATCCCATAAATCCAGTTCGGAACCGCCCTCCGCTCACAGCTCATCGCCTACAGATCGATGTCGAAACACAAACTCCGCCTCGCGCCCGCCAATCATGTAAACTACCAATAGATTCCCGCCGTGCCTCTTCTCCCTCAATTCATCCCGCGAGAAGTCATCCGCTGTACCGGCTGCGCGAGCGAAAATCGACAGATTCCCCAACCTGGAGAGATAAACCCAATGGCGAAGATTGCCAAGACCGGCGACCGCAAGAAGATGATGGACACCCACAAGAGCACCGATTGTCCCAAGTGCTCCAAGCCCACCCGCATCGTCAAGCGGGTCAAGGACCGCGAGCGCGGCGTCCCCGGCGGCGTATACATCTCCTGCTCCGCCTGCGAGTTCTTCGAGAAGCTCTGAGCCGCAGAGATTGGGTGCCCCATTCATCGCGCGTCCTTTGCGCGATGAGTGGGAAGCTATCCATTCACTTCCGCCGCGCCACAAACACCGCCGCCAGCTTGTCCTCATAGGCGAGCTGGAACCGCGAATCCATCCGCAGCACTTGGATCAGCGGCGCCTTCACCGGCCCGATCACCACCCCCGCCTTCATCAACTGCGCGTCGCTCGCCCAGTCCGGCTCCGCGCTCCAGGTCGCCACCGAGCGGTCGATCCGCTGGTCCCCGTACAGGTTCTGCCGCCCGTCGATGCTCACCGGCATCCGCAGCGCCCAGATCAGGTATCCGCCCCAGTCGAATGTGTTGTACAACGGGCCTGCGTAGCCCTTTGCCCGCACCGCCTCCACCGCCTGCACGGGCAGGCCCTTCGCCAACTGCGTCCCAAGCTGCACATTGTTCACCCGCATCGCGCGGAACCCAACCGGCAGCGCCAGTGCCGCCGCCAGCGCCGCGATCGCCGTGGCGTACTTCGGCAACCGGATCGCGGCCTTTTCGCTGCCTGCAATCGTGGCCGCCAAAATCAGTGTGCCAACCGCGGCCATCGCCCACACGTCGCGCTGCGACCGGAACGCGACGACCGCGGCAAACCCCAGCAGCGCCGTCTCAAACAGCGCAAACCGCCTCCGCCACGCCAGCGCCGCCGCGCTCGCCAGCGCCAGCAGCAGAATCAAAAAATCCGGGAGACCGCGGAAGGGAATCGCCTGCAGCTCCGTGACCTTGTTCAGCGCGCCGCCCTGCGTTGCCAGCTCATACGCCACCCCGTAGATGCGCCATCCATATGGGTTCGCCAGCGTCGCCAGCGCGCTGGAGAGCAGCGCGACCCCCATCCACGACGGACGCACTCGCGTCTCCGCGCCCAATCCCCAATGCGCGGCCAGCGTCTCCGCCCAAGCCAGCCCCAGCACCATCAGCCCATCCACGAACTCAATATGCACGTTCGCCCACAGCGCAAAGATCAGCGGCAGCCACAGCAGTTCGCGCACGCGCCCCGTCCGGCGCGCCTGCATCAGGATGTCCAGTTCCAGAATGAAGAGCAGAATGGTGAACAGCCACGGCCGCGGCGTATACAGCCGCCCCATGCAGAAGACGGCGGCGAAGCTGAGCAGCACCGCCAGCGAAAAGTCGCGTTGCACCCGCCGCACCATGTGGGCCATGGCGACCGTGATCGCCAGGACCATTCCGCTGCTATAGGCCACAATGCCCGCCAGTCCGAGCCAGTGAAACAGCTTCACCGCCACCAACTCAAACAGCCAGCTATAGGCCAGCCATGTCCGTCCCGCCAACTCGGCGGAATACAAATCGACCCTCGGCACAGCGTGGTGCGCCAGAATCCATTCGCCCGTGCACAGATGCCACCAGATGTCCGGGTCTGTCACGCACGCGGCGTGCGCGCACATCAGCGCCGGTGCGGCAAACAGCGCGCCAAGCACCAGCGTCTGCACAATCTGCTCGGCCCGTTTCTGCGCGTTCCCCCCAGCCTCCGGCAGCGGTTCCTGCGTGCTCAATATAGTCCCGGCCCTCGCTTCGGGCACGGCATCAGGCGCGTTTACTTGATCTGCCACACCCTCACTATATCGCCTCTGCGCTCAAACCCCATCCCACGAATGGGGTCGAACCAACCCGCTTACTCCACGCCGGCAATCTCCGCCAGTATCCCCGCCGCAACCTTTGCCGGGTGCGCCGCATCCGCGATCGGCCGCCCCACCACCAGCATCGACGCGCCGCGCGCAATCGCCTCCGTCGCGCTGGCCACGCGCCTCTGGTCGTCCCGCCGTCCCGCCGCGCCCGCAGGCCGGATCCCCGGAACCACCAGTTGCGCCTCCGGCCCCACCGCCGCGCGCACCGCCTCCACCTCCTCCGCCGAACACACCAGCCCTTCGATCCCCGCCGCACGCGCCAGCCGCGCCAGCCGCAGCACCTGTGCGTGAAGCGCGTTGGCGGCCGAGCTGTGGGCTGCGCCCACTCCAACCGCGCGCAACTCCGCCGCGTCCATGCTGGTCAACACCGTCACCGCCAGCAGCTTCGGCGCGCCTGGCGTGCTGGCCGCCTGCACCGCCGCCTTCATCATCGGCTCGCCGCCGCCCGCATGCACCGTCAGCAGCGACGCGCCCACGCCCGCAACCGACCGCACCGCGCCGGCCACCGTATTGGGAATATCGTGCAGCTTCAGGTCTAGGAACACCTCGTACCCGCGCTCCCGCAGCCCTTCGATCACCCGGTTCCCGGCCGCGTAGTACAGCTCCATCCCCACCTTGAACCAGCGGCAGCAGCCATCTAGCCGCTCCACCAGTTCCATCGCCTTGTCGGCGGAAGGGAAGTCCAGCGCCACAATCAGCCGCTCCCGCGGGTCCACCCGTTCGCTCCCGGTCACGGCCTTCGCGCTGGCGCTCTGCGCGTGCTTGTGTGCCGCGGCAACTTCCTTGTGTGCATGTGCTTGGGTCGTCACCTTGTCCATCGAAACAGTCTAAAGCAAATCCACCCGAAATGTCCCCGCCAATTCGCCCCAAGTTCGCCATCAGATTGCCTTTTGTATCGAAAAAGGACGAACTTCACCCCTCCGCCGCTCTTTTTCTGTCATTCCGCAGCCTCAGCGTACAGGCGGCAGCGCCACAGGCAGTTGCAACTGTGCCACCAGGGCCAGGGCCATCTCGGGATCGCCGCTGTTGACCGGCTCCAGACTCACCTGGCCGATGCCGGCGCCGGCGAGTCCCAGCGTCCGTGCCGCCGCAAACGACAGGTCCACGATCCGGCCCTCCAGAACAGGCCCGCGATCGTTCACCCGGACGTAGGCCGTCCGGTGGTTCTTCAGGTTGGTCACCCTCAGCCAGGTGCCCAGGGGAAGGCTGCGGTGGGCACAGGTCATCTGGTTCATATCAAAGCGTTCGCCCCCAGCCGTCGTCCGCCCCTGGAACTTCGTTCCGTACCACGACGCCACGCCTACCTCGAACCAATGCTTGGCCTTAGCGCTTGGTTTTGTCTTTACCGCCGGGGGTGGGGGCGCCTTCTCGGAGGCAGGCGGAGCCGTGCCAGACGGCGAACCGTCCTTGGCCGAGGCGCTCAGCGCAAGCCCCATCATCAGGAGACCGGTTGCGAACTTACGGACGGATCCTTGCTTCCCTGTGAATCCAGTTCTGAAAGAAGTCCTTTTCATTTGCACGCTCCATCTGTTATTGTCTTTGCCAGAACAACTCAAGTCAATCATCTGTAAGCGTTTATCGAGTCTCAGGACTTGCCGGAACCACCCCTTCTGTGATATAGAAGATGCCTTGTCGCAGCCTGTAAAGCTGCCCCAAAGTTGGCAATTATGGGCCTTGAAATGGTCAGATGCAGCCGGAACGCCGCCCGGTTAACCAAAATGTAAAAATATTTTCAAAAGTACCGATCTCAGCACCTATCCCTCTCCAAAGTCCATGCAGACCGTTCTCACCATCGCCGGCTTCGATCCTTCGTCCGGTGCCGGAGTCACCGCCGACCTGATGGTCTTCGCCGCCCACTCCCTCTTCGGCACCGCCTGCATCACCGCGCTCACCGTGCAATCCACCCTCGGCGTCGTCTCCATCCATCCCACACCCCCCTCCGTCCTCCGAGCAACGCTGGATTGCCTGGAAGAGGACCTGCCGCCTGCCGGAATCAAGATCGGAATGGTTGCAACAGAAGATAACGCGCTTGTTATCTGTGAATATCTGGAAAAACATCAACTGCTGCATTGGCATCGGCCCGAGGGATGGGTCCCCGTCGTCCTCGATCCCGTTCTGCGCTCCACCTCAGGCAGGGAACTGCTCGATCCGGCCGCTGTGACGCTCGTGCGCGACCGCCTGCTTCCCCAGGTCGACTGGATCACCCCCAACCTGGCCGAGCTCGCTGTCCTGTCTGGCGTCGAGGTGGCAACCCGCGACGATCTGCCCCGCGCCTGCCGCGCCCTGCAGACCCGCACCGCGCAGAGCCCGGACGGCCATCGCCTGGGTATCTTCGCCACCGGTGGCCACCTCGACCCGCCAGACGACTTCCTCCTGCTGCCCACCGGCCAGGGACTCTGGCTGCCAGGCAGCCGCGTCGTCACCCGATCGACCCACGGCACCGGTTGCGCCCTCTCCAGCGCCTTCCTCAGCCGGCTAGTTCTGGGCGACGCTCCGCGACAGGCCGCCCACGCCGCCAAGCTCTATGTCGCCGCCGCCCTCCAGTCCGCAGTCCAGATTGGCGCAGGAAGTGGCCCTATGAATCACTTATGGACTCTTTCTAAACCATAAGTTGAGTATTGTATTGGGTCCGCAAGGCCCGCTCCCCTGCGTCGCAATCTGTATCCCCCTGGGATTTTTTTCCCCACTCAATAAAAATTGCGAACTGGCACTAATCTCCGGCGCGATGCTGCCGATAGAACACCTGAAGCGAGGTGTATCTATGTCCACTACTCCATCCTCCAGCCCATTCGGACAGATTACCGTCCACACACTGTCTGAGCAGCCCGCCTCGCGCCGCGAGCGGTCGTCCAGCCAGACAATTCGCCGCCGGCCTTCGATGGACCAGGGACACGCCTTGGAGTCGCTCGGTCACTCCATCGAGTACCTCTACGATTCGCGGGTCTACCGCAACGCCGGTGAGCTGTCGCCCAGCGACGTGGAAGCCGTGCAGATCCTGATGCGGCTCAGCCGCGAGGTCTTTGTGGAGTGCCGCGAGGTCGTTCCGGCCCGCAATGGGCTCAAGCTCCTGCTGCACAAGCTCTGGCCGGAGCGCAACGCCGCCTAGCACCCTTCAGGCTCTCGCCGGGCCACAGCGCAACCTCGGCAATTAAGCACAGCCCCGTCTCACCCCTGCCCCCCGCCCCGCCTCGCTTGCGAATGCGGCGGGGGGTTCCAGCAGTTGCAGCTTAGATCGCAGCTCCTCCGCGCCCTCTTGCCCGGCCGCCTCGCTCTTCTCCGATTTTGCCATCGCAGTCACAACTGGAACCGCCCACCGCGCGTCTGATACGGTGGATGTCCTGAAGTTGGATGTGGAGGCCCAGCCATGAAGGTCCTGATGGGAATCGACGACTCGAAGTACGCGGCAGAGATTGCCCGCGCGTTTGTCGCGCAGTTCCGCGCCGAGAACACCGAGGTGCTGGTTCTGCATGTCCTGCAACCGTTGGGGCTCATGGCGCCGCCGGAGATGGCCATGGGCTACGCACCAGAGCTGGCGGACATGAAGAAGCCGGCCCAGGAACTGGTCGAGCGGGTTGCCAAGCAGTTGCGTGGCGCGGGCTTCAAGGCAGAGACCGCCGTCGAGGTTGGCGACGTCCGCGAGCGCATCCTCGACTCCGCCTCCGAGTGGCGCGCCGATCTCATCGTCCTCGGCTCGCACGGCACGCGCGGCCTGCAGCGCTTCCTGCTGGGCAGCGTGGCCGAGTTCGTCGCCCGCCACGCCAAATGCTCCGTCCAGATCATCCGCACCCCGGCAGGGAACTGACCGGCGGAGTTACGCAATCCGCTCGATGGTGACCGTCTCCAGAACCACAGGCGTCTTCGGCCGGTCCTGGCTGCCAGTCGGCACCGTGGATATCTTCTCCACAATCTCGTACCCCTCCACCACCTCGCCGAAGATGGTGTGTTTTCCGGTCAGCCAGCTTGTGTCGGCCACGGTGATGAAGAACTGGCTGCCGTTGGTATTCGGCCCGGCGTTGGCCATGGCCAGCTTGCCCTTCTGCTGGAAGCCGTGCGGCGATCCCTTGGTTTCGTCGGCGAAGCGGTAGCCGGGGCCGCCCATTCCGGTGCCCTCGGGGTCGCCGCCCTGGACCATGAAGTTGGGAATCACGCGGTGGAAGACGGTCCCGTCGTACAGCTTCGGCCCCTTCTTGGAGCGGCTCGTCCACTCCTTGGTCCCCTCGGCCAGGCCGATGAAGTTGGCCACCGTCTCCGGCGCGTCCTTCTCAAAGAGCTTGCACACAATCGTTCCTTCGCTGGTCTTGAAGGTGGCATAGGTTCCAGGCTTGCTTGGCATTGTTTGAACTCCAGTGGTCAGTTGTTGGATGCAGGCTGCTGATTGTTGGTTGAAGGCGGAAGCGCGGGAAGCGGCGGCATCGCCTGACCCTCGCGCACGATGGTAACGCGGCTGATCACCACCGGCGTAGTGGGTTTGTCGTTGCTGTCGCGCGCAACGCGGGCGATGGATGCGGCCAGCAGGGTCGAGTGCGCGTCGCACTGGCCGAAGATCGTGTACTTCCCGTCCAGCTCGGGAAAGGCGTCCTCCGTGATAAAGAACTGGCTACCGTTGGTGTTTGGCCCGGAGTTGGCATAGGCCAGCCGCCCGCCCATCGAGAAGGTCAGCCCCGGCGTTATCTCGTCGTCGAACAAGTAGCCGGGGTCGCCCGTGCCGTCGCCCACCGGGTCGCCCCCCTGGATCATGAACCCGGGAATCACGCGGTGGAAGGTCAGCCCGTCGTAGAACCTCTTGCCGTGCTGTTTGGCGTGGGTGGCGTTCACCGTCCAGTCCTTCGTCCCCTCGGCCAGCCCGATGAAGTTCGCCACCGCCTTGGGCGCCTGCTTGTCGAATGTCTTGCAGGTCAGCCGTCCCATCGTGGTGTCAATGACGATGGTCGGCCCCGTGGGCACCGGCTCCGTTCGTGCCGCGGCGGCAACGCCAGGCGCATCCGGCAGATCGGCTGTAGATGCGGACTGCGCAGCAGCAGCAGTCGCGGATTGCGCAGCAGCAGGCGGCGCGGATTGCGCGTGCGCGGCAGCAGGAAAGCCGGCCAGCGCAAACGCCAGTGCGACGACCACTGCTAGAGGCCGCGCGGGATGGGCGAAAGGCAGCGCGGTAAGAAAGCTATGCCGCGTCATGCCGTTGTGTGAGATTCCTGTAGATGCCACAGAGCATAGGTTAACCCACAACCGCCCGCAGCTACAACCATGCAGGGAGTGAAGTGGGTGCCCCAGGTGCCTCGCATTTGGGCACCTGGGAGAGCCGGGTGCCCCATCCTTCAGGGGATACTGAAAAACTCCGTTTTGCTTAAGGGCACGGGTTCACCCGTGCCGTGAAATGCTTTAGTTGAAACGCGGCTTTAGCCGCTGAGGGCATCTACGCGGGTGCCCCAGGTGCCTCGCACGACCGTCTTCCTTGCCCATCATAAAATTTGTCATCCTGAGCGAAGTCTGGCGCATTCTTGCGCCAGACGCAGTCGAAGGACCCCGGTATTTGTCTTGCTTAAGGGCACGGGTTCACCCGTGCCGTGAAATGCTTTAATTGCAACGCGGCTTTAGCCGCTGAGGGAATCTTTCAGGGCCAATACAGCCTTTTTCCGCAGCCTGTGATGAAGCCGCAGAAGAAGCCGCTTCAGATACACTGTTTGCACCATGATCTGGCTTCGGCGGTTCTTCAGGCGAATCGAAGAAATTGTATTGCCGGTGATTGACTCGCCGTCCGTTCGCCGTGTCGCGGGTCTCCTTCTATTGGCTGCCGTTCTCGCCGGTCTGGTGCTGGCTGTTCAAATCGTTCCGGAGAGGCAGGTCAAGCGGGCTGTTGACCGCTCTCTGATTATTTCCTCCGTAGCGAAGACGACGCCGGAGCAAGTCGCCAACTTACAGAATGAGTACCGTAAGACCGTCATTCAGGTGGTGGGAGGGCTCTTCGCCTTCGTCGCGCTGGTTTTCACCTTCCGCAGGGTCAAGGTAGCCGAACAGGGACACATTACAGACCGGTATACGAAGGCCATCGAGCAACTGGGTGCATTGACCGCGACAAACAAACCGAATGTCGAGGTGAGGCTGGGCGCAATCTATGCACTGGAGCGGATTGCCTTCGATTCGCCGCGCGACCACTGGCCGATCATGGAAGTCCTTACGGCCTATGTCCGGCAGAATGCCCCAGCGCCCACTGAAGAGCCAACGGAAGAAGAGAATATAAAAGCTATAGCAACAAAAAAGCCAGACACAGAGATCCAGGCCATTCTGACAGTGCTTGGACGACGCAGACGTGACCACAAGCGTGAGGGCGATGGTCATCAACTCAATTTGAGTAAGAGCGATCTGCGGCACGCAAATTTTATTGGAGCATATTTGGACGGAGCGGGATTCGTCGGAGCGCAGTTAGATGAAGCGTATTTCAGAGATGCGCATTTGGCCGGGGTGTATTTCACAGGCGCACATTTGGCCAGAGCGTGGTTCAGCAGAGCGGATTTGGAAGGAGCTAATTTCGATTATGCGTATTTGACCGGAGCATATTTCGAAGATGCGCATTTGGACGGAGCGCGTTTTCCGAAGGCGAATTTGGCCAGAGCAGATTTCAAAGAGGCACATTTGAAGGGAGCAAATTTCTACAACGCGCATATGGAGGGAGCAGATTTCACCGGAGCGCATTTAGACGGAGCTAGGTTCTCCAGAGCGTATATGGACAATGTGTGTTTTGACAGAGCGTATTTGAACGGAGCGTGGTTCAACGATGCGTTTTTGGACGGAGCTATTTTCTCCAGAGCGAATTTGGACGGAGTGATTTTCACGGGAGCGGATTTGGCCGGAGCGAATTTCGACGAAGCGCATTTGAACAATGCAAATTTCGTAGGAGCGCGTGGTCTGACAGTAGGGCAGTTTGCGAATTCGCTGGGAGTTGATCAGGCGTACTTTGACGAAGCGTTCAGCCGCGAGTTGGAGGCAGCCAAAGAAGCTATTATTGAAGACGCTGACGGAGACGACGACACTCCGCATACGTAAAAACCCCGGCAAACTCGCGTGTCAAGGCCCTCGTTCCCCAAAAATCCAAATATCTCCAACTCCACCAATCACTTACCCAAGAAAAATACTTGGCATAGTAGTTATCCTCCAGCGCGTACAATTAAAGCAGGGGGAAAAACAGGTGCAACTTGGGTCATCCATCAACACATTGATTCCAGAGACTTTACAAAATAAACAACCTGGAATCAAGACTTTGACCCCGAAGTCTAGACTGAGTCCAGACCTGATCCAGAAAAGTCCAGACTTAACATGTCTTTTTTGAAGACTTTGATACTTTTTCGCACACAAGGGAGATTCCGCATGTCCGCCGCAACCGCAACCAGCCACGGGCGGTGCATTGGCAGCATTCCACTCCCTAGCCAAATGCTCTAAGCTAGGAGATCATGTCTTTCACCCTCGCCATCAACGGCCAGAACCGCAGCTTCGCCAACCTGGCCCCGCCGGTCTCGCTCGCCCAGGCCATCGCCGCGATGGAACTCAAGGGCGACCGCATCGCCGTCGAGCACAACGGCCAGATCGTGCAGCGCGCCCGCTGGGCCGACACCCCCATCGCCTCCGGCGACCGCTTGGAGGTCGTCCACTTCGTCGGCGGCGGCTAAGTCCGAAAGGGAACTCGCGCAACGGAGATTGGCCGCTACAAGACAGAGTCCAGCCACAGGCTCCAGAATCGAGCAGCAGCCTCTTCCAGGGCCGGAGCGAATCTGAGTGTATCCGCCCGCAGGTCTTCCACCGCAATCCCGGCATGGCGCAGCTCACAGGCGTGTCCCACGTACCAGCGTTCCAGCCCATCTGCCGTCACCTCCGGGTGAAATTGCAACCCTAGAGCGAATTTATCGACAGCAAATGATTGATTCATATAGCGTTCTGTTTTGGCAAGATGAAATGCTCTCTGAGGAAGATCGAAAGTGTCCCCATGCCAGTGGAAGACAGCCAGTCCAGGCGCAAGCAGCGGAGCAAACCATTCGGGTGGATCGAGAGGCGTACCGTCCTGACCGGTCACAGCCTCAATCGGCGCCCATCCGATCTCCGCGCCATGCGTACCCGGATAGACCCGCGCTCCCAGTGCAGCGGCCATCAACTGCGCCCCCAGGCAGATGCCGAGGATCGGCCTGCGCGCAGCCAGTCGCATAGCAATGCAGGCAATTTCGCCGGCCAGAAATGGATACTCCTGCCTGTCGTAGACACCAATCGGCCCGCCCAGAACCACCAACAGATCGCAGCTCTCCGCCTGCGGCAGAGGGAAATGCGCCGTGGCAACATCGACGGTCTGGATTGCAAAGGCTCGTTCACGCAGTGGAGCTTCGAGGGAACCGAGGTCCTCAAAGGCGACATGGCTCAATACAACGGCATGGCGAGAGGGCATTGGCATAGGAATAGAGTACACGCTGCGGCCTGGTTGCCTTCACTATACATAATATCCGTTATCAGACGTTAGATATCCCGCAAATCTGGAGGTCACGGCAGCCAAATGCTCCCCGAACCGGCTTCCCCTCGAGCCTCGAACCTTGCGCCTCGAACCCTCCCGCTCTTGGGATCTTATCCCGTATCCTCTGGCCCTGTGGTAGATTCATAGAGGTTCGCCGACAGCGGAGAAATGGCCGAGTGGCTTAAGGCGTACGATTGGAAAGCGTGTATACCGCACGGTACCAAGGTTCGAATCCCTGTCTCGCTTCGGAAGTGTTATTGTCATCGCCACTGCATAGGATAGCCTTATGCAGTATCTCCGTCACTCCTAGAATCGTAATACAGGGCGTTCGCTTCCATGAGTGCAGGATCTGATCAGAATAGGTTGCAAAATCAGGTGAACCTCGCAACCAATGGACATGCCCTGCTAGATATGTTCAAGGAGCTTTGCATGAGCGCGACATATGAGTTATGTAGGTGGAGCGCTACCGCAGCGGTTCTCTGGGCACTCTCGGCTTCGGCATTGGCTTATGGGCAGATGGGCGGAAATCCGGGTCCCGGCATACCGGAAGACTGGAGTCACCACCACGCAATCTTCTCCAATCCGGGCACGTTTGATGATGCCATGCGGAGTGGCACGATCGACAAGTGGAGCAAGATCGTCAACGAACCGCGCTACCAGATCCAGCAGCTAAGGCGTAACCTGTGGCAGCAGCCAGGGACGGGATGGGGCCATAAGTTAGGGCCGCTGTTGAAGACGGACTGGAGCATGAACCTGGGGTCGGGTGCCACGGTGGGCGCCGGGCAATACCCGGCCAAGTATTCATTCAACGTGAATGCGAGCTGCAGCGACTGGGTCGCGTACAACACTGGGCTGGCCGGCGCAACAGGCGGGCAGGCAAACATTGTTGCGTACAGCAACCTGTACGACACCACCTGCTCCGGATCCAATCCTACAGTGTACTGGGCTTACTTCAGCGGCACGGGCAAAGCGACTACTTCGCCTGTCATCTCCCTGGATGGGAGCAAGATCGCTTATATCGAGAACCCTGCGTCGGGTGCTGCGATATTGCGGATCATCGAGTGGAAGTCGGGCCAGGGCACTCCCGCGGCGGCTTCCACTCCGCAGGTGGAGTTCAACAACGCGCAGGTTGGTGCCGCGGGCAACAAGACGTGGAGCAGCTGCACGGCGGGCGAATCCTGCATGATCAGCGTTCCATTCCAGAATGGCGATCAGGACACCACGTCCTCGTCGTTCTACGTCTACTTCGGCACATACGCCGATACGATTTTTGTGGGCGACAACAATGGAAATCTCCATCAATTCACCGGAGTGTTCAATGGGACTCCCGCCGAAGTCACCACAAACTGGCCAGTTTCGGTGAGCGCCAATGCACTGACCAGCCCGGTCTATGATGTCGGGACGTCGGGGAACATTTTTGTGGCCGACCGGGGCTCCACGGGCGGATTCCTGTACGCGGTCAGTCCCTCAACACATGCCAAGGTACTGACAACCAGCAAGCTGACTTATGCTTCGGGCACGGTCGGCATCGTTGACGGACCGCTGGTGGATTCCAACGCGCAGATGGTTTATGTATTTGTGGGGAGCGATGCCAACACCACCACAACCGTGGGCTGCGAACCAGGCAAAGTCACCCCAGACAATGGATGCGGCGGTGTGTTCCAGTTTCCGGCCAGCACTACGGGCACCGGTACCGGCGCCTGCGATCCGACCAGCGCGACGGCATGGCCAGCGAATTCCATTTGTGGCGAAGAGGCGGTGTTCGGTACCGGGACGATAGCGACACCGACGACGTACGACGGGGCGTTCGACCAGATTTACTACGCTACGGCGGCGGGCACGGCGGGCAACCTGTGGACCTGCAATCAGCATCTTGCGTCGGAGCCGCGGTTGTCGTACGTGCCCCTCCAAGCCAACGGTAAGTTTGTGGCGAGCGGCTCGAATATCACTGTAAACGCCACCACTGCGGTCACTACCTTGACCTCTGCACAAGCGACCTGCTCGCCGCTAACGGAGATCTATGGTGCGGGCGGCACCACCAACGACTACGTATTCGCCGCAGTGTCGGCAAACGGCAGTGTCGGCACCATCAATACGTCCCCGTCGTGCACGGGAGGCTGCGTTTACAACTTCCTGGTTGGGAACGGCACCACCATTAGCGTTCCGACCGAGGCAACTCAGGCGATCCAGTCTACCGGCGGCTCCAGCGGGATTGTCATCGACAATAAGGGGTCGGGCACAGGTGAATCCCAGATCTATTACACGCCCATGGCCAACATGGCCTGCGTGGGAAACGGAAGCACAGGGAGCGGCACGGGCGGCTGCGCCGTGCAGACCTCACAGTCGGCTCCCTGATCGAACGCTGGAAGGTGGGCAAGAACAAGCTTCAGCACCGATTAGCACCTATGAGACCGATTACCGCACAGATGGTCGAGTAGTAACTCATTGATTTGGAGGGGGGGCTGGTGGACCTGACCGGGATCGAACCGGTGACCTCTTCCATGCCATGGAAGCGCGCTCCCAGCTGCGCCACAGGCCCACTCTCAGGAAGGACATTTCCTATTCTCAGGGTTGCGGCCCGTTGAGTCAAACTTCCTTCGATTCTCCGCGTCACGACTCCCGCGATCCGACCTCTACTCTTGGCCGAAACCTGACCAAACCTGTTCTTACAGGCGCAACTCCGTCCCTCGATCTGCGCACCAATGGGAACTAATTCCCTATCCTTCGGTGTCTAAAGCAATAGAGTGAGCGAGCACTCAGCCGCCGGCGGCGCAGTTCCACTCGCCGCTCCAGTTTCTGCGACAGGCAACGCCGAGAGTCCAAAGCACCCCGGCGCTCGCCGCGGAGGTTTACATCCGTTTCACCGAAGTCGTAAGGTAGAGGTACCCGGAGATGCAGGCGGGCGCAACAATGGACGAACTGGCGATCTCGATTGCCCTTCCGAGCGAAGAAGCCGCCCTTGTAGCCGAGCTTCAGGCCGGCTCCGAGCAGGCCTTTGTTCAGTTGATCGACCGCTACCACCAGCCGCTCTACTCGCTGATTGCGCGCAGCCTGCAGGACCCCGCCGACGCCGCCGACATCACCCAGGAGGTCTTCCTCAAGGTCTTCCGCAACATCCGCGGATTCCACGGCGAATCCACTCTGAGGACCTGGCTCTATCGCATCGCGCTGCGCGAGGCCTCCAACCAGCGCCGCTGGTGGTCGCGCCACAAGCGCCGGGAGATCGACCTCGACGCTCCCAGTTCCTCGCGTTGCGCCTCCGACTCCGCCGCCGGCGCGCACTCACTCGGCTCCACGCTGGCCGACGCCGGCTGCTCACCCTTCGACCAGGCCGCCCAGCACGAGGTCCGCGAGCGCGTCGAAGCCGCACTCCGCCAGGTTCCGGAGGCATTCCGCGCCGTGGTTGTGCTGCGCGAGATCGAAGGCCTTGCCTACGAGGAGATCGCCGACCTGCTCCACGTCAACCTGGGCACGGTCAAGTCCCGGCTGATGCGCGGCCGCGCCGCCCTGCGCGCCGCGCTCATTCCTGCGGCAGACAGCCCGCGCGCCGCCGTCACTCGCCGCACCTTGCATCCTGCTCAGCCGGAGAAGCGGCTGAGTTCCCTTCCCGATTCCGTTCTGGACTCCGAACCATGCAGCCTGGACTCCGAACTGGAGGTATCGCGATGAAGTCTCTTCCATGCAGAGCAATTCGAGCTTCCTACTCCGACTATCTCGACGGCGCCGTCAGCGGCCTGCGGATGCAGCAGATCGCGCACCACATCGAGGGCTTTGAAGACATCGACGGCGTCCGAACCACCGGCTGCGAGACCTGCGCGCGTGAGCTTGCCGCCTGGCGCGCCACGCAGGAAGCCATCTCCGCGCTCGGCCCGGCCCGCGCCCCCGCCGACCTCGCCCTGCGCCTGCGCGTGGCGCTCTCGCGCGAACGCGCGCGCCACAACTCCCGCCTGCTGGACCGCCTCTCGCTGGCCTGGGACAACGCAGTCCGGCCCATACTGCTCCAGGTCGCCGGCGGGCTGGTCGGCTCGGTCGCACTGCTGGGCGGCACCGCGCTTCTGCTCGGCGTGGCCGCAGCGCCGCAGCAGGTGCTGGCCAACGACGAGCCGCTGGGCGCCCTCACCGCGCCGCACTATCTCTACTCCACCGCATCGCCCGGGGCCATCGTCACCGGCCACGACACCACCATCATCGTGGAGGCCTCGGTGGACAGTCGCGGCCGCGTCTACGACTACACCATCGTCAGCGGGCCACAGGACGACGCCGTGCGCACCCAGGTCGCCAACCAATTGCTGGGCAGCGTCTACCAGCCCGCCAGCGCCTTCGGCGTCCCGGTGAGCGGGCGCGTCGTGGTCACCTTCGCCGGAATCTCCGTCCACGGCTAGACGGCGGGTCAATCGCGGTCGAGTTGCCATTGTTTCGTCTTCTATTCATTTTTTCTTCTCCCTCTTCCCCCTCCCCCCCACCAGCTAAAGTAGCCAGATTCCTATAGATGCACGAATTTTCCTGCAAAGTGCTCCTCTGCAAGGGGTTAAGAATCATCGATAAGGAAATAAACAATTTACATGGCACCAATCGCGCAATTGAGAGAGGCCGCCACACCCGACGGCTTCTCGCAATTCTCCCCCTATTTAAATTGTACGCGCTGGAGCATAACTACTATGCCAACTATTTTTCGGAGGTAAGCGGTTGATAATACGCTTGTTATTCGGATTTTTTGGTGATGAGGGTCTTGACACGCGAGTTTGCCGGGGTTTTCAGGGGGTAAAGTCCGCGCATAGCGAAAAGACTGCGATGGATGGGGCACCCGGCTACAGACTCGCGTATACTCGATCTCTGCCATTCGAGTGAATCTGATTTACTCGAGGGCCACTCGAGTAAACTGGATTTCCCATGAACACTCAGCTAACCTTCTCATTTGATGCGCTTTTACCCGTTCTATCTCCTGACGATATTTATAGCGCTCTGAGCCCCGATCTGATCGCCAAACTCAAAGAAGATCACAGAATCGAGAGAAAACCCGCTGGCACACACAGCCGAGCTCTTGGCGAGTATTTCTCAATGTGGGCTAATACTGTTCCGAACGGAGGTCTTATCTTTGTTGGCGTCGAGGACAACGGCTCTATATCGGGATGCAGCCATCTCAGTCAGGACGACCTAAATGATCGAGAAAAGGCAGGGAGAACATATTGCCCAGACTCACGTTCTGACAGTAAGCGAGTAGCCGTCGTCAATATGAATGGGGGTATGGACTTCATTCTGGCAATTAGGGTCTTTTACCGAGAAGATAAGGTTGTAGCGGATGTCAGTGGCAATGTGTTCACACGAGTAGGTGATGAAAAGCGCAAACTCAGCTCCGAAGAAGTCCGCGAACTGCAAAACGACAAAGGTCAGGTAGATCTGGAGCAAGAACAAGCACACGTCTCTTTTCCGGCCGATTTTGATGCTGATCTCCTGAAAAAGTTCTGCGAAGGTGTCAAGAAAAACCGCCAATTACTCGTAGAGCATACAAAGGAAGAGATTCTCGTAAATAACAGGCTTGGCAAGATGAAGGGCGGTAGATTTCAGCCAAATTATGCATGTCTTCTCGCATTCGGGAATGACCCAGGTTCCGTGTTTCCAGGCTGTAAAATACGATTTCTTCGATACGACGGAGACCGCGAAAAGACGGGGTCGGAGTACAACGTAGTCAAGGATATTCGAGTAGACGGATCCATTCCATTCCTTATTACCGAGACCGCATCGGTACTTCGCCAGCAACTCCGGGAGTTTTCACGATTTGGCGCAGACGGAAAATTTTACACCGTCCCTGAGTATCCCGAGGAGGCGTGGTATGAGGCGATCGTAAACGCCTGCGTCCATCGCTCCTATGGTCTACGCAATATGAATATCTTCGTAAAGATGTTCGATGATCGCTTGGTTGTTGAAAGTCCGGGAGGCTTCCCGCCATTTGTAACCCCGCAGAATATTTACGATTCGCACCACCCCAGAAACCCCAAGTTAATGGATGCGATGTTTTATCTCGATTTTGTGAAATGCCACAACGAAGGGACAAGACGCATTCGGGATGCGATGGAAAAGATGAACCTTCCTAAACCCGAATTTGCGCAGAAGGAGATCAACGCCGGATACACTTCAGTGCGCGTGACTTTACGAAACTCTGCAAATCAGCGTGTCGAATGGATCGATTCAGATGCGAGCAGAGTCATCGGTGAGGAATTGAGCCGCGACTTGACTGATGAAGAACGGCGCATCGTCAATTATGCTGCTGAGCGCGGGCAGGTTAACGTGAGCGACTGCCAGAGAATACTTCCTAGCATCAAGACATGGCACACCGCTAAGAACATTCTCAGACGGCTTGAACAGAAAGAAATCCTATTTTACGTGCATAGCAAGGATATTCTTAGGGATGCCCATGCTCACTTCAGGCTGCGAACGAACACAGACCCTCCCACAAAACAATCAAAGCGATAACTCGATTTGAATGAATAATTACCTCTTTAAAATGAGCGTTATTCGGCATCCATTCGACTTCGCTCAGGACAGGCTCTGAAGCCGTGCCCTTAAGCAAGACAAGACAAATACGGGGGTCCTTCGACTGCGTCTGGCGCAAGTTGCGCCAGACTTCGCTCAGGATGACGGACAAAACGTACAGAAGCAGATTCCCTACGGGAATGACAACAAAATACAGGCACCCGGCCCTTGCTTGCTATCGCGGTGCGGCTCTCTTAAACTCGGTGGGAGCGTCGAAACCTTATTGTGTTCAGCGTCCTACCTTGCTAAGGGGCCGATGCAAGAACAAAAGATGGAGTTCATGGGGAAAAAGCTTCGGAATGTTGTGATTTGGCGTAGATCGTCGGGGTCCTTCGACTCCCCTTCGACTCGCTGCGCTCGCTCAGGGTCGCTCAGGATGACAGCTTTTATCAATGGAACTTTAGAGACAGGACACTAGCTTGAACCGTTCCTCCCGATCCCGGACCATGCCAATCACCCCGCGACGGCTGCCAATCGCCGCCGCTGCTGCTGCGGTTGCGTTGCTGGTTGGCGGGGTTGTGGTTGCGCCGGCGGTGGCGGCGCAGGGGCCCGGCACGTCGAGTTCGTCGTCCAGCACCTCCTCTTCCAGCACGCCGGAGTCGCAGGCCGTGGACACGACGCCGGTGCCGCGCATTGCGCAGCCGGAGGCGGGCGGCTCGGCCTTCACGCTGGAGACCAGCGAGCCGCTGTTTACGCTGGCCGCCGCGCTGAACGCCTGCGGCTACGACGCGGGGCTGGCCGACTCCGACCCGGTGCGGCTGAAGGTGCGCGAGCAGATGAACCAGGAGCTGGCCGCATCCGCCCCGGCGCGCGACGCACGCGACGCGGTGTGCTTCTTCCTCCGCCAGCACGCGCTCAGCGACACGGGCCACGACGTGGCGCAGTACATCTCGCTCTCGCTGTACCTGACGCCCGCGCCGGAGCTTGCGCCGTCGGTGGAACTCCCCGATCTGCCGCCGGAGGCCGCGCCGGTGGTGGAGGTCCTTCCCCTGCTGCGCGCCTTCGCCGATGCGGTGCATCTGAACGCCATCTGGTTCGAGGACCGGCCGGAGTACGAGGCGCTGATCGAGGGCATCCACGATCCGCTGACCAAGGTGGTGCTGGACACCAACATCTTCCTGCGCCTGCCGGTGAGCAGCTACGACGGACGGCGCTTCCTGGTGCTGCTGGAGCCGATGCTGGCGCCCGAGGAAACCAACGCGCGCTACAACGGGGTGGACTCGGTGGTGGTGGTGTCGCCGCGCGCGGGCACGCCGGAGACCGTGCCGGTGGACCTGATCCGGCACACCTACCTGCACTTCCTGATCGAGCCGCTGGTGTACACGCGCGCCAGCTCCATCAACCGGCTGCTTCCGCTGCTGAAGCCGGTGCAGAAGGCGCCGCTGGAGTTCACCTACAAGAGCGACATCGTGGCGCTGGTGACCGAGTGCCTGATCAAGGCGGTGGAGGCGCAGACCATGGACGTGGGCATTCCCGTGCTGGCGAAGCCCGGATCGCTGCGGGAGCGCGCCGACCAGGAGCGTTACGACGCCCAGATGTCCGTCTACGACCGCCAGGCCGAGGAGGTGCGCCGGCGCAGGGTCGATCTGGAGATGCGCCAGGGCTGGGTGCTGGTGGATTACTTCTACAACCAGCTCGGCGCGATGCAGAAGGCAGGCACCAGCATCAAGGACAACATGGGCCCCATGGTCTACGGCATGGACGTGGAGCGCGAACGCAGCCGCGACGAGAAGATCGCGTTCCTGCCCACAGGCTCCGGCGGAGACGCGATTCGCCGCGCGCCGCGCCCGCTGACCGGCCTGGACCTGGCCGAGAGCAAGCTGATGAAGGGCGACCTCGACGGCGCAGGCGAGATCGCCGATGCCGCGCTGAAGGCCAACCCGGCCAACGCGCAGGCGCTCTACCTGCTGGGGCGCATCGCGCTGATGCAGGGCGACCCCGACGGCGCGCTCGACCGCCTGACGCAGACCGTCAAGCTGTCGCATGACCCGCGCACCGTCGCCTGGGCGCACATCTACCTGGGGCGGATGTACGACATCGCGCAGACCCCCCAGCGCGACAAGGCGCTGGCCGAGTATCGCGCCGCGCTGGCCAGCCGCGACAGCCAGCCAGACACCAAGGCCGCCGCCGAGGCAGGCATCAAACAGCCCTTCGCGCTGCCCAAACGCACGGCGACCTCCTCCGACCAGGAAGACGACAACGCGCCGCTGGACCCCACCGGCAAGGCCGAGAAGGAAGCCTACCGCCCCACCCCATCCAAGTAGGCCGCGGCGGAACCACGCCATCCGGCAGACAACTCCGGTAAACTGATGTTTGAAAGACCGCTAAACTGAAGATTGATAGCCCAGATGCACCGTCAGGGGGGGCATTGACGACGCGCCAAACCATCGCTGCTGCCCCGCGCAAATCGCCGCGACGGCAACCCATGCCGCCCGCAGCCCGCTCCGACAGCCCCGTGGAAAAATCCGCGGCTGAGACTTCGACGCCATCCACTTCCATCGTCACGCCGGACGAAGGCTTCTTCGGCTACACGTTCAAAAACCGCGGGCTGCTGACGCTGGCGCTGACGCACAGCTCGCTGGCCTACGAGAGCAACCCCGAACGAGCGCCCGATCCCGGAAGCGACAACGAGCGGCTGGAGTTCCTGGGCGACGCAGTGCTGGGGCTGGTCGCCGCCGAGGCGCTCTACCGCCGCGTGCCCGCTCTGCGCGAGGGCGATCTGACGCGCCTGCGCGCCTCGCTGGTCAGCAGCCGGCATCTGGCGCAGGTGGCGCAGCGGATGCAGCTCGGCCCCATGCTTCTGCTGGGCCGCGGAGAGGCGCATAGCGGCGGCCATAAGAAGCCCGCCCTGCTGGCCAACGCGCTGGAGGCCGTCATCGCCGCGTTGTATCTCGACGGAGGGCTCGATGCCGCGCGCGAGTTCATCCATCGCCACATCATCGAGCCGGCGGAAGACAGCCTCGTCGGCGTGCTGCACTCCAGCGAACCATTTTCGGGAGCGGTTGGCGACTACAAATCCGCACTGCAGGAACGGCTACAGGCCGCAGGCCACGACCAGCCGCAGTACATTCTGGCCGCGCAGTCCGGCCCCGACCACCAGAAGCGCTTCCGCATCGAGGTGCGCGTCCCCGGCGCCGACGGCGCACCGCTCACCCTGGCCAGCGCCGACGGAAGCACCAAGAAACAGGCCCAACAGGAGGCCGCGCGCCTCGCCTTCGCCAGCCTCGTCTCTGTCGCGCAATCGAGCGAGAGAGCGAAGGCGCAGTCCAGCGAGAGACCGAAGGCGAAAGCGATTCCCGCGCCCGCCGCCGACACTGCGCAAGCGAAGGCCGCGCGATGACGCTCGCGCACGGGCACGGCGAAGCCACAACTCATCCCCATCACAGCCTGCTTCAGGCCTTCCAATCGCTGCTCACCCTTGTCGTCGTCGCGCTGTTCATTATGACGTTCACCGCGCAGCCCTTTCGCATTCCCTCCGCGTCGATGGAGCCAACGCTGCTGGTGGGGGACTTTCTGCTGGTCAACAAGGAAATCTCCGCCGGCCGCTTCCCTGCTCTGGCATCGGCGAGCCTCATCCGCCGCGGCGATCTCATCGTCTTCCACTATCCGGTCGATCCCGCGCTGCATCTGGTCAAGCGCGTCATCGGTCTGCCGGGCGACCGGCTGCGCCTGCTCGACGGGCGCGTCCTGATCGACGGCCGCGCGCTCAGCGAACCCTACGCCGTCTTCCGGCCTTCGGCCCCGGACAGCTACCGCGACGACTTCCCGCGCATGGACCGCGCCGACCCCGGAGTCGATTCGCGCTGGTGGATCCAGATGCATTCGCTGGTGGCCAACGGCGAGCTGACCGTCCCGCCGGACAGCTACTTCGTGCTGGGCGACAACCGCAACAACAGCGAAGACAGCCGCTACTGGGGACTCGTCCCGCGCGCGGCGATTGTTGGCAAGCCGTTTCTGATCTATCTCTCGCTGAACGGAACGGGCGGGTCCGTATTCCACTTCGCGCGCTGGGAGAGGACGCTGCGGATCATTCGATGAGGAAGATTGTCTCAGGTTCAACGGGCATGTATTGGCGCGATGAGGAGAAGGCCGGGGCTAAAGCCCCCATCGATTCGATGGGGCTTATTCAGGGGGCTGAAGCCCCCTGCTCCCTCCGAAAAGCAAGGGCAAAGCAAAGACCCCAGGTCTCAGAAGCGAGACGTGCCACCCCAGCGAGCGAAGACCGCTCGCCGGGGACCCCGTCTGGGGCACCCGGCCGTGTGAGCTTTCCCTCAGGGGCTAAAGCCCCCAGATCTATTGGGCATTTTGCGGCACGGCTAAAGCCGTGCCCTTTCAAAACAGGTTTATGAGATGACTTCTAGGCATTAACCGGCTCGGACACCGGGACCTTGACCGGAGTGAGCCAGTCGTAGATGTCGGGCTTGATGCCGTTGACGATGGCGAAGAACTCGTCGTGGATGGCCTTGGTGACCGGGCCCATGGTTCCGTCGCCGACCATGATCTTGTCGACCGAGCGCAGGTGCGTCACCTCGGCTGCGGTGCCGCTGAAGAAGGCCTCGTCGCTGATGTACACCATCTCGCGCGGCAGCGGCTGCTCGACGATGGGAATGCCCAGCGCCTTGGCAATGGTGAGCACCGACATGCGCGTCACTCCGCTGAGCACCGAGTTGGCCAGCGGCGTGGTATACAGCACGCCATCGCGCACCAGGAAGAGGTTCTCGCCCGAACCCTCCGACAGAACCCCGTTCACATCCAGCGCAATGCCCTCGGAGTAGCCGTTGATCTCGGCCTCCATGCGGATGAGCTGCGAGTTCATGTAGTTCGCGCCGGCCTTGGCCAGCGACGGCATGGTATTCGGCGCCAGCCGCGCCCAGCTCGACACGCAGACATCCGCGCCGCCGCTGCCGGAGACGTACTTGCCCCAGGGATAGTTGATGATATACACCTCGACCGGCGAGTTCAGCGGGTTGACGCCAACCTCGCCGTAGCCGCGAAAGGCGATGGGCCGGATGTAGCACGGCGCCACGCCATTGGCCTCCACCAGGTCCACCGTCGCCGAGCATAATTCCTCCAGCGTGTAGCCCAGCGGCATGCGGTATATCTTGGCCGAATCCAGCATCCGCCGCATGTGGTCCTGCAGCCGGAAGATTGCCGCGCCCTTGGGCTGCGCATAACAGCGCATCCCCTCGAAGACCGAAGACCCATAGTGGATCACATGCGACATCACATGGATCTGCGCCTTCTCCCATGCAATCATCTCCCCGTTGCGCCAGATATTCTTTGTCGTCTCAAACGCCATATCTACTCCTCCGCCTGCAAATCCAGGATTCCAGCCGTTTCTGATCTGTGAATATCCCATTATACCGGCGTGCATTCCGGCCCCGGCAAAAAAGCATCGGTGCGACAATAAGCCTGTGGCTTTCGATCTTCATTCCGTCACGCTCTACGGCCTGCAGCACTCGGCGTATGTGCGCTTCAGTGTGCTGGCGCTCAGCTCCATCTTTTTCCTGGTGGACCCCTTCGCCGCGCTGCCCACCTTTCTGGCCATCACCGAGGGCTCGGACGCCGCGCGCCGCCGCCGCATTGCGCGCAAGGGCGCGCTGACCACGCTGATTGTGCTGGCCGCCTTCGCCTTCGCCGGCGAGGCCATCTTCCGCGTTTTGGGCATCACACTGCCTGCGTTCGAGATCGCGGGCGGAGTGATCCTGCTGCTGATCGGCCTGGACATGCTGCAGGCCAGGCGCTCGGCAACCCAGGAGGTCGCGGGAGACACCGCCGCCGCCGCGCAGAAGGAGGACGCCGGAATTGTTCCACTGGGCGTGCCCATGCTGGCCGGCCCCGGGGCCATCACATCGGTGATGGTGCTGGTGGGCCAGGCGCAGACGATCTGGCAAATGGCCGCAATTCTGATCTCCATCGCGATTACGGCCGCCGCCTGCTATCTGATCCTCGGCCACTCCAACAAGGTGGTGCGCCTGCTGGGCGAGACCGGAATCCGCATTCTGGTGCGCGTCATGGGGCTGCTGCTGGTGGCGCTGGCCGCGCAGTACTTCGTCAACGGCCTGGCCGACCTCGGCGTCATCGCCCGCCCCATCGAATAGCCCCACCGGGCCGGTAAACATCTTCTAATCGCCGAACAAGGCTCCCCCGCGAAACCGACCCAAAACGGCTGTTTCGTGCGGTCGCGTCCAGTGGTAGATTGGAAGCGCGACGCGTTCAATCGATTTCCCGCAGGATCGATTCCGCCGCAAAGCCGTTCGCTACTTGCGATTGCGGCGACGGCCCGCTGCCGGTACTGACATAAGAGGCCTCCCAAGGCCACCGCAGAGTACACCTTGGAAGTCCCTAATTTTTCTTCTGGGCCGGCAGGTATCCCACATCCCTTCTCTGCATTGACTTACCCGGCTTTCACTGGCTGCATCCAGGCAGGATGCGGCCAGGCCCAGGGCTTATGCCATGCGCATACGCGGTCCAGTAGAGATTTGCCGAGGGACGCAGATGCCGCGAGCGAAGAGTTGGGCTGTGTGGTGCTGTCTGGGAATCTGTCTGGCAATTCTGTGGGAGCCCGGGCCCATCGGCGCATACGCGCAGCAGACCGGCGCGGACGGCAACGAGGCAGCGTCAGTGCCGCGCGCCAGTCCGGTAGCCATTGCACATTCCCAGAGTTCCCTGAACGCCCCGTGGCAGGCCGTGGGGCCGGCCCAGATCGCCAGCCAGAGCTACGGCAATGTCACCGGGCGGGTGACCGCGATTGCGATCGACCCGGCGGACGCGAGCGGCAACACGGTCTATCTGGGAACCACCGGCGGCGGAGTGTGGAAGTCAACCAACGCCGCGGGCGCGGTGGCCAGCGTGACTTTTGCGGCGCTCACCGACACGCTTCCTGTCTTCAGCGCGAATGCGGGAACAGCGGCGATTCCGTCGCTGAGCATCGGCGCGGTGAGCGTGAGTCTGGCGAGCGGGACCGACGTTCTGCTGGCCGGAACGGGCGACCCCAATGACGCGTTGGACTCGTGCTACGGCGAGGGGATTCTGCGCTCGGCGGACGGCGGCAATACATGGACGCTGATTCAGCAGTCGCTGGACTCGCCGGCTTCGAATCATTCGTTCGTCGGCCTCGGCGTGGCCGGGTTCGCGTGGAGCAGCTCGACGCCGGGTCTGGTGGTTGCGGCCCTCTCGCAGTCGGCGGAGGGCACGCTGGTCAATGCTCCAGACACGACCTACAGCGTGATGGGGCTCTACTACTCACTCGACGCGGGTGTTACATGGCAGATGGCAATCATCGAGGACGGCACAGGCCAGTATGTGCAGCGGGCCGCGACGGCAATCTATCCGGGCAACGCCGCGACCGCCGTGGTTTGGAACCCGGTGCGACAGATGTTCTACGCGGCGGTGCGCTATCACGGCTACTACCAGTCCTCCGACGGCATCGTCTGGACACGCCTGACCAACCAGCCGGGCGCGGGGTTGACGATGACGGCGTGCCCGACCAATCCGAATGGAGCCGGCAGCACGGCGTGTCCCATCTTTCGCGGCGCGCTTGCGGTGCAGCCGGCGACCGGCGACACATTCGCGCTCACCGTGGACAGCAACAACCTCGACCAGGGTTTATATCAGGATGTCTGCGCGCTCACGGGATCGAGCTGCGCTTCCAGCAAGATCGCATTCAACAAGAAGCTGATCTCGACTCCGCTGGAGGCAGGCAGCGGATCGACGGCAATCCCGCAGGCAGACTACAATCTTTCGCTCTCAGCGGTAGCTACAGGCGCGGGCGCGAGCCTCGACACGCTGCTCTTTGCCGGCACGGTGGACCTCTATCGCTGCTCGATTGCCGCCGGGTGCGCGCTGCGCAACACCACCAACGCAACCAATGGATGCAATCATCCGGCGATGGTCTCCCCGGCGCAACACGCGATTGCAACGCTGGCAGGCGCTGGAACGGGAACCACGCCGGCGCTGCTCTACGTCGGCAACGACGGCGGCCTCTGGCGCTCGCTCGATGGCGTGAACCAGCAGCAGACTCCCTGCTCGACGGACGACGCAACCCACTTTCAGAACCTGAACTCGGGCCTCGGCTCGCTGGCCGAAGTTGTCAGCTTCGCAGAAAACCCCACCGACCCCGCAACGCTTCTGGCGGGCCTCGGCGCAAACGGAACAGCCGCCACGAGCGCTGCAACCACAACGGCAGCCTGGCCGCAGATCGCCACCGGCGAAGGTGGAACGGTCGCCATCGACCAGACCAACCCGCGGAACTGGTACGTCTCCACCGGGGCGGGCGTCAGCATTCGCACCTGTGGAAACGGCACCGCCTGCGCGGCGGCGAACTTCACCGGCCCGCCCAGCATCGGCGCCGCGCAGGTCTCGAACGACGCGTCGCTAATCGACCCGCCGTTCCTGCTCGATCCCGCGCAATCCGCCGATGTTCTGATCGGCACATGCAGGGTCTGGCGCGGACTGGCCGATAGCACCGCTGCGTGGCCGGGCTCGAACAACATCAGCACCGCGTTCGACGGCTCGCATAATGCAGCCTGCGCGGCAACCGACGCGATGGTGCGCTCGCTTGCCGCGGGCGGCCCGGCGAGCGGTGCGTCCGCTGCACAGAACGCCGGTTCGACCGTCCTCTACGCGGGCCTCGCCGGCTCGCTCGATGGCGGAGCGAACTTCGGCGGCCACATCTTCGCCAACACCGCGGCCGGAACTGCGAACGGCAGCACAGCCTGGACGGACATCGCCAAGTCGCCGGTTACCAACGCTTCGGGCACAGCCTTCAATCCCGGCGGCTTCGACATCTCCTCCGTCGTCGCCGACCCGCACGACTCCACCGGAAAAACGGTCTACGCCACCGTGATGGGCTTCGCCGGAAACGGCGTCAATGCGGCGCACGTCTACCGCTCCACCGACGGAGGCGCGCACTGGACCAACATCAGCAGCAACCTGCCCAACGCTCCCGTAAACAGCCTGCTGGTCGATCCCAACGACGCCAACACAATCTACGTTGCCATGGACACCGGCGTCTACGCGACCTCGCAGGTGGCAACCTGCGCAACCGCGACGGTGAGCTGCTGGAGCGTCTACGGAACTGGCTTGCCCAACGCGCCGGTGGTCGCGCTGCAGGCCTCCGCGGGCCTTGCCACCGGCGATGGACGCAACGGGGAGCTGCGCGCCGCCACCTATGGGCGCGGAATCTGGCAGATTCCGCTGCTCACCGCCGCGTATCCTGCCGTTCCCGCGATGACGCTCAACCCAACCAGCCTGACCTTTGCGGCGCAGGCGGTATCGACTGCAAGCGCGGCGCAGGACATCACAGTGACGAACTCCGGCAACGCATCGCTGACCATCACGCAGATCGCGGCGCCGGCAAACTTCACCGAGACCGACACATGCGTGGGCACTGCCATCGCCGTGGGAAATACCTGCGCGGTGCAGGTCGAATTCCTGCCAACAACGACAGGCCAGCTCACCGGCACGCTGACAATCTACGGCAACGTCGCGGGCGGACAGGCGACGGCCGCGCTCACCGGCGCGGGCACAACCGCGGCGACGGTCCTTCTCGACCCGATCACGCTGAACTTTACTTCCACCAACGTCGGCGCTGTCAGCGCACAGCAGTTTATTACGATCTCCAACACCGGCGGTGTGACAGCCACGCTGCAATCGCCGGTGGTGACGGGCGACTTCATACTCTCGGCGAACACATGCAGCTCGTCGCTGGCGTCCAACGTCGGATGCACCGTCGGCATCGAGTTCCAGCCCACGGCCTCAGGCACGCGCACAGGCACTCTTACCGTCACCGACAGCGTGGGCACGCAGACCGCATCGCTCACCGGCGTGGGCGTTCTTCCTGCCACCGATTCCCTGTCGCCGCTCAGCCTCGTATTCGCCGCGCAGCAGTTGAACACGGCGAGCGCGACCCAGCAGGTGACGCTCGCCAACTCCGGCGATGCCGCGCTGCTGCTGATCGCGGCGCAGATCACCAGCGGCGACTTTACCGTCGTGAACAGTTGCGGCAACTCGCTGAGCGGCCACTCGACCTGCTCTCTGCTGGTCGCGTTTGTGCCCAAGAGCGTCGGCACTGAAACCGGCGTTCTGACTGTCTCGGACCAGTTCCGCAGCCAGACCGTGGCGTTGAGCGGGACCGGAGTCGCGCCTCCTGGCGTGTCGCTCTCGCCTTACTCGACGATCGCCTTCCCGGCCACCGGAGTAGGCCTCACCGCGCCCGCGCAGACGGTGACGCTGACCAATAACGGCGGGCTTCCGCTCACGATCTTCAACAAATCAGTGACCGGCGACTTCGCCATCGTTGCAGGCAGCAATACCTGCGGTTCAATTCTGGCCGTAAACGCGGCATGTACGCTGCAGCTCGTCTTTACGCCCAACGGGGCCGCGGCGCGCACGGGTGCCTTCAGCGTCACCGACAACGCAGCGACGTCGCCGCAGGGCCTTCAGTTGACCGGCACTGGCGTCGACTTCGCGCTGAACGCGAACGGAAGCACCACGGCGACAATCTCCGCCGGCGGCGAAGCGGTGTACCCGTTGTTGCTCTCCTCGGCGGCGGGCGTGCCGGGAACGGTCGCGTTTGCCTGCACCTCGATCCCGGCCCATGCAACCTGCGTGGTGAACCCGGCGACGGCAGCGCTGGGTGCGACAACGACCGTCACCGTCACGGTTGCAACCAGCGTGGCCGGTGCGGACCTGCGTTGGCCGCGGCTTCCCGGCAAGCAGCATCCGATCTGGCTCGCAACGCTGTTGCCTCTGGGGCTGCTTGGGTTGGGCCGTCGCAGCGCACGGCGGCTGCGCGCGCTCGCCATGCTGTGCTGCGTTTTGCTGGTCGCAGGATGCAGCATTACGCGGCTGATTCCGTCAACGGGCGGCTCGTCGTCCACCAGTCCGGCCACGCCGACTCCAAGCGGGACCTATAACATCGTCGTCTCCGCGACCAGCGTAGGACTTACGCGCAACATCAATCTGACGCTCATCGTGCAGTAGGGGCGCACATCTGCACGCGGCGGTTGCGTTACGCAGTGGCCTTCGTCTTCAGGGCCGCGCTGTCCGCGGCCTTCGCAGCGGGCGCATTCTTGCGGATGCGCTTCATCACCTGCGCCAGCGTGGTCTCGTTCATGGCCTGCACGCCGTCCGCGCGCGCGCGCTTCAGCAGTCCCGCAATCGCCGGTTCGTCCAGCCCCAGCCAGATGTCTTCGCTGGCGGCGTAGATGTCGCCCAGTCCAATCTGCTTGGGCGGCAGCTTCAGCCTGGCCCCGCCGTTCGGCCCCTTGCGCTGCTCGATCAGTCCCCTCTTGTGCAACAGCAGAAAACAGCGGCGCACCATCACCGCGCTCTGCGCCAGTTTTTCCGCAATCACCGCCGAGGTCTGCATTGTGTCAGGTTCCGCAGCCAACACGATCAGGATTCTTAGACTCAGCCCGAAACGACCGCTCTTTGCCATGCACAGCAAACTAACACACCCAGGCCCGACCCGACTACCGGCGAAATCGGCGCTGCGCAAAATCGCATCGCGATCAACAGAATCGCGCTGCATCCCATTTCTGCGCCCACCCTCGCGCCTTCGCTGCGAATCGCAGCCCCGGCGTGCTAGCCTTCTCAAGTGAACATTCTCTTTGTAGGAGACATCGTTGGCCCGGCCGGCCGCCGCATCGTGCGCGAACATCTGCCGCATGTGATGGAGACCAACGCCGTCGATCTGCTCATCATCAACGGCGAGAACGCCGCCGGCGGCTTTGGCATCACGCCGCCCATCGCCGAGGAGATCTTCGACATGGGCGCGCATGTCATCACCACCGGCAACCACATCTGGGACAAGAAGGAGATCTTCGAGTACATGGCCGTGCCCGCCGACTCGCACGCGCGCAGCCGCCGCATCCTGCGCCCCGCCAACTACGCCGTCGGCACGCCGGGCTTCGGCGTCTATGAGGGCGAGCTGCCCACCGGCCAGGCCTACGCCGTCGTCAACCTGCAGGGCCGCGTCTTCATGTCCACGTGCGACGACCCCTTCCGCATGGCCGATGCGCTGCTGGCGAAGCTCGCCGCCAAGGTCATTCTGGTCGACTTCCACGGTGAGGCAACCTCGGAGAAGGTCGCGCTGGGCTGGTATCTGGATGGCCGCGTCACCGCCGTTCTGGGCACGCACACCCACGTGCCCACCGCCGACGAGCGCCTGCTGCACAACGGCACCGCCTACCAGACCGACGTCGGCATGTGCGGGTCGTTCGACTCGGTGATTGGCGTGGAGACGGAGCTGGTGCTGCATCGCTTCCTGACCGGGATGCCAGGCAAGTTCGAGCCCGCCAAGGGCAATCCGAAGATGTGCGCCACGCTTGTAGAGTGCGACGGCGGAACCGGCCGCGCCAGCGGAATTCGGCGCATCCTGCTGGGCGAATAAGACTCGACCTACAAAACGACTTAACGCCGATTTACACCGATCTGACGGATAAACGCGGACCAGGTACGAATACAGATAAGACCAGGGCTACGGCTTATGAAAAAAACGAAGCTAAGCAGACGGGCGTTTCTAGAAACAGCGGCAGCCGCGACGATTGCGGCACAGGTGAAGTTTGCCGGAGTGCAGGGTGCGGCTAAGACGCACGCAGACGCGTGGCCGGAGAATGGGGCGCTGATTCCCGACGAGGGCTGGCGGCTGTGGATCGACGAAAAAGCCGAGTGGAAGCAGGATGCGATCTTTCTGCCGGAGGATGTGACGCAAGGTTCGGATGGAGTAGTGCGAGGCAAGGGCGAGCCGCTGCCGGTGAATGCGCCGACGGGTGGATGGGGCGTGCTGAGTGATGCGGCAGGGATTGCGGTGACGCTGCCCGGAACCGTCGAGCAGCACTTCTGGGGAAAGTACGGAGCGGGCGAGGATGGCAAGCCGCGCGCGTACACGCCGGAGGAGTACCGCTACGCCGCCGACGATCCGGTGCCGCAGAACGGCGCGTACTTCGGCGTCTCGTGGTGGTGGCGGGAGATTGAGATTCCGGCGGCGATGCAGGGCAAACGCATCTTCCTGCACATTCGTGGAGCGCGTCTGCGGGCGGAGGTCTATCTGAATGAGAAGCTGGTTGGCTACTCGATCATGGAGGAGTTGCCGTTTGAGGCGGAACTGACCGCCGCGGCAAATCCTGGCGGAAAGAATGTGCTGGCGATCCGCATTACGAATCCGTTTGGGCGGTTTGATTGGGTGGATGGGCTGAATGCGCAGTGGGGCGCGGTCAAGCTCTACCGCTCGCATGGCTTCGGCGGGCTGGACCGGGGGATGACGATCTTGGCGCACGATGGCGTGCGGATCAAGGACATTTGGGTTTTGAACCCGACCGATACGAAGGGCGTCAAAGCTTATATCCAACTGGAGTCCGCGACTGCAGAATCGTTAAGAAATCTAAAAGGCGAATACGGAGCAGAGATCATCGATCCAAGTACTGGTACGGTCTTCGCCGCATTTGGTACGGGTTTGACGGGATGGTCGTCCCCTATCCCAGAGGCGGCGATTCAGGAGGTCGATAAGAGCTTCGGAATCGCAATTGCGCAAGGGCGCGCGACTCGCCTTCTCGTCCATGACATAGATTATCCGGATGCGAAACAGTGGAGTCTCGACTCGCCGAAGCTTTATCACCTGCGTGTTTCGCTTAAGACGGCGAATGGCGATACCGATACACACACGGTCTCGTTTGGGTTCAGGACGTTTGCGCCGGAGGGGTTGGGGACGAATGCGCTGTTTCGGCTGAATGGGCGGCGGATGAAGATTTATACGGCGATCTCGTGGGGATATTGGGGACTGAACGGGACGTGGCCGACGCCGGAGCTGGCGGTGAAGGAGGTGACGCAGGCCAAGAAACTCGGCCTGAACTGCCTCAACTTCCATCGCAACCTGGCCAAGGAGGAGGTGCTGAGGGCGCACGACCGGCTAGGGCTGTTGCGCTACATGGAGCCGGGCGCGGGCAAGATGGCCATCGGGCGGCTGCCGGCGAGCGTGCAGACCAGCGCGCAGGCCAGCGGGCCATCCATTGTGATGCAGCGGCCCACCGACCCGGCGGACAAATTTGCCCAGCGATATATGTTCACCAAGTGCGTGGAGATGGTGAAGACATTCCGCTCGCACCCGTCGGTGATCGAGTACTGTGTGCAGAACGAGATTGGCGCGGACCTGACGAACCCCGACACCATCGCCATCCTGGAGGCCATGCGCAAAGAGGACCCCAGCCGATGCATTGTGCTCAACGACGGCTTTGTCGCGCCGCCGACGCGCGCCGCGCAGGCCTGGTTTGCGCCGTGGGACGCGAAGCTGCACCGCAGCGACGAAGAAGAGTGGGGCGGCTGGTGGAACCAGCACCAGGGCGCGGGCGACCAGTGGTACGACGAGTTTTATAAGTCGCCCACGGATTTCACCTACAAGTCGCCGGAGCGGAAGGCGATCAGCGAGTTCGGCGAGATGGAGGGTTGCGCCACGCCGGACAACCACTCGCTGATGCTGCACCAGTACGCCGACCCGCGCGCGACGGGCATCGGCAATCAGCCTGCGAACACCAGCTACGACCTGGCCGATCACCGCGAGATTCTTGCGGCGTATGACAAGTTCATCGACCGCTGGGGATTTCGCGCGGCGTTTCCGGCGACGGAGAAGCTGTGGCTCTCGCTGGGCAAGAAGTGCTACGACACCTGGCAGAACTACATGGAGAACGCGCGCATCAGCGATGAGCTGGACTTCTGCGCCATCTCCGGCTGGGAGACGACGGCGATTGAGAACCACTCAGGGATCGTGGACAACCTGCGGAACTTCAAGAGCGACCCCGGGCCCATCGCCACGACGCTGCTGCCGGTGCGGCCGGTGGCCAAGCAGAGGGCGATGTGTGTCGCGCAGGGCGAGGCCGCAACGTTCGATCTGTACCTGCTGAACGATACATCGAAGCCAGTAAGTGGCACGCTGAGCTTCAGCGCGGTGACGCCATCGGCAAAACTGATGAAGCTCGGCGAGTTCCCTGCCCCGGCGCAGACGCCGGATATCTTCTCCTATCTGGTGAAGGAGGGGTTTGTTACGCCGAGGCTCACGGAAGAGGGATTGTGGAGGTTCCGGTTCGCCATATCGTCCGTGCCGGGTGCTACACAGACAAAGGATATCTGGGTGACGCGGCTGCCAGCGCAGAATGTGCTTTGTCAGTGCGTGAGGCTTACACGTGTTGCGGTCTCCGGTGTGTCGGCATCTCTGCGCGGGCAACTGGAGAGGACGAGCGTTTGCTGCCAGCAAATCGAGGATTTCAAGCCGGGCGAGAAGTACGATGTGATTATCTCTTCGGGCATCGTCGCTGGCGTCTCGACCAAGCAGAGCGCGGGCGAGACTACTGGCCTGGAGGCGCAGCCGGGCGGCGTGGCGCGCAGAGTGCAGCAGGCGGGCGCGCTGGCCGACGGAATAATAGAGGCAGTCCGCGCAGGCACGCCGCTGCTGGCGATTCCGCAGACCGACGCGCTCTCCGACGGAGTGGCGAAGCAGCTTGCCGCCGCCGGGGCCTTCACCTACAACGGCGCGGTGGGCGATCTGCGCGCTCCGTGGATGGGCAACTGGTATTTCGTGCGCAAGCATGCGCTGTACGACGGCCTGCCCGTCGATCAGGCGATGGGCATCCACTACCAGGCGCGTGGCCGCGAATCGAATGGGCTGCTGATCGAGCGCGCGGCTGGCGGCGCGGAGATCGAGATCGTCGCGGCGTACTCACGCGACCACTCGCGCCAGATCGGCGCGGGAACATTCACCACCAAGCTCGGCGCGGGCAAGATCGTCTACCACCGCGTGCCGGAGATGCAGCCCGTCCTGCAACAGCGTTTTCTGGCCAACGCGCTGCGCTGGCTGACGAGGTAGAGGTTGTGTGTGCCGCTCCACGAACGAAATGCGGGGATTCTTCGCTTCGCTCAGAATGACAAGAAATCCGGGTTGCTTATATGAGAGGATCGCGCCATCTTTCGAACCCCGACACGCGAAACGCAGAAGAGGCAGCCTCAAATGGCTGCCTCATCGTTTGCTGCGTGTTTCGCCTCAGACTATCTGTGCGCGGGGTGCGCGGCGGTGTGATGCACCGGAGCGGCCGGCTTGGTCGGTTTGGGCAGGATCACCGCGCCGTCCTTCATGATGATCTGGATCGGGTTGGCGGTGAAGGAGTCGTAGGTCCCGGTGAGGGTGACGGTCTGGCCGACGGCGGTAGCTGCTGCAATCGCCTCCGCCTTCGTCGTGGCCTCTGCTACGGCTTTGTTGTATGCGGCCAGCTTGGTCTTGTAGGCGGCCTTCTGCGCGGGGGTTGCATTGGCCGACGGGGCCGGCGGCTCATCGATCGTCTCCGGCGGCGCCATGTTGAAGGTGAAGTCGGCGGTCTTGGGATTGGACTGCTTGGCGTCGTCGGTGACAGCGACCTTCAGCACGGTTGGCGAGGACGAGACGACCAGCGCACCGGGAATCTGCACGGACTTGCCCTTGATCGAATCCCAAACCTTCGCGGCGTCGTCCGGCGAGCCAAACTGGAAGACCAACTCCTTGTCTTCGGTGGCAAGCGTGGCGTAATCGGCTGTAGTGCTGATGAAGCCGTGGATTTTCTCCGCCTGGGTTGGTGCGGGTTTGATGGATGCAAACAGGCCCGCGGGCGGGTTCAGATTGGCTGTGGCAGCGGCCAGAACCGCATCGTATCCATCCATGCCATCGTGGTACTTCTTGTAGCAAAAATTGGCGTAATTGGAGAATTGAGGCTTCAATGCGGCTGGGGCGTAGGCAACTACGCGCGAGGCATAGAAGGCGCAGTCGAGAAGGTCGGACGGGGTGGACTGGGAGTATGCCTCGGCAAGGAAGAAGGTGTCCATAAGAATGGAACCGGGCGTCTTGGTGGCTGCAAGCGGAACCAACGCAAGCTCTTTCTTGTAGGCGTCGATAGCGGTTGCGCTGTCGTTTTTGTTGAAGGCTGCAAATCCAATGGCACTGTAGAAGGTTGGGATCGCAGCGTCCTTGATCGACTGGTATTCGGCGTCTGGAATATTTACGGGCTTGGGCATGGCCAGCGCGGCAACGCCCCTCCGGGCATATCCGGCGGCGGTGTCCAGCGCCGCCTGCTTGGCTGCGGGGTCGGTCACGGAGTCGGCGTTCGCCTTGCGGATGCCCGTCTCGATATAAAGCGCACGAAGATTGCCGGGGTCTACCTGTAGCAGGCGGTCGGCGGCATCCAGCGCCTTGGGTATGTCGGGAATGTTGCCGTAGGCGGCCATCAGGATCTCCAGCATCGTTTGCTTGACGGCAGAGTTCGGGTAGGCGGTCAGATACGCTTCAATGCCCGCCGCCTTGGCCTTTGGATCGCTCTGGTTCATGGCGTTGTTATAGAGCGTCAGCTCCGCGTCGGACATCTGGATCGGTTTGTCCTGCTGCGATCCAAGTTGTACGGGGGTCTGGGCGAACGCCGTAGTCAGACCCAATGTTAGTACGGCACACGCCAGGAGAGAGGCTAAGACGACCTTCTTCATTCAAGACTCCTCAATCAATTAAAGTTGCC
>Ga0326727_10002642_pt1 | contig 60218 bp, 56 predicted proteins | sample MB2enrmetagenome_FD_207643 | JGI IMG/M metagenome (GOLD analysis project Ga0326727, IMG submission 207643) | Lab enriched peat soil microbial communities from McLean, Ithaca, NY, United States - MB29MY | ecosystem: Environmental > Terrestrial > Soil > Wetlands > Peat | place: USA: New York...
TCTGTTTTCAGCGTTGCCATAGGTCAGCCAGCCTGCTCTGCCGGAATGGCTGCTTCACTGTTTGTGAGTAGGCCAGGAACGGGCGTGGTCCTGCGTTGGTTAATCGCGAAATCCGGGGCTAACCGAGACGCGTTTGCGTCCCTTTGCGCGCCGGCGCGACAATACGGCTTGGCCGCTCTTGGTCTTCATGCGCTGCCGGAATCCATGCACCTTGGCACGGTGACGGCGATTGGGTTGAAAGGTCCGCTTAGGCATTTGACTGACTGCTCCTGCTTCAAGAAATATCGATAGGCAAAGGGCAAGTATAAATGAAGGACGCCCCATAGGCCAAACCGCCCAGTTTGATCCCGTCGTCCCCGGTCTGCCACTTCAGCCATTTTTCTTGCCCAACTCTGCACCCTCTCCGTTGCATTGGTTAATTTACCTCTTGACGAAGTGCCATCAAAAGGCGCAAAAGTGAGAACACTTCGTCGCAAGAAGCGTTCGGAGCTGTTCGGTCCAGGCCCTGCATTCGTGCTAGTATCCGTTTGCGGTTACGATGTCATAGGCCTGCCCTAGCTTGAGTGCAAGTGGTGGTGCAAGCTCCATGCTCACCGGTTTTGCAGGACTGTTCATCGTGCCTGTGCTGTTGCATCTGTTCAGCGACGACATTTTACAATCCGTCCAGCCAAGCCTCAGCAGGGCCACCACCTTAGCATTTCCACAAAATGCAAGGCAGGGAGCTTCGCGGGCTTGAGTGAGGACAGTGGCTGGTACATGTCAACTTTGGTTACCTCAGCTCCCAACCCGTGGATACAGATCCTGGATGCCCTTGAAAAGAAGGTCAACCGCCACTCCTACGACACTTGGTTCAAGCCCACGCGCTTCAGCCATGACGCCGACGGCAAACTCTTCGTTGCCGTGCCATCGCCGGAGTTCTGTACCATTGGAGAGCGTTATAACGACCTGATCCTCGAGGCGATCGAGAATCTCGGTCTTACCTACGATGATGTCGAGTTTGTTACCGCGCCGGCGGAATCCGAGCCGGCTCCGGTTGCCGGAGTGGTTCGCCACAACGGCGGTTTAAACGCGTCTTCCTCGCGTCTGGCGGCACAGACGCGCTTTGATTTCGATGGTGCGGCGCAACTCAACCCGCGCTACACCTTCAACGGTTTTGTCATCGGCAGCGGAAACCAGTTCGCTCATGCCGCTGCCTTGGCCGTCGCCACCGCGCCCGGCAAGGCTTACAATCCGCTTTTCCTTTATGGCGGCGTGGGCATGGGAAAGACGCACCTGATGCAGGCCATCGGCCATGAGGTCAAACTGCGCCAACCTGACAGCTCCATCGTCTATCTGGCCGCTGAAAAGTTCACCAACGAGCTGATCAACTCCATCAAGCACGACAAAATGGTGAGCTTTCGTGATCGATTCCGCGGTGTTGACGTGCTCCTGGTCGATGACATCCAGTTCATCGCTGGCAAGGAGCGTACCCAGGAAGAATTTTTCCACACCTTCAACGCCCTGCATGACACCAACAAGCAGATCGTTATCGCCAGCGACCGTCCGCCCAAGGAACTGGCCGAAATTGAAGATCGTCTGCGCTCGCGCTTCGAGTGGGGATTAATTGCCGACATTCAGCCGCCCGATCTTGAAACGAAGATTGCGATTCTGCAGAAGAAGGCGGAGAGCGAGCATGTCACCCTGCCCGATGATGTTTCCCAATTCATTGCCAGCAACATTCGCAGCAACGTGCGTGAACTGGAAGGCGCGCTCATTCGCCTGCTCGCCTATGGTTCGCTGACCGGTGCGGAGATCAACCTGGCGACTGCCCAACAGGTCCTCAAGAACATCATTGACCAGCAGAGCCGCAAGGTTACCATTGAGGCCATCCAAAAGGCCGTAAGTGAGCAGTTCGGTCTGCGTATTCCCGAGATCAAGGCAAAGAATAACTCCCGCCAGATTGTTTTTCCTCGTCAGATCGCTATGTATCTCTGCAAGCATCTCACCGAGGCCTCGCTGCCCGAGATCGGCCGCCAGTTCGGCGGAAAGCATCACACCACGGTCCTGCACTCGATCGAGAAGATCAATACCCAGCGCAAGGATGACAAGGATTTGAACCGGATGCTCAATAAACTCACAGAGCAACTGAATAACTAAGTCCAAGCCTGGGGCGCACTTCCGGTGTCCCCGGGCGTTTCTTTGCCTTTCTCCCGTCTGTGGATTCTCTGTGTGTCCGGTGCAGAACTCAGCCGAGTCCTCCCATGCTCCCTCTTTTATCCGCCAACCAGTCCCGTGCACAGGTCTCTTCTGCGCCTGGATTTCCTCCGCAAGACGATAAGAGCAAATAGATTTTCCACTTTTTCCACTTTTCCACCTGTCTTACTGTTACTACTGGTATTTCTTCTTCTCTAAACTGGTTTTAGAGCAGTAGCAAACCGTTCTGCAAAACTCCCCATCCTCTGAAAACAGATCTGCTGCTTTTCTCACTCAGGTTTTCACTCTCCACCTCCCACCGGAAATAGCAGCAGCTGGCCGGCCCGATGAAACCGCAGTACGGCCGCCCGCGAACCAGCAAGACCATTTGCATCCCTGGCGTTCTCCGCCGCTTTGTTTCCTGCAAAAGTTCCCTCCCCAACTGGTTCTCGCTCTCTGGTAACGAACAGTGATAGATTTTCCTATGTCTTTTATCTTTAGCTTTTTCAAAGGAGCTACGATTACTGCTGGTTTCTGCTGGCATTAGTTTGATATAAGTGCAAGTTGTAGCTAGCGAAAGGTTTTGGGAGCATATGCCAGAGACAGCGATCGCTCAAGGAACCACTATGGAGATCACGGTCAGCAAAGCCGATCTACTAAAGGAACTCACCGCGACCCAAGGTGTGGTCGAGCGTAAGACGACCATCCCCATTCTGTCGAATTTTCTTTTTGAAGCTGCCGATGGTGAGTTGACGATCACGGCCACCGACTTGGACCTGAGCCTGCGCACCAGTTGCGCCGCCACGGTCAAGAAAGACGGAGCCTGTACCATCCCCGCCCGCAAACTGTATGACTATGTGAAGCTACTCGGAGATGGCGATATCAGCGTCAAGCTGCTGGAGAACCACTGGGTTAACATCCGTGCTGGCCGCTCCATCACCAAGATGGTGGGCATGGCGCGCTCCAATTTTCCCAGCGTTCCAGTCTTTCCCATCAGCAGCGTGGCAAAGATCCCCGCGCAGACATTCCGCACCCTGATCGCAAAGACAGTCTTCGCCATTTCGAATGAGGAGTCGCGCTACACTCTCAACGGCGCGCTGCTGGTGCTGAAGCCTGAATCCATCACTATGGTCGCCACCGACGGACACCGCTTGGCGCACATCGTGAAGGAAGGCCTTTCATTCGACATCACGGGCGAGCTGAAGACCTTGATCCCACGCAAGGCGATGGTTGAGTTGCTCTCCCTCCTGGGGGCGCCTGATATCGAATTTGTGGAGTTCGCCAAGGATGACTCCACGCTGTTCTTCCGTCTTGGCTCCCGCTTGCTCACCTCGCGCCAGCTGACCGGCCAGTTCCCCAATTATGAGGCGGTGCTGCCCAAGGAGCACAACAAGAGCGTCAGTGTCCGTACCTTGGAGCTGCAGTCTGCCATCCTGCGCGTCGCCCAGTTTGCTGACGAACGCTCGGGTGCCATCAAAATGCGCTTTGAGAAAAACGAGCTGCGCGTTTCCTCTTCCTCCACCGAGACCGGCGAATCCGAGGACTCGATTGAAACCGACTACAACGCCGAGCCTCTGGCCATCGGATTCAACTCGCAGTATTTGCTCGAATTCCTGAAGGCCACGGACAGCGAGAGTGTGCGCATCGAGTTCAAAGATTCCCAGTCCGCCGGCCAGCTTCGTCCTGAAGGCGTGGAAGACTACAAGTACCGCTACGTCGTCATGCCGATGCGAATCTGAGAACAGCCCTGGAAGGCTTGCGTAGAAATCCATCCTTTCCATCTCCCGGACGAAACTCCAGGGGCTATGCGAAGACTGTTCTCCCTATGCCACGGCCGTGATTTGGTATCCGCCGCCAGGTTGAGTCCCCCGCCCACCAGTGCCGGATCGCGATCCCCGCAGAACCTTGACCCGGATATCCCAGCCCTCTTTCACCTTCCTGCGCCTGGTCGCCTTTGAAGGCTCTCTGCACGCTCTTCCTCTCCCCCATAACAAGCATCCCTAAATCCCACTATTTCAATCGTTTACGACCACTCAAGGAAACAGTTTTTGTGTTAAAATGAATCTAGGTTGCAGTACCTCCAGATGACGACGGTTCAAACCCGTCATGCAGCGCAGCCGCGATCATTGAGCACGATTAGTCCAATCGATGTAAGTACCCTGTATTTGCCGTCCCTGCTGCTTCAGGCGCGCTTCCCTGTTGCCCGAGACGCCACGGAACCCCTGGAAATAACGAATGTCCTTCGAACCAACTACTGCCGAAACCGGGAAAGAAACGAATCTTCACGTGGAAACACTGAACAAGAGAACCGCGACCACAGCCGAATCCGGTTACACCGCCGATTCGATCAAGGTTCTCGGTGGTATGGAAGCCGTCCGCAAGCGTCCCGCCATGTACATCGGGTCCACCGGCGAAATAGGGTTGCACCATCTCGTCTATGAGGTTGTCGACAACTCGGTCGACGAAGCACTGGCTGGATACGCCAGCAAAATTGACACGATCATTCATCTCGACAACTCCATCACTGTCATCGACGATGGCCGTGGAATTCCCGTGGATGAAATGGACGTGGACGGCGAGCGCCTGCCCGCGGCCCAGGTGGTAATGACCATGCTGCACGCCGGGGGAAAGTTTGACAGCTCGACCTATAAGGTTTCTGGCGGCCTGCACGGTGTCGGCGTGAGCTGCGTCAACGCGCTCTCCGAGCAACTTGATCTCGAGATCTGCCGCGACGGCGCCATCTGGGAGCAGGAGTATTCCGAGGGGATTCCTACCACCAAGCTCACCAAGACCGGTACCACCAAGCGCCGCGGCACCAAGGTCCACTTCGTTCCCGACCGCAGCATTTTCACCGTCACCGAGTACAACTATGACACCCTGGCGAACCGTCTGCGCGAACTCGCTTTCCTCAACAAGGGCCTGCTCATCACCCTCACCGACGAGCGCACCACCGATCAGAAGACCGGCGAGGCCAAGCATACCGAGTTCAAGTTCAGCGGCGGCATTGCCGAGTTCATCAAGCATCTCAACAAGGGCAAGAACGTTCTCCACGAAAAACCAATCTACATGGAGTCGGAAAAGCCCGAACTCTCCTGCGAAATCGGCTTGCAGTACAACGACTCTTACAGCGAAACTCTTTTCAGCTTCGCCAACAACATCAACACGGTTGATGGCGGGACGCATCTCCAGGGCTTCCGCTCCGCTCTCACCCGCACCATCAATGCCGCCGGCCAGTCGCTCGGCCTGTTCAAGGATTTGAAGGAGAATCTCTCCGGCGACGACGTGCGCGAAGGATTAGTCGCCGTGGTCAGCGTCAAACTGCCGCAACCGCAGTTTGAGGGCCAGACCAAGGGCAAGCTCAACTCGGATATCGCAGGTCAGGTGCAGGCGTTTATCAACGAACGCCTGGGCGCATTCTTTGAGCAGAACCCGCAAATCGCCCGCAAGATCATCAACAAGGCCATCGATGCCTCGCGGGCGCGCGAAGCGGCCCGCAAAGCCCGTGATCTTACCCGCCGCAAGGGCGTGCTCGATAGTGGCGGCCTTCCCGGCAAACTGGCCGATTGCTCCGAGCGCAATCCTGATCGCTGCGAGGTCTACCTGGTCGAGGGCGAGTCCGCCGGCGGTACCGCCAAGCAGGGACGCGACCGCCGCTTCCAGGCCATCCTGCCCCTTCGGGGTAAGATCCTCAACGTCGAGAAGGCGCGCTACGACAAGATGCTCGGCCACGAGGAAATCCGGGTCATGATCACCGCCTTCGGTTGTGGTATCGGCAAGGATGACTTCGATGCTTCCAAGCTGCGCTACGGAAAAATTATCCTGATGACCGATGCCGACGTCGACGGCTCGCACATTCGCACCTTGCTGCTCACATTTTTCTTCCGCCACATGCAGGAGCTCATCAAGCGCGGCAATATTTTCATCGCGCAACCGCCGCTTTACCGCATCAAGAAGGGCCGCTTCGAGCAGTACATCAAGAACGACGCCGAGTTCGTACAGGTCATGATCAAGCGCGCCTCGGACGGCTTGGTTGTGCGCAACAGCGCGTACCAGGCACCCAACGGGCAAGCCATGGCGCCCCTCCCCGAAGCAACGCCGGGAAAGCTCGAAGGCAAAGAGCTCGCCAAGTTCATGACCCGCCTCAACGAGTATCTGGGTTTCCTGGACAAGGTGGACAAGCGCATTCGCAACGAGCGCGTGACCGAAATGCTCCCCGAGTTTGACCTTACCCGCCGCGAAGATTTTCACGGCGCTCCGGACGCGGTTCCCACCCGCATCGCCAACATTGAAGCTCGTCTCAAGGCCATCCAGAAGGAAGAGCAGTTCCTGTCGGTTTCCACCCACTTTGACGAAGAGCTCGAGCTCTGGGACGTACGTCTGGTGAACTCGCAGGGAACCCCGCATGCGATCAGTTGGGGACTCATCTCCAGCCCCGAATACAAGCAGATGATGGCGCGCTACCGCCAGATCGCCGACTTCATGAAGCCGCCCTTCCAGGTCGAGTGGGTCAAGAACGTGGAAGCCGCCAAGGAGGAAGGCGACGATACCATTTCCGCCGCCGAAAAGGCCGATGCTGAAAAGATCGAGGGTAAGACCATTAAAGGCGGTACGCCCACCCGTGTCGCAGCCAAAGGCGGATCACGCGAGCCGGTCGAGAAGAAAACCGTCCGCGACCTTTTTGACTTTGTCCTCGAACAGGGCCGCAAAGACTACCAGATCCAGCGTTACAAAGGCCTGGGCGAGATGACCGCCGAGCAGTTATGGGAGACCACCATGGATCCCGAGCGCCGCACCCTGCTCTCGGTCAAACTCGAAGATCTGACGGAAACTGACGCCATTTTCACCACGTTGATGGGCGAAGACGTAGAAGCCCGCCGCAAGTTCATCGAAGACAACGCGCTCGATGTGAAGAATCTGGACATCTGACGCCCTCTGTTTGCTTTAGTCCGGTTTCCTAAAAGATGGATCCGCGGGTGCCCCACCTTCGACGCGCTGTCTTTGCGCGGCCAAGGTGGCACGGGCAGGGCCCACGAATACAAGAATTGCCTTGGTCCTGACCTCGTGCGGTTTTGCCGAAACCGCAAAACCTCTCCGGCAATCGCAATCTGCGGCGAGCCTGCGTATCATGAACGTATGAGCATTACTTCCCAGATACAGAAAGATATTGTCGAGTCGATGAAGGCGCACCAGGAACTGCGTCTCTCCACTCTGCGCATGGCGAAAGCCGCCCTCAAGAATAAGGAAATCGACAAGCGCTCGCCGCTCGACGAAAAGGAAGAGATGCAGGTGCTCTCCACCCTCATCAAGCAGCGCCGCGACTCCGCCGAGCAGTTCACCAGGGGCAACCGCCCGGAACTTGCGGCCAAGGAACTGGATGAGATCGTCTTCCTCGAAGGCTATCTTCCCAAAGCCGTCGGTCCCGCTGAAATCGACGCCGCTGTGCAGGCGGTGATCGCCGAAATGGGCGCGCCCACCGCCAAGGAAATGGGCGCCATCATGAAGAACGTGATGGCCCGATTCGCCGGTGCCCGCATCGACGGCAAGCTGGTCAGCGAAGCCGTGAAGAAGGCGCTCGCCGGCTGAGTCCTGGGCGGGAATGCACGCCTCTGTTCCCGAGCGCGCGTTCCTGTTTCCGGCGCAAGCGTGTATGTTTCTCTCTACCGCGCCCGCCGCACCACCACAAACACCCCATCGGGAAACTTCTCGCCGGTAAACTCCACCACACCCCCGCTGACGAAGCCGCGCAGCTCCTTGATCTCCTCGCGCTCTATGGGAGGCTTCGCATAGGCGTCCGCCTTACTGGTACTGGCGCGTCCCATGCCGCGGTCCATGGCCGCGTTGGCCAGCCGGTCGGCGTCTTTGTTCAGGTGGCGCAGCACGTGGCGGATCTCAAAGCGGTCCAGCTTGCGGACCAGCGCCTTGGCCTCGCCGTAAATGGACAGCAGCGCCTCGCTGCGAACCTTGTACTGGCCTTTCATCTGTTTCACCAGCAGCTCGGAGTCGCTCACCACCTTCACCGTGCCATAGCCGTGCTCGACGGCATATTCCAAGGCTGCAACCAGCCCGGAGTATTCGGCAAAGTTGTTGGTCTGCACCCCCAGGAATTCGCTCAACTCCGCCAGCCGGCGGCCTTCGCCGTCGCTGATCGATACCCCGAATCCCGCCGGCCCCGGGTTGCCGCGCGAGCCGCCATCAATATACGCAACCATCACCTTGCCGGCTGGCCCGCGAGCCGCGCCGGGTTCGTCGCTGAAGAGTCCGCCTGTTTTTCCAAATGGCATAGCGCGAGTGTATCGCAATGTGCGGGCGCCGGCGCCGGCGGATTCACCGAACTCGAAGCCGGGACATTCTGCATCTCCGGTCCGCGCTTGGCAGAGTCCTAGCGGCCATCTTCCAGCCGCAGCGCCAGTCCCCTTGGCAACCCAGCCTGCAGAATGCGTTCCTGCGCGCCCAGGATATCGTAGGGCACGCGGTAGAACAGGATCTCGTGTCGCGCGCTGTCATAGACGGCGAAGGCGGCGCGCCGGTCGTGGTCGCGAGGTTGTCCCACCGAGCCCGGATTCACCAGGTATTTCCGCAAGGGGTCCAGTTTCAGTCTTGCGATCTGGGCCGCGCCCGCGTTGTTCAGCCGTTCCAGCGTCAGCGCCTCGGTCACCAGCCGTCGTTGCGCAAACGCACACTGAATGTGGGTATGCCCGAAGAAAGTAAGGTGAAAGGGTGAAAACTCCAGCGCCGTGCTGGCGCTGAACTCGGAGGCGATGTATTCGTCCTCTTCGAGCGGTGAGCCATGCACGAACTGCACTCCCTTCCAGTCCGGGTTCTGCAACGGGCCACTGGGGAGCGCCCGCAGCCATTCCAGGTTTTCCTCGCTTAACTCGCCCCGTGTCCAGTCGGCCGCGTCGGCTGCCACCGGGTTAAAGTTCGTGGTGTCCTCCAGTCCGCAGCAACAGCGGTCATGGTTGCCCCGCACATTGATCGCGTCCATCGCGCGTACCAACTCCACCACCTCGTTGGGACTGGCGCCGTAGCCCACGACGTCGCCAAGGTTGGCGACCGCGTCATACTCCGGAGCGGTTTCCAGGCAGGTCTCCAGAGCTTCAAGGTTTGCGTGAATATCACTGACCAGGAGTAATCGCACGAGGCAGATTATAGCCGTTCTCCGCCCGCAAAAGGCCAGCGCGCGGAACTTCTTCACTGCCCGGCGGCGAAAACGGATACATTAGCGCTATGCGTTCCATTTTGCCATTCGTGTTCCGCCGCCTTGTCCTCTGCCCGCTGCTCGCCCTTCCACTGCTGGCGCAGCCCGTGCCTTCAACCGCTGCCCCGCTGCTGGCGGACCCGGCCGCCTACGTGGCGCGCGAGTTTGGCTCTTCCTTCAAGCTCGATCCCAAGGTCCCGCCCATGTTCGGCGATCTGGATGGCGATGGCACTCAGGATGTCGTCCTGGTCGGGCGCAGCAACAGCCCCTTGACGGCGCAGGAGCAGATGGCATTCAAGGTCGAGGATCCCTATGATGCCTACTTTGGCACGGGAGATCCTCGCATCACTTCGCAGTTCACCTTGCACTTCGACGGCTCCGCCCGCTGCATCCTGATCGTTTTCGACTGGCGCCGGCCGTCCCAGGCCAAGCCCAAGTCCAAACAGGTATCCAAGTATGTCCTTATCAACACGCCCTTTGAGACCATCGGCCTGGTGAATCTCCGCCTCAAGAGGCGGAGCAAAATTCAGAAGTTCCAGGCCATTGAGACCGTCGACCGCGACACCGTGCACGCCCTCATCTTCTGGGACGGCAAGCGCTGGCGGTGGCGTGCCCAAGGCATGGAGGGCGATGAAACACTGATGCCGCCGCCGCGATAATTCTTGGCCCTGGTTGCTGCGATCTGGCTATAATTCCAGTCTCATGAATATCGAGCAGAAACTGGCGAAACTGAAATTGCGCGACGAACTTGCCGAGGCTGGCGGTGGTCCGGAGCGGCGCGCCCGCGAGCACGAACTCGGCAAGATGACGGCGCGCGAGCGTATCGAGTTCCTCCTCGATGAGGCAACCTTCGAGGAAACTGACAAGTTTGTAACCCATCGCACCAGCGAATTCGGCATGGGCGAACAAATCGTCCTGGGTGACGGTTTCGTCACCGGCTACGGACGCATTGAAGGCCGCCTCGTTTTCGTGTTCGCCCAGGATTTCACCGTGTTCGGCGGCTCGCTCTCGGAGACCAACGCCGCCAAGATCGTCAAGATCATGGATCAGGCGGCCCGCGTCGGCGCACCCGTTATCGGCCTCAATGACTCCGGCGGCGCCCGCATTCAGGAAGGCGTCCGTTCCCTGGCCGGCTATGCGGACATCTTTCTGCGCAATGTTCTCTCCTCTGGCGTCATTCCCCAGATCTCGGCCATCATGGGACCTTGCGCCGGGGGCGCCGTCTATTCTCCGGCCATGACCGATTTCATCCTCATGGTCGATAAAACGGCGTACATGTTCATCACCGGCCCCGAGGTCATCCGGGCCGTTACCCACCAGGAGGTCAGCAAAGACGAACTGGGTGGCGCAACCAGCCACAACACCCGCTCCGGCGTCGCCCACTTCCTCGCCCACGATGACGCCGAGTGCCTTTCCATGGTGCGCGAGCTGTTCAGCTTCATTCCCTCCAACAATCTCGAGGAGCCGCCGCGCAAGCCCACCACCGACCCAATCGACCGCGCAGACGCCCAGCTCGATACCATCGTTCCAGCCGAGAGCAACCAGCCGTACGACATCAAGGACGTCATCACCCGCGTCGTCGATGACGCCTATTTTTTTGAAGTGCAGGAGCACTACGCCAAGAACATTGTCATCGGCTTTGCCCGTTTTAACGGCCGTGCCGCCGGCATCGTCGCCAACCAGCCCAACTTCCTCGCCGGCGTGCTGGACATCGGCTCCTCGTGCAAGGCGGCCCGTTTTGTCCGCTTCTGCGATTGCTTCAACATTCCGTTGGTGACCTTTGAGGATGTTCCCGGTTTCCTTCCCGGGATTCAGCAGGAGCACGGCGGCATCATCACCCATGGCGCCAAGCTGCTGTATGCGTTTGCCGAAGCCACCGTCCCCAAGATCACCATCATCACCCGCAAAGCCTACGGCGGAGCCTACTGCGTCATGAGTTCCAAGCACATCCGCTCGGATGCCAACTACGCCTGGCCCACCGCGGAAATCGCCGTCATGGGGCCGGAGGGCGCGGTCAACATCGTCTACCGCCGCGAGCTCGACCGCGCCGCCAGGGAGGGCGTGGACGGACTCATCGGCGAAGAGGCCTTCGCCAAGGTGCGCGCTGAAAAGATCGAGGAGTTCCGCGAGAGCTTTGCCAACCCTTACGTCGCCGCCGAACGCGGCTACATCGATGGCGTCATCCGCCCCCGCGACACCCGCAAGAAAATCATCCAGGCGCTGGAAATGCTCGACGGCAAACGCGACAAGAATCCTCCCAAGAAGCACGGCAACATCCCGCTGTAGCTTTTCGCACACTTAAAAGGCATGGATTGAAGACCCATTTTCTGTTTGGGATCACGTTCGACGTCTATACGATAGGAATCCAATGAAGCTGATCGAGAGCATCATGTACGGGTTTGTTCTGGTCGGCGTCGGCTATGTCCTTTTTTCATTTACTCCTTTTCTGTTCAGCATCGTCTTCTGGCCACAATATCTCGCGGAGCAGAACGGGCAGACACCCTGGCAAACATGGCCGGTAGTTCTTGAACTAATAGTTCCCGCGTTAGGTTGGGCGCTTATAATCCTGCTGCTCTCGGCACTCGTCAAACGGATGAGAGAAATCCTCCGCTAATCTCGCCCGGTGGCCCAGCTCTCCATTTCGCTGCCGGTGCCCCACATCTACAGCCGTTAGCAGATGTGGGTTTGCCCCGCCCTGTACAATCGAATCTGTATGCACAGCCTTCCCCTACCGCTGGCGGCGTTTTTTGCCGGAATCCTGTCCTTCCTCTCGCCCTGCGTTTTGCCGCTCGTGCCCGGCTACATTTCTCTCATCTCGGGCGCCAGCGTGGAAACCCTGCAAGTGGCCGATCGCAAGCTGCTGCGCACCGTCATGCTGAACTCGCTCTGCTTCATTCTGGGCTTCAGCGTCGTCTTCATCTCCCTAGGCGCGGTGGCCACCAGCGTAGGCCAGCTAACCCATCAGTATCATCGCCCGCTGGCCATCTTCGCCGGCATCGTCATCATCATCTTCGGGCTGCACCTAACGGGAATCTTTAAGATCAACGCGCTCTACTCGGACAAGCGCTTGCACGGCGTCAAAGGCGGGTCGAGCCCGCTCGGCTCCTTCCTGATTGGTTTTGCCTTTGCCTTTGGCTGGACGCCCTGCATTGGTCCCATTCTGGCCGGAATCCTCCTCCTCGCCGGCTCCCAGGACACGGTCCTCAAGGGAATCCTTCTGCTCACCGTTTACTCGGCCGGCCTGGCCGTTCCGTTTCTGCTTACCTCGCTCGGCGTTGACCGCTTTCTCGGCTTCTACGCCCGCTTCCGCCGCCACCTGCATACAGTGGAGGTCCTCAGCGGCGCGTTACTCATCGTCTTCGGGTTGCTGATCGCCATGGGGCGCTTCACCTTGCTTTCCGGCTACCTTGGCTTCCTGAATCGCTTCTCGCTGTAGCGCATCTCAACCGCAGTACCGGGAGTGTCTGGCGTGAAGGGCAAAGTCGTTATCTTTACCTTGATGGTTGTCATCCTTGCCGGCTTGTTGTTGCTGGCCAGGTTCAAGAATAAGCCTCCCACCGGTGTCGCCCACGCCCCGGCCGTCGCCTCCAAGGGTCTGGCCGCACCGGACTTTGTCCTCACCGATCTGGAGGGACACAGCCTCAAACTCAGCGACCTGCGTGGCAAAGCCGTGGTGCTCAATTTCTGGGCTACTTGGTGCCCGCCCTGCAAGCAGGAAATCCCCTGGTTTGTCGAACTCCAGAAGCGTTACGGTTCCGCAGGGTTGCAGGTGGTTGGCGTTTCCATGGACGACGCTGGCGACCGCAAGGATGTGGTAAAGTTTGCCGCCGAACAATCCATCAACTACCCGGTCCTGCTGGGCAAGGATAGCGTCGCCAGTCAGTATGGCGGCATCGACTACCTGCCCACCACGTTTTACATCGACCGCAACGGCGTCGTGCTGGATCGCGTCTTCGGGCAGCCGGACAACCGCGATGAGATTGAGCAGAACGTCAAGCGCGCTCTCGCTTCCACCGCCGAGCCGCGCTCCTAGCGCCGCCGCTTTTCATCGGCCATGGACCAGCGGCCCGCGAAATCCGCTAGACTGGAACCACAGCCATGAAGCTCTCCCACCTTTTTGTGTCGTCCGTTCTGGCCCTTTGCGCCGCCGCCGCACTGGCTCAGAATTCTTCCCCTGCGGTCGCCGTGGCGCCCATCGGCACCGTCGTCCTGGTGCGCGGCGGCAAGGCTCCGCTGGACATCGCGCTCCAGGTCAACAAGGGATTCCACGTCAACTCCAACAAGCCCAACGACGAGCTGCTGATGCCCACCGTGGTTCACCTCTACCCTCCGCAAGGCATCATGATCGTCAATATCCATTACCCTGCCGGAGAGCAGCTGGCCTTGCCCTTCATGGGCAAAGACACGCTCAGCGTGTACTCAGGCCGCTTCAGTGTCACGGCCGATGTCCGCGTCCAGAAGTCGGCTGCCCTGGGCACCTTGCGCGTCCATGGCGATGTGAAATACCAGGCCTGCGACAACCGTCAATGCTTCCCGCCGAAGACAACTCCGCTGGAGTTTGACGTAAAAGTCGTCAGGCCCAGGGTGAAGAAATCCACCTACACTCCCGCCAGCCCGCACATTCACTAACGTCCGCCGTGTCCTACAGTTCGATGCGCGTTCCCAGCACTTTCAGGAACTCGGCCAGAAATGCCGGATGTGCCGGCCACGCCGGGGCGGTCACCAGGTTCTTGTCCACCCACGCGGCATCCACTTTGATGTCCGCATAGGTGCCGCCGCCGCTGGTCACCTCCGGACTTACCGCCGGATAGCAACTGCACTTCCGTCCCTTGACCACGCCCGCCGCGGCCAGAATCTGTGCGCCATGGCAGATACATGCGATCGGCTTGGAAGCGGCGTCAAAGTGACGCACAATCTCCAGCACCCGCGGGTTCAGGCGCAGATACTCCGGCGCGCGTCCGCCCGGAATCACCAGGGCGTCGTAGTCCTCGGCCTTCACCTGGTCAAAATCCGCGTTGACGGTAAAGTTATGACCAGGTTTTTCGCTGTACGTCTGGTCGCCCTCAAAATCGTGGACCGCCGTGCGCACGCTCTCGCCGGCTTTTTTCCCCGGGCACACCGCATCGACCGCGTGCCCCACCATCAGCAACGCCTGGAACGGAACCATTGCCTCGTAATCTTCCACAAAGTCGCCAACCAGCATCAGGAGCTTCTTCTTTGCCATGGTTTTGTCCTTGCCTTTCAGAGCCGACTGCTTTCGCTCCATAGATTAGTCCCAACCGTTCCGCGATTCCACCAGTTTTGCGCCGCCAGGCAGCACCATGTTTCCACCCTCCCCGCTCTGCTAACATCTTTGCTATGGAGCAGTCATCGATCCCGGGCAAGGTGAGAGTTCGCTTCGCCCCCTCGCCCACCGGACAGGTTCACGTTGGCAACGCGCGCACTGCGCTCTTCAACTGGCTCTTCGCGCGCCAGCAGGGCGGAGCCTTCATTCTCCGCATCGAAGACACCGATCTGGAGCGCAGCGAGCCGCGCTACGAAGCCCAGCTCATCGAGGATTGCAAGTGGCTTGGCCTCGATTGGGACGAAGGTCCCGACGTGGGCGGCCCCTATGCACCCTATCGCCAGAGCGACAAGTGGCAGGTTTATCGCGACCACGCCGAGCGCCTGGTCCACGAAGGTAAAGCGTACCGCTGTTTCTGTTCCCAGGACACTCTGGACCGGCAGCGCGAACAGGCCATGCAGCAGCATCTCCAGCCCAACTATCCCGGCACCTGCCGCAACCTTGCGCCGGAGGAAGCCGAGCGCCGCCGCGCCCAGGGCGAGCCTTGCGCCATCCGTCTCAAGATCCCCGAGAAGCCGATCCGCTTTCACGACATGGTGCGCGGATGGGTCGAGTTTTCCAGCGACATGGTGAGCGATCTCATCATCGTCCGCTCCAGCGGCGTTCCCGTCTACAACTACGTGGTCGTGGTCGATGATGCGGAGATGAAGATCACCCATGTCATTCGCGGTGACGATCATCTCTCGAACACCCCCAAGCAGGTCGCGCTCTATGAAGCGCTGGGCTGGGAAGTACCCGAGTTTGCCCACCTCTCGACCATTCTCGGTCCGGATAAGGAGCGTCTCTCCAAGCGCCACGGCGCCACCTCGCTGGCCAATTTCCGCGAGATGGGCGTGCTTCCCGAGGCGCTGATGAATTACATGGCGCTGCTCGGCTGGGCGCCCACCGGAGGCGACCGCGAAATCTTTTCGCCGCGCGAACTGATCCAGGAGTTTGACCTCGCGCGCGTCACCCCATCGCCTGCGGTCTTCGACTTCGAAAAGCTTTACTGGCTCAATCGCCACTACATCAAGCAGGCCGATCCCGGGCGCATTGCCGCCCTGGCCGAGCCTTTTTATCAGCGCGCCCTGGGAATCGATGAGCCAACCCCGCCGATCAAGGCCTGGCTCGCCAGCATCACCCGGGCGCTGGCGCATTCGGTCAACAAGCTGGATGAGCTGCCCGCGCGCGCCGCATCGGTGCTGCACTTTGACCCCGCCGCGGCCATCGCCAGGCCGGAGAACGCCGACGTGTTAAGCGCGCCCGCCAGCAACACGGTGCTCGAGGCGTTTGCCGCGAAGATCGCCGCCGAGCCCGAACCCATCCGTGCCGAGCGCTTCAAGGCCCTGGTCAAGGAAGTGCAGAGAGAGAGCGGAGTCAAAGGTCCGGCGCTCTTCCATCCCATTCGCATCCTGCTCACCGGACTGCAATCCGGGCCGGAGTTCGACAAGCTGGTGCCGTTGATGGAAGAAGGCGCGAACCTTCCCCTGCCGCAGCCGGTCCTCAGCGTCAAGCAACGCGTGGCGGCTTTTCTACAGGCCAATCACCCACAGGCCTCGAACCCGGAAAGATGAACCGGCGCGCCGGGATTGGAGCTCAACTTTCCTATCCTGTGATTGAATATTGTTATGAGCAAAACCAACGCCTGCCGCATTCTGGATTCGCTCGGCATCCCGTACGACCTGCGCGAGTACAAGGTGGACCCCAACGATCTCTCCGCTGAAAACGTTGCTGCCAAGGTTGGCTTCCCGCCTGAGCAGGTCTTCAAAACCCTGGCGGTTCAGGGTGACCGCAACGGTGTGTCCATCGCGGTGATTCCCGGAAATTATGAACTCGATTTCAAGGCTCTCGCCCATCTCACCGGCGACCGCAAGGTCGAGATGCTTCCGCTGAAGGAAGTGCAGAGCGTCACCGGATACATCCGCGGCGGCGTCACCGCCCTGGGAATGAAGAAGGATTATCCGGTCTTCGCCGATGAAACCATCGAATTGTGGGACACGGTTTCTGTCTCCGCCGGCCAGCGCGGCTTGCAGATCCTCATCGCTCCCGCCGATTACCTGCGCGCCACTGCGGCAACCGTGGCCGAGATCTCGCGCGAAAAGCATTGAGTTAGGCTGCTCGACGGAAAAAATCCCCGTCCAATCGAGCCTGGGCGGGGGTTGTTCGTGCGCTCATTCCAGCCGATCTACGCCTCCCGGCTCCACGCCCGGATTTTGTCAATCTCCTCCGTTGGAATATGCAGGTACTCCAGGAACTGCTGATGCTCCGCCGGCGCCTGCTGTTCGAATTGCTTGTGCCAGCGCCGCATATCTTCTTCACCGAAGCCGGCGCCGCGCATGATGGAAACCCATTTTTCCTTGGTCATATCCGATGTCCTCCACTGGCCATCGCCGGCCTGCAAAAGGCGCAGAATGGCGTTTTGATGCTCGCGTAGCGTTTCGATTTCCCCATCGAGTTCGAGCAGACGGCGTTTCAATACCGTGGATGCCTCATTCGACTGCTCGTCGAGAATCTGCTGAATATCGCGCAGCCGCAGCCCCGCATCCCTGTACGTGCAGATGGTCCGCAGCCGCTCCAACTCCGCCGTCGCGTAACGGCGGTAGTTAGTGCCGGAGCGGGACGCTGGCCGCAGCAGTCCAATGGACTCGTAGTAGAGCAGCGTGGTGCGGCTCAGTCCGCAGAGCCGGGCGAGTTGGGAGACGGTTAGCATGCGGGCACTCTTACTCTCAACCCTTCACCTTTAGACAGGTCAATCGTTATTTTTTCCGGATCTCCTGCCGCAGCATTTTCCGCAGCGCCGGTTCCAGTTCCACATCCTCAAACTTGAATCCCGCCTGCAGCAGCCGCCGTGGCATCACCTTCTGGCTGGCCAGCATCGTCTCCAGCACCATTTCTCCGCCCAGCGCGCGCAAGGCAAAGGCAGGCACCGGTAGCAGGGCGGGCCGGTGCAGCACCCGGGCCAGCGTACGGGTAAACTCCGCGTTCGTCACCGCGTCTGGCGCCGCCAGGTTCAGCGCGCCGTGTATCTGCTCATTCTCCACCGCAAACGTAAAACCGCGAGCCGTATCCGCCAGGCTGACCCAGCTCCACCATTGCCGTCCGCTGCCCAGTCTTCCGGCCACTCCCAGCCGGAACGCCGGCAGCATTTTGGCCAGTGCCCCGCCGCCGCCGTCCAGCACCATCGCGGTGCGCATCTGGGCTACGCGAACCCCGGCCATCGCCGCCGGCTGCGCTGCATCCTCCCACCCGCGGCAAACTTCGGCCAGAAATCCCACTCCCGGTTCGCTCTCTTCCACCAGCTCCTCGTCGCCGCGGCTGCCGTAATAGCCGATGGCCGAGCCGCAGATCAGCGCGCGCGGTCTGCCGCCGGCCAGGAATGCCTCCGCCGCTGCCCTGGCGAGGTTGGCCGTGCCCTCGATCCGGCTGCGGCGGATTTCCGCCTTGGTTTTTTCCGTCCAAAGGGTCGCCACGGAGCGTCCAGCCAGGTGCACAATTACGTCATAGCCGGCAATCCGCCGGGCTTCCAGTGGCGCAGACGGCTGCCACGCCACGTCATCCCAGCGCGCCTTCGCCGGATCGCGAACCAGCCGGCAAACCTCGTGCCGCCGGGCGCTCAGCAGAGAGCAAACCGCCTCTCCAATCAATCCACTGGCGCCGCTGATAAGCACTCGCATCGTCTCTCCCGCTCCCACCCAGTCATTCTGCTGCGCGGCGTCATGGGATGCAACCGCCGCCGCTTCTGCCAACCTGCTTGGCGCGATGGGGAGGTTACAAGCTAGAATCAATCATGGCGAGCTCTCGCGAGCAGATCGCGACCAATGTTTTGACCGCAACGCGGTTCCGCGATCTGCTGGAAATTGTCCGCGTCAACCGCCCCAGCGACGATCTCGATATCATCCGCCGCGCCTACGATTATTCCCTTCGCTATCACAGCGGACAGCAGCGTGCCTCCGGCGAACCCTTTCTCGTGCATCCCCTGGAAGTCGCAATTCTGCTGGCCGAGATGAGGTTGGACACCACCGCCATCGCTGCCGGCCTGCTGCACGATTCCGTCGAGGATACCTCGATCACCACCGAGGAGATCCAGGAAAAGTTCGGCGAACAGGTCGCCCACATCGTCGAGGGCGTAACCAAGATTAGCAAAATCGAGTTCGCTTCGCGCGAAGAGGCGCAGGCCGAAAATGTGCGCAAAATGATGCTGGCCATGGTGGACGATATCCGCGTCGTCCTCATCAAACTGGCCGATCGCCTGCACAATATGCGCACCCTGAAGCACCTCTCGCCTGACCGCCAGGTGAAAATCGCCAAGGAGACGCTGGAGATTTACGCCCCCCTGGCGCACCGCCTTGGTATGGGCAAGGTGCGCGGCGAACTTGAAGACCTCGCGTTTCCCTACGTCGATCCGGTCGGATTCAAGTTGGTCTACGACCAGGTGGAGGCCCTGCGCAAGGATGGCGAACGCGCCCTGTCCCAGATGGCCGATACCATCCGCCTCAAGCTCAAGGAAGCCAAAATCAATGTGGTGCGCGTCGATTTCCGCATCAAGCGGATGTACTCCATCTATCAGAAGGTGGTCAAACAGAAGATCACGGTCGACCAGATGTACGATCTGCTCGCCCTCCGCATCATTACCTACTCGGTGAATGACTGCTACGCCGTCCTCGGAATCATTCATAACGCATGGCGTCCGGTGCCGGGGCGCATCAAGGATTTCATCGCCATGCCCCGTCCCAATCTCTACCAGTCGCTGCATACCACGGTCATTGCCGAAGACGGCCATCCCTTCGAGGTACAGATCCGCACCGAAGAGATGCACAAAATGGCCGAAGAAGGCATCGCGGCGCACTGGAAATACAAGGATGGCCCCATCTCGGCCCGCGACGAGCAGCGCCTCGCCTGGCTCCGCCAGGTCGTCGAGTGGCAGCGCGAGATGGCCGATCCCAGCGAGTTCCTCTCCACCCTTAAAATCGATCTCTATCCCGAAGAGGTCTACACCTTCACCCCCAAAGGCAAGGTGGTCATTCTTCCGCGCGAAGCCACTCCCATCGACTTTGCCTATACCGTGCACACCGAGGTCGGACACACCTGCGTCGGCGCCAAGGTCAATGGCCGCATCGTTCCCCTGCGCTCCAAACTGCGCTCCGGTGACATCGTCGAGATCATGACCCAGGCCGGTCACAATCCCAGCCGCGACTGGCTGTCCATCGTCAGAAGCTCGCGCGCCCGCCAGAAGATCAAGCACTGGCTCAACATCCACCAGCGCGAGCGCGCCATTGAAATTGGCCGCAAACTGATCGAGAAGGAAGCGCGCAAATATCGCATCGCGCTCAAGGAAATCAAGGACCCGGAGTTGCTCAAAGCCGCCCTGGAATACGGCGTTGCCAAGGTGGACGACCTCATGGCCGGCATCGGCTACGGCAAGTACTCCGCGCGCTCGGTGCTGGCCAAGGTGCTGCCCGGCAGCAATCTGCAGCCTGGCGAGGAACAACAGGGCGTGGCCTCGGCAGTCAAGCGCGCCTTCGGTTCCGATAGCGCCGCCCTCACCGTGCGCGGCACCGACGACCTGCTCGTCTATCGCGCCCGCTGTTGTAACCCCATCCGGGGCGAGGAAATCGTCGGCTACGTGACCCGCGGCAAGGGCGTGGCCGTGCATAGCATAACCTGTTCCAACGTGCAGAACCTGATGTATGAACCCGAGCGCAGGTTGGCCGTCGAGTGGTCGCACAAGGAACCCCGCATCGCCGGCGCGCAGCCCGCCTATCCCGTCAAACTCGTGGTCTCCAGCGATGACCGCCCCGGCATGATCACCCAGATTTCGGCCGTCATCAGCGGCGAGGAGGCCAACATCCGCAACATTGAAACCAAGACCGGCGGCGCCTTCGCCACCATTGACATCGTCTTTGAAACCCGCGATGTCAGTCACCTCAACCGCATCATTACTGGCATCCGCCGCATCCAGGGCGTGCGCGACGTCGAGCGCGTCCAGAGGATGAACAACTAATCCATGTCCCGCTTCGCCAAGAAAATGCAATCGCAACCCACGGCCCTGGCCTTCCAGACCCAGACCGTCGCCGATGCTTACCTCTCCCTGCAACGCACCCAGCGCGCCCTGGTGGCCGTGCTGGCGGTCTGCGCCGCGCTCGGCATAACGGTCTTCCGGGTGCAGCCGGGAACCCTCGGCAATCGAACCTTTTTGCCCATCATTCTCTCCACTTCGCTGCTCACCTTGTCCTACGTAGTCCGCAATGCCATGGTCCTGCCCGCCCTGGCCGAGCTGCGCCGCAGCCCCTACAACGCACAACTGCTCAAGCGCTGGAGCCGCAATAATCTCATCGTGCTGGCCTTGTGCGGCGCGGTTGGATTGATGGGGTTTGCCATGCAGTTGCTGGGCGCGGCCACTTCCATTGCGCTCACACTCTACGCCATTGCCATTGGCTATCTGTTTCTGCTCCGCCCCATCCGCCCCTAGATGTTTCCGCGCCGGGCCGGACGGTTACAATGTTGTTTTCCCATAGAACCTACCTTCAAGGAGAACGACCATGCGCACAGTCATCGCCACGCCGAAGGCCCCGCAGGCCATCGGCCCTTACTCGCAGGCCATCCAGGCGAACGGTTTCATCTTTGTTAGCGGGCAGATTCCGCTCGATCCGGCAACCCAGCAGATCGTCCAGGGCGGGGTGGCCGAACAGACCGAGCGGGTGCTTGCCAACCTGGAAGCAATTCTGCGGGCGGCCGGCAGCAGCCTGGAAAATGTCATGCGCACCACGGTTTATCTCAAGGACATGGGCGAATTCGCCGCCATGAACGGCGTCTACGAGCGCTTCTTTCCCTTCGCGGCTCCGGCGCGTTCCACCATCGAAGTCGCCCGCCTGCCCAAGGATTCCCGCGTCGAAATCGACGTCATCGCCCTGGCCGGGTAAACTCGCCGCCTTGGGCCAGGGGAACAAATCCGCCAGCGCAGCCGTATCTTCCCCCAGCAAGGTCGCGGAGGACCAGTATGTCGAGCAAAGCAATCCCCCTGGCGATGCTGGCCGCAACCCTGGCCATCACCGCATGCAGCGTGGAAAAGAAAGGTACCACCGGCAACGAGGATGTGAAGATTGAAACTCCGTTCGGGGGAATGAAGGTCAAGACCAACGACGCCGTAGCCGCCGCCGAAATCGGTCTCCCCGTCTATCCCGGTTCAACCCTGCTCAAGAAAGACAGAAACAACGGCGCTGCCGACATCGACATCGGCTTTGCCGGCTTCCATCTCAGCGTCCGGGCCGTTTCTTACCACACCCCGGATTCATCGGACAAAGTGCGTGCCTTCTACCGCAAGGAACTGGCCCGCTTTGGCGATGTCATCGAGTGCGCGGGGAACCATCCCCTGGGCACTCCCGCAAAAACCAGCGAAGGACTCACCTGCGACGAAGGCAAGCACCTCACGATCCACGACGTAGACAGGCAAGCGGATGCAGAGGTTGAACTGAAAACAGGAAGCAAAATGCATCAGCACATCGTCGCCATCGAGCCCAGTCCGGACGGCGCTAAGTTCGGCCTCGTCTCATTCGACCTCCCCAAGGATGACAAAGAGAGCAACTAAGCCGGATTCGCAGAAGGTGTATCCCACGAACCAGTCGGGTGCCCCACCTTCGCCGCTGCTTTATGCGGCTAACGTGGGAGTCAGCGAGGCGGGTGCCTAGGTCTCGGCATTAAGAGAGACGGACGGCGCCCCACATCTGCCGTCGTTAGCAGATGCGAGTCTCTGCTCCGCTTCCCAGCTCTTTTCGCAGCCACTCCACTCTGCGCCGCCATGCCAACCCCAGCACGCAGCCAATGCTGATCAGTCCCGCGCTCAACCCAAACCACAGCCCACGCACCCCCCAGCCGCGCCCAAAGCAGAGCCATGCTCCCAACGGCAATCCCACCAGCCACCAGCCCACCAGGTCGGTCACCATTGCAATCCGGGTGTTGCCCGATCCGCGCAGCGCCCCGATGGCCGTCACCTGCACCCCGTCAAAGAACTGGAAGACCGCGGCGATCGCCAGCAGCCTCACTCCGATCCTGGCAATCTCCGGGTCGTAGCTGAAGATGTGTACGATCGGCAGCGGCTGCGTCCACAGCACGATGGCGGAGCAACTCATGAAGCTTGCGCTCAGCGCCAGTCCGCTCCAGCCGCTCACGTTGGCGGCCTCGGCGTCCCTCCGCCCAATGGCGTTGCCCACCCGCACGGACGTCGCCTGGGCCACTCCCAGCGGCACCATGAAGGTGAGTGAGACCATCAGCATGGCAATCTGGTGGGCGGAGACGGCAATCGCGCCCAGTCGTCCGGCGGCCAGCGTGCTCGCCGAGAACGCTCCCACCTCCACCGCAATCTGGGTTGCCGCCGGAGCGCCCAGGCGCACGATCCTCGCCATGCGCTCGCCGTAGAACGTGCCCGCATAATGCAACAGCTTCCAGTGCTCCGCCCTGTCTCGCCATGCCATGTAGCCCAGCAGCACGCACAGCATGTAGCAGCGCGCCAGCGCCGTGGAAATTCCCGAGCCGGTCGCACCCAGCGCCGGCAGCCCAAAGTGCCCGTAAATCAGCGCGTAGTTGCCCACAAAGTTAACCACGTTCGCCGAAACCATGGCGAAGGCCACAATCCTCACCCGGTGTATTCCCTGCAGAAAAACGCGAATCGCCACAAAGCCCATCAACGCGGGCAGGCCGCAGGCCATGGCGTAAAGAAACGGAATGGTCTGACGCACGATCTCCGGCGCAATCCCCATCGGCGCCAGCAGCCAGCCGCTGGCGGCCACCAGCACGGCGCACACCAGGCCCAGCGGCAGCGCCAATTGCGCCCCGGCCCAAAGGGTGCGGTAGCACTGCTCGATGCGTCCCGCGCCAAAGTCCTGCGAGACCAGCGAGTCGGTGCCCAGCAGCATTCCTTCGCAGACTATGGCGAAAATCATAAACAGCGCCGAGCCCAGGCTGACCGCGGCCAGCGCCGTCGGCCCCACCCGGCCGATCATTGCAATGTCCACAAAGTTCAGGGACATCCACCCCACTTCGCCCATCACGATGGGCACCGCCAGGCGGAGCAGGGGAGTCATTTCGCGACGGATCTGGCGCGCCGTGGTCATCGATCTCTAATCTTTCCGTCCTGCAGAGGCAGCAAAAAGCCCCCGCCTTGGCGGAGGCCTGCACTTTTCCCGGCTTCGCGCGGAGAGTCGTCCGCAATCCGGCGCGCGCCGTACTTCGATCCCCTGGCTTGGCCTCGGGCCTAACCCTGGGATTTAACCCTGGGTCTAACCCTTTGTAACCTTCCCGCTACGCAAACAGCTCGAGCACACCCGAACCTTCTTTGTGTTCGTCGTCCCCGCAACCTTCGCCTTCACCGGATGCAGGTTCACGTTCCAGCGGCGGCGGGTCTTGTTGTTGGCGTGCGATACGTTATTGCCGAACTGCGGACCTTTGCCGCAGACTGAACAAACCTGTGCCATGTCTTACTCCAAAATTTTGGAACCGCTTGGGCTTTCGACCGCTGCACGGGTGTCCCATCGAGCCGGAACAACGTGGGGGTGCAGCATTAGGTGCAACCCGGGAAAGAGACGCGCGGAACCTGAAATGAACAAAAAGGCTGGTCGCCAAACTCTGATTCTACAAGACGCTGCCGATTTCCGCAATCCATCCCGCCGCCACGGCCGCGCCCAACCCTCCCCATAGACTAAACTATTCTTCATGACCGCACCCCAACCCGCCTCCATCAAGGTTCACAAAAGCAGCGGCACCACCATGGAAATCCTCTGGCAGGACGGCCACCAGAGCACCTACACCTTCCAGTACCTGCGCGACGCCTGTCCCTGCGCCTTCTGCCACGAGGAGCGCGAGAAGAATCACCGCCAGCCCGGCGAGCCCGCCTCACCCGCCGCCGCCGGACCGCTGCCCATGTTCAAGCCGCAACTGCGCCCCACCGAAGTCGCCCAGGCCGGCAACTACGCCATCCGTTTCACCTGGAACGACGGCCACGAGCACGGAATCTACTCCTGGACTTACCTTCGCGAGTGGTGTCCCTGCGCCCTCTGCAACGACGTCCGCCACTCCACCGACGGCCTCGAACAAGATATCGACCAGCATCCGCCACGCCTGCAGTAGCCCCACGCACCTCGGCAGACCACCCGCCGCGCGAATCGCGGGCAATCGTCTCTTGCCAAACCTGTTAGTCTTTTCCTAGGCCCCTGCGGTCACTTTTTCTCCCATGGATTTTCTCTCCAAGCTCAATCCGCAGCAGCGCGAAGCGGTGGAAACCGTGCGCGGCCCCGTGCTCATTCTGGCCGGCGCGGGCTCGGGCAAAACCCGAGTCATCACCTATCGCATCGCCTACCTGGTCGAGCATGAAAACGTCGCTCCTGACCGCATCCTGGCCGTCACCTTCACCAACAAGGCCGCCGCCGAAATGGCCAGCCGGGTTCAGGAGCTCATCGGCCAACGCGCCCTCGCCAAGCCCGCCATCAGCACCTTTCACTCCTTCTGCGTGCGCATGTTGCGGCGAGACATCAACGTCCTCCAGATCAACGGCAAGGGCTACACCCGCGACTTCGTCATCTACGACGAGGCCGATCAGCAGCAGCTCATCAAGACGGCCATCAAGCGCCTCGGTATCGACGACAAAAAGCTCACCCCGCGCAGTGTCCTCTCGCTCATCTCCTCGGCCAAAAACCACATGCAGGACCCGCAGGAAATGTATTTGAACTCAGCCGAGCCCAAGATGGAGCGCATTGCGCACATCTACAAGATTTACAAGGACGAGCTGCTCAAGGCCAACGCCCTGGATTTCGACGACCTGCTGCTCGAAAGCGTCCGTCTGCTCAAGTCCGACGCCGCCACCCGCGAAAAATATCAGCGCCGTTTCCAGTACATGCTGGTCGATGAGTATCAGGACACCAACCGTCCCCAGTATGAGATCATGTGCGCCCTCGCCGGAACCCACCACAACCTCTGTGCCGTGGGCGATGAGGATCAGTCGATCTACTCCTGGCGCGGCGCCGACATCAACAACATCCTCGACTTCGAAAAGAATTTTCCCGAGGCCAGAATCATCCGTCTCGAGCAGAATTACCGCTCCACCCAGCCCATCCTCCAGGCCGCCTCGGCCGTGGTCGCCAACAACGTCCAGCGCAAGGGAAAAAACCTCTGGACGGCGCGCGAGGGTGGCAGCAAGGTCGGCTTTTACGACGCGCCCGACGGCGAAAACGAGGCGTTGTTTGCCGCCGACTTCATCGCGCGCTGGACCCAGTCGCGCGCCGGTGTGGGCGCCGAAAACAAGTGCGCCATCCTCTACCGCACCAACTCCCAGTCGCGCCTGCTGGAGGAGGCTCTGCGCCGCTACAACCTCAACTACAACGTCGTCGGAGGCTTCAGTTTTTACGAGCGCGCCGAGATCAAGGACATGATCTCCTACCTCAAGCTCATTCTGAATCCCGACGACTCCGTCGCCCTCATGCGCGTGGTCAACACCCCGGTCCGCGGCATCGGCAAGACCACCATGGAAACCGTCGAGCGAGTGGCGCTGGAAACCAATCTCTCCCTCTGGGCAGCCTTGCAGCAGGTGGTCGAGCGCCGCCTGTTGCCCGCCCGCGCGGTCGCAGCCCTGGCCGGCTTCCGCGATCTGATTCTCGACGCGCGAGCCTTGGTCTACGGCGGCTTTGCCGAACGCATGGACGCCACCGCCGGCTCCTCCGCCCAGTCTCCCGCAGCGTCCTCCGCCGGCTTGGCCGCCGCGCCCGCGCAACCGCCCGACGCTGCGTTCGACCCCCAGCACGGCTTCCAGTTCGGCGACGCCGATGACAGCTTCGACCCCAGCCAGCTCGCCGAACCTTCAGACGGAGATGCAACCGGCTTCGACCCTGAGGCTACCGGATTTTCGCCCGGCGCATTCGCAAAAGAGTCCGCCGCGCTCGCGCAAGAAAACGCCGATGAGTCCGTGCCCGTACAAAATGTTTCCACCGCCGAGTTGCTCAAGTTCCTCATCGACCGCACCAAGTACATCCAACTCCTCGAAGCCGAGGACTCGCCCGACGCGCAGTCGCGCATCGAAAATCTCAAGGAGCTCAGCAACGCCGCCATGGACTCGCGCGACCGCGGCGAAAGCATCAGCGACTTCCTCGATCACGCCGCCCTGGTCAGCGATGTCGATCAATATGATGACTCCCAGCAGATCACCCTCATGACCCTGCACGCGGCCAAGGGATTGGAGTTTCCCCTCGTCTTTCTCGTCGGCATGGAGGAGGGTCTGTTCCCGCACTCGCGCACCCTGCTGTCGCCCACGGAGATCGAGGAGGAGCGCCGTCTCTGCTACGTCGGCATGACCCGCGCCATGGATACCCTCATTCTCAGCCGCGCCCACTACCGCCGCCGCTATGGCACCGATTCCCCCGAGCCCTCGACCCCCTCGCGTTTCCTCGAGGAGATTCCCATTGAACTGCTTGAGGACGCCGGCTCACCCGGCAAAATCAAAGGCTCTACGCCGCGTTTCCAGGAGTATGGCTCGGCCCACTACGACTATGAGAACGAGGATCAGTCCGCAACCTCGAACTGGGGCAGAGCCGCCCGCCCCAAGAGCGCGCCCAAAACCTCCTACACCGGTCCGGCCTACAACTCCATTGACAACATCGCCGAGTTTTTCGCCTCGCGCGGCAAAAAGTTTTCCCGGCCCCAGGTGGCTCTCGAACCGCCCTCAGGCGCCCACCGCTTGCGCAAGGGAGACCGTGTCCGCCATCCAAAATATGGCGAAGGAGTGGTCTTTCAACGCGAAGGCGATGGGGATGAGGCCAAGGTTACGGTACAATTTTATAGTTCCGGTTTGAAAAAGCTCGTCGAGAAATACGCCCAGCTCACCAGGACGTGAGCAATCGGCAAACCGGCGAGTGTCTTTGCAACCGCCTCCGCCGGGATCGCGCCATTCGGAACCGGCTCAACCTGGAAGCAGTTGCGCCCGCGGCCGGAGCGGCGGCATTGGCCGTCTATCCCGCCGCGAAGCACCGCCGATCACGGCCCTACCGCGCTCACGCGCAGAATTGATTCGCAAAGGAAACCCGAAAAAATGCCCGATACCACCGCACTCCCCAAGGAAGAACGCAAAGAGAAAAAACGCGCAGCGCGCAAGAAGGCAGCTCCCAAGGTTGCCCGCACCCACGAACGCGGCGCCGCCAAACGCAAGGTCAAAAAGGCCGTGCGCGGCACCTCCAAGCGCTAACCAGGCGCCTGCGGCCGCAGCGGCATCGGTTGCCGCCTACCCGGCCGTAAAGCTCCATCCGTGTCCCGATCCCTGCGGCCACTTCCCGCGCGAGCAAGTTTTCGCGTAGGTGGTGGCCGCTTTGCTTGCTATCATGGTCTGGAAAATCCAACCACATTCCCACGGTCTCACTTGTAAGCCGGGAAGCAGGAGCAGTCCGCTGGCGAATCAACTTTTTGCCCGTAAGTCGATCGACAGGCTTATCTCCGAGGCCGCCGAACCCGGCCACCAGCTTAAGAAAACCCTCGGCCCCTGGTCGCTGACCGCTCTCGGCATCGGCGCCATCATCGGCTCGGGAATCTTCGTCCTCACCGGAACCGCCGCCGCCGGCGAACATTTTGAAGCGCCTTCCATCCTCCACGCCCAGGTCATGGACATCTTCTGGAACCTGGCCAGCCACGGCAACCTTCACGGCGCGCTCATGCATGGCCGTCCTCCTGCCGGCCCGGCCATTGCCATCTCTTTCATCCTCGTCGCCATCGCCTGCTCGTTCGCCGGACTCTGCTACGCCGAACTGGCTTCCATGATCCCCATTGCCGGTTCGGCCTACACCTACAGCTATGCCACCCTCGGCGAAATCTTCGCTTGGATCATCGGCTGGGATCTGATCCTCGAATACGCCGTCAGCAACGTCGCCGTCTGCGTCGGCTTCGCCGGATACCTCAAGGCGCAACTGGGGCAATTCGGACTCATCCTGCCCGATCGCTGGTCTTCACCCGTCTGGGCAGACGGCAAATGGACCGGCGCCTACTTCAACGTGCCCGCCTTCCTCGTCGTCATGATCCTCAGCTGGCTGCTGGTGCGCGGCGTGCGTGAATCCGCCGGCGTCAACAACGCCATGGTCGCCATCAAGATCGCCGCCATCGCGCTGTTCCTCGTCGTCGGCGGCAACCTGGTGCACAGATCCAACTGGGTGCCATTTGCCCCCTCGGGATTCAGCGGCGTCCTTACCGGCGGCGCCATCGTCTTTTTCACCTACATCGGCTTTGACTCAGTCTCCACTGCCGCCGAGGAATCGCGCAACCCGCAAAAAGACATTCCTTTCGGCATCATCGCCTCGCTCGTCGTCTGCACCATCCTCTACGTCGGCGTCGCCCTGGTGCTGCTCGGCATGATGAAGTATTCCGTCTTCGGCTCCGGCGCCGCCGCCGAAGCTCCCGTGGCTTACGCCCTGCAGCAACTCGGTGCCCGTCCCATCTGGCGTTCGGTCATCATCATTGGCGCCCTCATGGGCATGTTGAGTTCGCTGCTGGTCTTCCAGTACGGCCAAACGCGCATCTGGTTCGCCATGTCGCGCGACCGCCTGCTGCCGTCGTTTTTCTCCCGCATCCATCCCCGCTTCAAAACGCCCCACTGGTCCACCTGGATCGCCGGCCTTGCCGTCGGCCTGCCCTCGGGACTGGTCGATATTGGTGACGCCGCCGACCTCTCCAACATCGGAACCCTGTTCGCTTTCGTGCTGGTCTCCTTCGGCGTCATCCTGCTGCGCCGCAGCCAGCCGGAGCGTCCCCGCGGCTTCAAGGTTCCCTGGGTGCCGTTTTTCCCCATCATATCCATCGTTCTCTGCGGCGGCCTCATGACCGGCCTCACCGTCATCACCTGGATTCGCTTTTTCGTCTGGCTCGGCCTCGGCCTGCTCATCTACATCGGCTACAGCCGCCACCGCAGCGAGTTCGCCACAGGCAACCCGGCCAAGTAGCGGAACGTTGCCGCCGATTCCATTGGGTTGGCAACAGGTATACAATGTATATCTGAGGTGAGATCGATGGCTTCCAGCATGGTTCACATCCGCGTGGACGGCAAGGTGAAGGCGAAAGCCGCAAAGACGCTGGCTTCCATGGGCCTGACCGTTTCGGACGCGGTTCGCATCCTGCTAACCCGCGTCGCTGCCGAGAACGCCTTGCCCTTTGAGGTGCGCGTTCCCAACAAGGAGACCCTGGCGGCAATGGAAGAGGGCGAACGGGGCGAGGTCTCCAGAGCACACAGCGTTGCCGAATTCATGGCCAAGCTGAATGCGGACGATTGAGTGGACCGCGTCGTTTCGGCGCGACTACAAACGCATACGGGCGACGCCCCGGCACAAAGATATTGAGACGCTCTTGCCTGAAATCGCCGGTCTCTTGGCCGACGACAAACCGCTCCACGAAAAACATCGCGATCACCTCTTGGGCGGCAACTGGGGAGGCCATCGCGAATGTCACTTGAAGCCGGACCTGCTGCTGATTTACAAACTGTCCGGCGACCAACCCTTGCGCCTGGTGCGAATGGGGTCACACAGCGAGTTGGTTGCTAAATGAGGGCCGCAAATGGCCCACACCCGCCGGAAGTTGGCGGTTGTGGGAAGTAGCCCCACTCCCAACCCCAGCCGACACGCCCCGCGCCCTACTGTCCCAATCCCTGCGAACCGGCTGCCCGCGCATAAAACAAATGCACCGAGCAGTTCGTGATCGGCTTGCGCCCGTCGGACGCGAGCAGCGTATAGAGCAGCTTGATCACTCCGCCATGGGTAACGGCCACCAGGTCCCCGCCATCCGCAATCTCCTCGGCGCTGCGCACAAAATCCCTGACCCTGGCCGTCACCTCTGCAACCGACTCTCCGCCGTACGGCCGGTAATCGTAGGCCATCAGATCGACATCCAGATGCCGCAGGTCCTTGCCCGTCTCGGTCTCAATCTCGGCCCAGCTCTTTCCGCTCAGCGCGCCGAAGTTTCTCTCGCGCAGCTTGGTGTCTAAGAGAATTTTGCAGGGATGCTTTGCGGCGATCGCTTTCGCCGTGTTGGCGGCGCGCAGCAACGGCGAGCTGACAATCAGCTCGAATTCCTCATCCAGGCGATTCGCCACCGCAAGCGCCTGCTCCCGGCCCTTGGCGGTCAAGTCGTCGTCCACCCACCCGGTGAGCCTGTTCTCAAGGTTCAGCGCGGTCTCGCCGTGTCGAATGGCAATGATTCTCATAAAAAGGCAGCCTATCGAGTGCTCCGGATTCTACCCATCAAATATAAACTTCAATAGAATGATCGGGTGACCACCGACTTCATCACCTGCCTGCCCAAGGCCGAACTCCATCTCCATCTTGAAGGTTCCGTCGATCCGCTGACCCTCAGCCAGCTCAGCCAGAAGCACAACACGCCGTTTCCGTGGGCCAGCAACCGCTACCAGCCGCAGCCCAACTCGCACGTTCCGCTCAGCGTGGCCGAAGCAGCCACGCTCTACAACTACACGGATTTCACCGGTTTCCTCCTGGCCTTCAAGGCGGTCACCGAGCGCCTGCGCGATCCCGAGGACTTCGAGCTCATCACCTACCGCCTCGTCGAAAAGCTCGCCGCCCAGGGATGCCTGCACGCCGAGGTCTTCGTCAGCGTTGGCGTCATCTTCTGGCGCGGCCAGGAGTTCGATCCGCTTTTCGAGGGCATGGAGCGCGGCCGCCGGCGCGCGGAAAAAGATTTCGGCACCACCCTCTACTGGATCTTCGACGCCGTCCGCCACTTTGGTCCCGAAGAGGGCGAAAAGGTTCTCGCCAAGGCCATCCAGCACCGCGCCGGCCAGCCCCAGGACAGTAGCGTCATCGGCATCGGCATTGGCGGTGACGAGCGCATTGCCGCCCCCGAACTTTTCGCCCAGGTCTACGCCCAGGCTGCCCGCGCCGGTCTGCGCCTCAGCGTCCATGCCGGAGAGACCGTCGGCCCCGCTTCCATGTACGGCGCGCTCGACGTGCTCAAGGCCGAGCGCCTCGGCCACGCCCTCCACGCCGCCGGCGATCCCGCGCTCCTCGCCCGCCTCGTCCGCCAGCAGGTGCCGCTCGAGCTCTGCCTCACCTCCAACCTGCGCACCCACTGCTGCCCAGAGCTCTCCGCCCATCCCCTGCGGCGCTATTTCGACGCTGGCGCCCTGGTCACCCTCAACACGGATGATCCCGCGATGTTTCAAACGACACTTGTGCGCGAGTACCAGTTGGCGCAAGATGTTTTTGGATTTACCAACGAGGAGTTGCGCCAGCTTGCCGCCAACTCCTTCCGTGCCTCATGGCTACCGGAAGCGCGCAAGCGAGAGCTGTTGAATTTGCTCTGAGGACTCAGAAATCGCCACAATGACCAAGCCCCTGCACATCGGAATCGTCGCCTGTTCGGCCGAAGGCGCCGCGCTCTGTTACCGCACCATCTGTACCGAAGCTCCATCCCTGCTCGGCCGCTTCGTGCATCCGGAAGTCTCCATGCACACCCACTGCCTGCGCGACTATATGCAGGCCATCGAGCGCGACGACTGGAGCGGGGTTGCCGAACTCATGCTCGACTCCGCCCGCAAGCTCCAGCTTTGCGGCGCCCAGTTTCTCATCGCGCCAGATAACACCATCCACCGTGCCTTCGCCCAGGTCGCCCAGGCTTCGCCGCTTTCCTGGCTGCATATTGCCGAAGAGGTCGCCATCGCCGCCCGCGATCACGGCTTCCACCGCCTCGGCATCATCGGAACCAGCTACACCATGGAGGGTACGGTTTATCCCGACGTGCTCGCCCGCTACGACATCGGTTACCAGATCCCGTCGCCCCTCGACCGCTCCCGCATCGACCAGATCATCTTCGACGAACTGGTCAACGGCATTTTCCGCTCGGATTCCCTCGGCGTCATCAGCGTTGCCATCAGCCGGATGAAGGCCTCGGGTTGCGACGCCGTCGTTCTCGGCTGCACCGAACTGCCTCTGCTCATCGGCAATGAATCCTCGCCGCTGCCGGTGCTTGACTCTACCCGCCTGCTCGCCCGCGCCGCCATCCGCCACTCCATCACCGCCCGCGCCGCACCCTGATCCCTGCCCCAGCCTGCGCCTGAAGAAGGCTCCCCCGTCAAAAGAGCCGAGCCGCCGGCAATGGATCAGGTTCATTTGTCGAGTAGTGAAACCAGATCTTCGACAGTCCACATATGATCCGAGATTCCAGTTTCGTTGACTGTTATACTGAAAAAGTGTTATTTTCACTTGTCGCCTCTTGAGAGAGGCGACAAGGTACACTCCTCAACGTAATGTATTTGACCTCGACGGCCGATAGTATTATTGCAGTTCCCATGCAACTTCTGGGGAGCGAGCAGAGCCTATATCGGCAGGGCGAAGCAATGGATCTGAACGTAAGGGCGTTTCGGCTGGCGCAAGAGGCCACAGCTGAGACTCCTTATGCTGTGCAGGCAGGAAAAACCGCTTCGAGGAAGGGTGGGCTGCTGGGCGGCCCTGCACGTGCTAGCTCTATTAGTAGAGCACGCAGGGTTGAGATTGCCAAGCAAGCAAGTGATACCCGATGGAAGAAAAGCAAAGCCAACGGATAAGAGATCACGACCAAACCGGAGAAACGGAGATGAGCGACATCAGCAACAACATTTCAGTAGAGGTGAACACCTTGTCGGTGCAATATGTCGAGCGAGAGCGCCTTATTGATCGAGTTGCGATGTTCCAAGAGAGATACAGGAATATCTGGAGCAGCTGGTCTGAATTCCTCCAGGCGTATGAGACCAAGGACAGATCGATTGACTCCGAAAACTTTGAACTGGATGAGTGGGCATTCCTATGCATGGAGTTTCAGTCTGAACTCCTGCGGCGGGACTGTTTCCATGGACCGCCGGAGCAAGCTAATCTATTCGATTCCCCAAGGCCCGAGAGTGACTCGGGCCTTAGCTTTTGGGGGCTCACTTGTTTGATCCTCACCAATACTTTGAGCAGGTGTCCCGAAAAATCAAGGACTGGGACCGCATCGCGACAGTCAACGGCAATGCCTTTGAAATTTCGCCGGTAAGCGGTCCATGGAACCAAGTACTCTGGAGGCCGACAATTGAATTTCATTGCGGCTACATCCTCTGCATTCTCGAACTCCACACCAGAGACAAACATAATCACCGACGCAAGGTGAAGTATCATTTGATGGACAGTAACAAGAAGTTCGTTTTTCGCGTTGATAATCACGACCACCCTATTCCATTTTCCGAGCCGTGCCATATTGAGGATGGTGATGAAAGGTATGAGGAGAACGACGGTCGATTAGGTGGCATAACGCTACGCGAGATCGGATTCTTAGAGGTCGCTAAGTGGGTTGAGATGGTTATGGAGGGGACAACGCTCCCCTGGCGAGTGTGATGCAAAATCGTAAAGGTCATCAGATCGTTTATTTTGACAGGGAAGGCAGGGGAAACCTTCCCGAAGTGATTCGTGTCATCAAGCAAAAACTTAAGAGCCGCGAGGAATTGCGAAACCTGAAATTGATCGTGTTCACAAAAGAAGGCGAAGGGGCGCTTATGGCCTATCAATACCTTGGTGAATACGACATCAAAATCATCGCAGTTACATTTCCCGTGCGTTTTTCCGCCAAACAGAAGGATGGGACAGAGATTCGCCCCCAGATACCCCCAAAACTCAAGAAGTTTTTCGACGGCGTAGAGATTAAAGTTATCGCTCCGGCCACCCTCCCACTCGATACCATCGCTGGCCTAGAGGGACACAATCAGCAAGTAAAGCTGGTTCGGGACACGATTGCGATCTTCGGCGGAGGTTTTGCAGGATGCATTCAAGCTGTTTTGGCGGCATGTGATCTTGGCGAGGTTGAACTCGGAGAGCCTGTGATCGCCATGAGTGGAGATTGTGCTGCGATCATAACCGCATCCACAACTTCAAAATTCTTGACCAAGGACGGTATCTCGATCAACGAGATATTCTGCAAGCCTCGCACGCTTACGATCGCACGACCGGCTCCAGCCCCCAAACCGATGGTTATTGAACAACAATCTGAGATATCGAACGTAAAGACCATTCGGGGAGAGTCTAAGCCCTGAGCACTCCCCTCGGCCAATCGCCAAACTGAGCCATCATCAAGCCGCCGCAGGGAGTGCCTCAGCCTCTATATCGAGCCCAGCGCCGCCGCCCCCAGCTTGAACAGAAAGACCATGGAAAAGATTGTGGCGAACGCCGTGCCCGTCTTCACCTTGAGCCGGCTCAACTGCGCAACCCCCACGGCCAGCAGGAATATCTGCCACAGGGTGAACACGTCAACGGCGCCCAGCAGCGTTTTCAGGAAGGGCATTGTGACGGGAACAAAATAGCCCAGGCTCGTCGCGGCCGGGTATTTCAAGTCGAACGCGCCCGGCTCCACCAGGAAAAGCACCACAATCGTCAGCAGGGTGCTCAGGATCGACGGCAGGAAGCCGTACGCCGTGACCCCCATCAGCTCCTTGAAGCTCAGTTTCGTGCCGAAGCCGAAGTTGAACAATCCCAGCAACACCCCGGCCACCACCACCAGGGCGAGCAATGCCGTCACCGGCGACAGGTAGCCCATCACGCGGGCGCTGGTCTCCTGGATCTTCATGATCTTTTCCCGCTGTTCCGGCGCCATCCTGTCCATCTTTTCGGCGGACTTCGGGTTCGACTGAATCTGCGTCTCCATCACCTGGCCCCAGCCGACCCTCTTGTCCAAGGCACAGACAAACGCAACCGAAGCAACCGAGATCAGCAGCCACGGCACCCACCAGCTTGCGTTCCGGCGAAGGTCCGCCATCGTTCTGGAAGGCGCCGTAAAGGTGTACAGCAATCGCTGCGCTTCACTCAGCGCGGGCGTTACATCCTCAGGCAGGGCAGCGGTGCTCATGGAATTCTCCCAATCATGCATGCAGTTTGCGGGCGGCTCTAACCAATGTAACAAACGCAACCAATGCGCCCAACAACCCGGCACGCCAGCGGATTTCCCGCCTCCATCCTCAAACCGCGGGTCCATCTTAACCCCGGCGTCCTTACTCACCTCCACCCATCGTTACGAGGAGTGGTCGTGAATAATCCGCCAGCCCTGGTTGAAGTTTTTCAACACCACCGTGAACAGCCCCCGGCGCTTCGTTCCGTCCCGCAAGGTGAGCTGCCAGTGGCCGCGGACAAAGGCGGCGTCCGGGCCCAGCATCTCCACTCGCAGGCCGCTGAACTTCAGCTTGCCCATCTCCTTGTCCTTGCCCACGTAGGCGGTGCGATAGCGCTGGTAGGCTTCCTCCCAGCCGGCCGATTCATTCTCCCCGGCGAAAAATGTCAGCTCCGGCGAGTGCCAGTATCCCTGCATGTATCCCTTCAGGTCGCCGCGATTCCAGGCCGCCACCTGCGCCCCCAGCTCCGCGCTGATCGCCGTCTCCGGCGCTGCCGTCTCCGCTGCCGCCGCCGCCGTTTGGGCCGCCAGCATCGAGCCCAAAAGCAACAGAATCCCCGTGATTCCCGCCCTTTTCCCCATTTCGTCTTCCGCATCCCCTCCGGCCGCGCTGCCCGGGCCACACCCTTGCGCTCATCTCCGCGGCAACCCTTCCAGCCCGCATCGCAGTACTATCTCTGAACAGTCTTCCACTTCCGGCAATACTTTCGCTTGCCGTTCTCTCCGCACTCCGGTACAGTTTTTTGCTTATGGCAAAACAGGTTCCCATCGGTGCCAAAGGTACGGCGGAGGAGCGTGTGCAGTTCGAGCACACCCTCACCGCGCATCATCATCAACTTCCGCCCGTCTATTCCACGCCGGACATGATCCGCCTGATGGAATCGGCCGGTTTTCATGCTTTGCTGCCCTTCTGCGAGCCGGGAGAAATGTCGGTCGGCACGGCCATTCAGGTCGAGCACCGCGTCCCGGTCGGAATTAACGCCGTCGTGCGCGCCACCGCCGAGGTCGAATCCATCCAGGGCCGCTTCTACCGGATCCACGTCGCCGCCTTCGAGGGAAAGCGCGAAATCGGCGCCGGAACCATCACCCGTGCCATCGTCCGGGTGGATGATTTCATGAAGAAGCACGACATCCCGAAGCCATAATTCTTCATCGCCCAGAAATTTCCTGAATCCCGCAATACGGGTGCGGCATCGAAACAACTGTCCTGTATGTGTTTGAGCGACCTCGATTCCTGGGCTGTCCGTGGGGCGGCCCAGGAATTCTTTTTGTGCCCCGCAACTCCCGCCCGCATCTTCCCCTAGCGTCCGTCCAGCAGCATCTCCCGCAGCCCCGCCACGGTGATTTCCGCTTCCCCCGTCAGCATCACCGGTTCCACCACCGAGTTGAACACCAGGCTCTGCATCCCGGTTTGTTTCGCTGCCTCGGTATTTTCCTTCTTGTCGTCCAGGAACAGCGCCTCTGGCGGCTCGCAGCCCAGCCTCCGGCAGGCCAGCCGGTAAATCTCCGCCTCCGGCTTTACCATCCCAACCTCGCAGGAGTAAATCTGCACGTCGAACTCGTCCAGCCACTTGAGCTTCTTGCGCATCGCCGCCAGCATCCGCTTCTCCATGTTGCTCAGGATCCCCGTCTTGTAGCCGGCCCGCTGCAGGTCGCGCGCCAGTTGCACTACCTCGGGACTCTCGTTGGTCCACTGCCAGTTGTCGTGCTCACTCAGCTCCAGCGCTTCCGCCGCGTTGATCTGGCGGTTGCAGTCTTTGCCCACCTTTTGCCAGTAGGCGACGTAGTCCTCCAACCCCCGGTCCATCTGCGGGCGATTGTCATGGTAAGCCTGCTGCAGTTCCAGCGGCGTTTTCCCAAAGCGCGCGCTCATTCCCTGCCACTGCTCCGGCGTCGGCGGCAGCGAAAGAACTTTTCCATAGTCGAAGATGACAGCTTTCAATGTATGCATACCTAAAATCCTACACGTTCCGCGCCTTCCATGGCAGCCACTCCGATGCCGGCTGCCACAGCTTCGCACCCGATCCTGGCACCGGTTTCCACACCCCTGCTTTACAATCAACTCCGCATGTCTTTTTCCTTTCAGCTCGAAGCCACCTGCGGCGCCGCACGCGCGGGCCGCTTTCTCACCCCTCACGGCGAGGTCCGCACTCCCGTTTTCATGCCCGTCGGCACTCTGGCCACCGTCAAGGGTGTGCCGCAGGGTGTCCTCGACGAACTCGACGTGCAGATTCTGCTCAACAACACCTACCATCTCTACCTGCGTCCCGGCGTTGAGACCATCCGCCAGCTTGGCGGGGTGCAGAAGTTCATGGCGTGGAACAAGCCCATCCTCACCGATTCCGGTGGTTTCCAGGTCTTTAGCCTCAGCGATCTGCGCAAGCTCACCGAGGACGGTGTCCAGTTCCGCTCCCACCTGGATGGATCCCTGCACTTTTTTTCGCCGGAAACCTCCCTGGCCGCCGAGATCGGCCTCGGTGCCGACATCATCATGGCCTTCGATGAGTGCACCGAATTCCCCGCCACCTATGAGCGTGCCCGCCAGTCCATGGAGATGACCGCCCGCTGGGCTCGCCGCAGCAAAGATTATTTCGAGGCCCACAAACTCGAGGTTCCCTGGTCCGAGGAGAAAACCCGCCAGTCCGGCAGCGAGCAATCCCAGGCCCTGTTCGGAATCGTGCAGGGCGGCATGTACCCCGATCTACGCCGCGAATCGGCCAGCCGCACCGTTGACATCGGCTTTTCCGGCCACGCCATCGGCGGCCTCTCGGTCGGCGAGCCCCGCGAAAAAACCTGGGAAATCCTCAGTCAGACCATTCCTTTGCTCCCCGCCGACAAGCCCCGCTACGTCATGGGCGTGGGAACGCCGGAGGAAATCGTCGAATACGTGCGCCTCGGGGTTGACATGATGGATTGCGTCCTGCCCACCCGCGCCGCCCGCCACGGCCTGCTTTTCACCAGTCAAGGTAAATTGAATATTAAAAATGCACGCTACGCCAGGGACGAAAATCCCATCGACCCGCAATGCCGCTGCAGGGTCTGTACCCGCTATTCGCGCGCCTATCTCCGTCACCTTTACGCTTCCCAGGAGGTGCTCGCCCAGGTGCTCAACACCGTGCACAATCTCGCGCATTACCTTGACATCATGCGGCGCGTCCGAGAGACTATCATTTCAGGGGAGTTTGCAATTGCCCGTTCGGCGGTTTGAAGCCGCGCCCGTGCCGTGGCCGGTCAACAGGTTTTTTGCTGCCTGGTCTGCGTCTCCGCGCGTTGCCGGGTGCTGCAACCTGATTTTCGCGGTACGCTGAACTCCCAGATACCTGAAGATACCTGGTACGAACGTGGATTCCTCGTGTACTCAAAGGTGTGTCCCACCCGGCGAGTGTCCCGCTCGGTTTCAGGGAAACATAATTTCTACGCCGCGCGCCGCCTTGCGGGCGCCGGTCGGCGGCGGGAGAACAAAGAATGATCGCTCAATTCGCATGCCTCGTCTTTCAGCAGGCCGGGGCGGGACTGACTTCAATCCTGATGATGGCAGGCATCTTTGTCATCTTTTATTTTCTCCTCATCATGCCGCAGCAGAGACGGCAGAAAAAGTGGCAGCAGATGCTCGCCGAGCTCAAGGCTGGCGACCGCGTCACCACCACCGGGGGCATCATCGGCATCATTCTTTCCATCCGCCAGGGCGAGGGCAACGACAGCGGCAGCATCGTGCTCCGCGTCGCTCCAGACAACCTGAAAATTGAAGTTGCTCGCAACGCTATCGCATCGGTCACCGTCGACGATGGCGCAAAGAAATCTTAGGCGGTCGCGGTTTCCATGAAGAAAAACCTGCTCTGGAAAGTCGTACTCATCTTCGCTACCTTGATCCTGTTCATCTGGGGAATCTTTCTCGGAACCGATCCCGAGAAGAGCATCGACGCCATCAAGGCCCACGGCCTCGTCGCCGGCATTCAGCAAAACATTCACCTCGGCCTTGACCTTCGCGGCGGAACCCATCTGATCCTCCAGGTTCAGGTCAACGACGCCGTCAACGCGGAAACCGATCAGACCATCGAGCGCCTCAAGGATGCCCTGAAGAAGAAAAATATCGCCTATGGCGACATCCTCAAGCTCGATCCCGTCGCGGCTCCCCAGACCGTCACCCTGCGCGGCGTTGACATCACCGCCGCGGGCGATCTCCGCTCCCTCGTTTCCGACCAGTTTGGCGAATATGACCTGGTCTCAGGCGCGGAAAACTCCTGGGCCGTCGTCCTCAAGGCAACCGTTCTGGATTCGCTCAAGAAGCGCGCCGTTGAGCAGGCCATCGAAACCATCCGCAACCGGATTGACCAGCTCGGCGTCTCCGAGCCGGTCATCCAGGAGCACGGCCTGGGCGACTACCAGATCCTCGTCCAGCTTCCCGGCGTGGACGATCCCGCCCGCGTCAAGGAAGTCATGCAGTCCACCGCCATGCTGGAAATCCGCCAGGGTCTTGACAACGGCCGCGCCTACAACAGTGAGCAGGAGGCGCTTGCCGCCCACAACGGCATCCTTCCCTCTGACGCCGTCATCATCAAGGGCAAAAGCATTGGCAGCAAGAACGCAGCCAACGAAAACGGCGACGTCTTCTACCTCATCAGCCGCGTCTCGGCCGTCAGCGGCCGCGATCTGCGTTCCGCCGAAGCCGGACATGACGAGACCGGCCGTCCCGACGTCAGTTTCACCCTCACCCGCGACGGCGGCGACCGCTTCTACAACTTCACCTCCGCCCACGTAGGCGAGCCTCTGGCCATCGTCCTCGACGGCAAGGTGCAGGAGATCGCCAATATCAAGGAGGCCATCCGCGACACCGGCCGCATCTCGGGTTCCTTTACCGACCAGCAGACCAAGGATCTTTCCATGGTCCTGCGCTCCGGCGCCCTGCCTGCCTCCATCAAGTATCTGGAAGAGCGCACCGTCGGTCCCTCGCTGGGAGCCGACTCCATTCATGAGGGCGTCCGCGCCGCCATGGTGGGCATGATCGCCGTGCTGGTCTTCATGCTGGTTTATTACCGCTTCGCCGGCATCAATGCCGATCTCGCGCTGATCCTGAATCTGGTCATCCTGCTCGGATTCCTCGGCTTTTCCGGCGCCACCCTCACCCTGCCCGGAATCGCCGGTCTCATTCTAACCGTCGGCATGGGCGTCGATTCCAACGTGCTCATCTTCGAGCGTATTCGCGAAGAGCTGCGCGCCGGAAAGACTCCGCCCTCGGCTGTCGAGCAGGGCTTTGGCCATGCCTGGTTGACCATCGTCGATACCCACGTCACCACCATCGTCTCGGCCGCCATTCTGTTCCTGTTCGGAACCGGTCCGGTCAAAGGCTTCGCCGTTACCCTGACCTTTGGTCTGCTTGCGAACCTGTTCACCGCCGTCTTCGTCTCGCGCACCATTTTTGACAGCATCCTCAACCGCCATCAACGCGGCGAGGCGCTCTCGATCTAGTTCCAGGGCGGAACTCCGGCGCTTTCCGGGTCCCGCCGCAAAAGGTTTGATGCAAGGTTTCGCAGTCTCTGCGATGCCCAAGAAATTCAGAGGAGCCCGCGCTTCTCGGGTAGAAGGCTTCTACAGTGGAACTGTTTGGCAGCACCAATATCGATTTCCTTGGCAAGAAGTGGTACTTTCTCGCCCTCTCGCTGATCTTCTCCGTCGCCGGCGTCGCTTCCATGCTTTTCTGGCATCACGTTCCGCTGGGGATTGACTTCCGCGGCGGCACCGTCGTGGACGTCAAGTTCACCGCAGCCCCCAACGTGGACGCCATTCGCGCCGATCTGGATCGCGCCGGCCTCAAGAACGCCACCATCCAGGCCGATACCCGCCCCGGCAGCAATGAGTTGCTCATCAAGCTCGATATCCGCGAAACCAATGAGCAGACGCTCGATCAGGGCAAGGAAGACATCGTCAAGGCCCTGCAATCCGCCGCCGAGCCCGGCAAGATCGATCTCAACAACACCGGCTCCACCTCGCTGCAGGATTACCTGCTCAAGGCCGACCCGCTCCATCTTGGAACCGATGCCCCGGTTCAATACGGACAGATCGCCCGCACCATCGTCGATTTCCGCGACAAAACCCGCGGCGGCGTGCTGAACTCAGTCGCTGACGTCAGTACGCTCGTCCCGGCCGCGGTCCTCCAGTCCCTCCAGCAGGATTTCTTTACCTCGAACTTCGGCGTGCGCAACGTGGACATTGTCGGCCCCCAGGTGGGCGCGCAACTCCGCAAACAGGCCATGCTGGCGACCCTCTATTCGCTGCTCGGCATGCTGGCCTATCTCTGGTTCCGCTTTGAGCTCATTTACGGCGTGGCCGCCGTCGTTGCCTGTTTCCACGACACACTGATCACCGTCGGCGCATTCTCCCTGCTCAATACCGAGATCTCGCTGACCGTCATCGCCGCCATCCTCACCCTGGTCGGCTACTCCATGAATGACACCATCGTCGTATTCGACCGCATTCGTGAGAACATCAAGCTGTTGCGCAAGGATTCCCTGACCGAAATCGTCAACAAGAGCATCAACCAGACCCTGAGCCGGACCGTCCTGACCAGCGGACTTACCTTCCTCACCGTCCTGGCCCTGTTCCTGTTCGGAGGCGAAGTTCTGCACGGGTTTTCTCTCGCCCTGGTGATCGGGATTATAATTGGGACATACTCATCCATCTTCATCGCCGCTCCCATGCTGGTTGCCTACCAGCAGTGGCGCGGTCAGAAGTCCGTACCCGGAGCGGCAGCTTCTTCGTCCAACCAGGAAGGCCGCCGCTACAAAACGCCTGCAAAGGCGTAGCAACTGTCGCAAAGGAACCTGGGTGCGGCCGGTGGATCGGCCTGTTGCCCGCCTTCTGGTTTCCCGGAGCCGTATCCCTGAGCCGTCTGTCTCGGGCACCGGACTCCTGGTTTCACGGGGGGCACGTTAGCTGACATCATTTTTTTTGCCGTTTGTACCCGATTCCGGGAGCAAATCCTTCGCTCCCGGTGTCTATTGATGTAGTAGGACGGAGATCTGGCTTATGTTTGAAGACAGCCTTCTGGAATCTGGCGGAAGAAATTCGAGACCGTACGGGAATACCCTCATAGTCCTCGTAGCGATCGCGGGAATCGTAGTGAAACTGCTCAACATTCAGTCCCTCATTCTTTCCATGTGGGTTTGGGGTGCGTGGGTGGTGGTCGCGGTCGCAATGGCATTCTATGTATGGGGACTCTGGCCCGTGGTATCGTTTGGCCTCCAGGCTCTGCTGGTCGGCGTGCTCGTGTTAATTCCCCTGATCTATACTGAAGCGCTCCCCAAGCAACAGTTAATGGGCTACCTGGTCGCACCGCCGCCGCCGCCGCCGCCACCACCGCCGCCCGCAGCCGCCCCGGTGGTCAAGGCAGCCAAACCGATGACGGAAATCGATAACGGGCAACTCAAGGCTCCCACCGCGATCCCTAAGAAGATTGCGATGATTAAGGAAGACGAATCCGCGTCCAACAGCGGTGGCGTAGTCGGTGGCGTGGTTGGCGGCGTACCCGGAGGCCAGGCTGGAGGCGTCCTCGGAGGCGTGCTCGGCGCGATCGCCTCCTCGGCTCCCACGGCCGTTCCCAAGGCAGCCACCCCGCAGCGGGTCAAAGTTTCCGCCGGTGTCACCCAGGGACTTCTGATCCGCAAGGTTCAGCCGATCTATCCTCCGCTGGCCAAGCAGGCCCGCATTCAGGGTACGGTCGTACTCCAGGCTGTCATCGGCAAGGACGGCTCCATTGAGAATCTGCACGCCGTCAGCGGTCACCCCATGCTCATCCAGAATGCTATCGACGCCGTCCGCCAGTGGAAGTACAAGCCGTACTTCCTCAACGGCGAGCCTGTCGAAGTGGATACGCAGGTAACTGTAAATTTCACCCTGGCGGGCGGTTAAACCCGGCAGCCAGCCGGACTGGACCGCTTGGCCGGACTTCGCTGCATGGTCAGGCATCCACCCGGCAGGAAACTCTCGCGTATGGCGGAACTCAGGCAAGAATTCGAGTCGCCATCCGTTCCAAGGCTTATCCGTTGCACCGGGCGGCCCCAGGTGTAAAACCGAGGATCGCGTATCCCGAGTGGCTGCGCATCAACTAAGATCAGATCAGAAGTCTCAACGGTTCTGAGGAGGAAAATCAACTCATGGTTCTCGCAAACATTGCAACTTTGGTCCTGTGCAACATGCACCAAGCCGCGGTCCTGCTCTTCCAGGAGGCAGAAGGTGGCGTCGGCTGGGATCCCATCTCGCTGTGGAAACAGATGGGCTTCCTGGCCAAGGTCGTGGTCGTCATTCTGTTCCTCATGTCCGGCTGGTCAATCGGCATCATGATCGATCGTGCCCTGGCCTTCTCGGCGGCCCGCAGCCAGTCGCGCGCCTTTGCCCCGGCCGTCGCCGGCGCCCTCAAGGATGGCAAGATCGAAGAAGCCATCAAGGTCGCCGACCGCAACAAGAAGAGCCACCTGGCCAAAGTCGTCGCTGCCGGTCTGCAGGAATTCAAGGCCCACGGTGAATCCACCGAGTTGCCCGGCGAAGAACTGGAAGCCTCACGCCGCGCCCTGGAGCGCGCCGAAGCCATCGTCCACGCCGAGTTGAAGCGCGGTCTCAGCGGCCTGGCCACCATCGGCTCCACCGCTCCCTTCGTCGGACTGTTCGGTACCGTCGTCGGCATTCTGAACGCCTTCCGGGGCATCTCCACCGCCAAGGCAACCGGTCTGGCTGCCGTCGCCGGAGGCATCTCCGAAGCACTCGTGACCACCGCCGTCGGTCTGTTCGTCGCCATTCCGGCCGTCTGGATGTTCAACTACTTCACCGGCCGCGTCGAAGCATTCGACGTCGAAATGGACAATAGCTCCAGCGAATTGATCGACTACTTCTTGAAGCGTCGCAGCGCGCGCCGCTAGCTCGGTTCCACGGAGGCAGGCAAGCAATGGCAGTCGCTAAAAAGAGGATGGCTGACGTCAACTCGGATATCAACGTGACTCCGATGGTTGACGTGATGCTCGTATTGCTGATCATCTTCATGGTCATTACGCCGATGCTCCAGAAGGGTGTCAGCGTGGACTTGGCCAAGACAGATAATCCGATCAAAATGCCCGAGGCCGACAAAGAAGATGCCCTCATCGTGGCCGTCATGCGCGACGGGAAGATCTACTTCAACTCCGATGCCGTTACCGCGGAATCATTGACCGACAAAGTCAAAGACAGACTGGCGAACACCACGGATAAACGCATCTTCATTAAGGCCGACGCCGGCGCCCGTTACGGCGACGTCGTCGCGGTCGTCGATGACGTCCGCTCCGCTGGAGTGGACCAACTCGGCCTCCTTACCGAAGAGCGTAAGCAGGGTTCGCTCGAAACGCCGGAATCGTCCGGCACCAAGCACAAGTAGGAGACTACCGCTATGTCAATGGCAGTGGGTGGCGGGGACGGTGGTCCTCAGGCAAACATCAACGTAACCCCCCTTATCGACGTGTTGCTCGTGCTCCTGATCATCTTCATGGTCATCACACCGCTCACGCCCAAGGGTCTGGACGCGCTCGTTCCTCAGCCGCCGAAGCAACCTCAGCAGACCAATCCGGACAACGATCGCACCATCGTCGTCCAGGTCCTCAGGAACAATTCACTCAAGATTAACCAGGATGACGTCTCCATGGATAATCTGCAGGGCCGTCTGGAAGATATCTTCAAGACGCGCGCGGAAAAGGTTGCGTTCGTAAAGGGAGATCCCGATCTTACCTTCGCCGACGTAGCCGAAGTCATTGATAAGGTTCACGCCGCTGGCGTGGATAAGGTGGGTCTCATCACGGCCAAGATCGAAGCCGGTCAGTAGCCGGATTGCGGGAATCGAGTGTCGGGGAGCGGGGCGCATGCCGCACTCCCACCTCCCTCGCCGCTCCCGCCAAATCGGCGTGCAGGAGTCTGAAGCGCCCGCGGCCGCAGCCCCATCCGGCGCCGCGTTCCGGGCTCTGGAGCTTCTCCCAAGACCTTAGACCCGGCCATAATTTGGCAACGGAAGGTGATATCAAATGAACAGAATCGTACGCGTGCTGGCCGGTTTGTTCCTCGCTCTCCTCATGCTGGCAGCGGCCGGCTGCACCAAACTCCAGGCTCGCGACCAACTCAACAAGGGTGTGCAATCTTATAAGAACGCCCGCTATGAGGAGGCGATCGAGCACTTCAAAACCGCCGTCAGCCTCGATCCCAGTCTTCTCAACGCGCGCATCTATCTCGCCACCGCCTACGCCCAGCAGTACGTGCCCGGCGCGGAAACCGACGAGAATAAACGCTTCGCCAACCAGGCTATCGAAGAATACAAAAAGGTGCTCACCGTCGATCCCGGCAGCGTCAACTCCGTCAAGGGAATCGCCTACCTGTACCTCCAGCAGAAGCAGTTCGAGGATGCCAAGCAGTATTACAACAAGGCGGTCCAGATCGATCCCAATGATCCGGAATCCTACTACTCGGTTGCCTTTATCGATTGGACCCAGGCCTACAAATTCCGTCAGGACGAGCGCAATAAGCTCGGCATGAAGGCTACCGATCCGCTCAAGGACAAAAAGGCCTGCGCCCTCGTCAAGCAGCACAACGCCGCCGGCGTCGAAGAGGGCATCAACCTTCTCAACAAGGCGCTGCAGCTTCGCCAGGACTACGACGACGCCATGGCTTACATGAACCTCATGTATCGCGAGCGCGCCGATTACGAGTGCGACAATCCCACCGCCCACGCCGCCGACCTCAAAACCGCCGACGAATGGGTTGACAAGACGATCGCCACAAAGAAGGAAAAGGCCAACAAAACGGGTGCCGGCGGCATCGTCATGGACCAGAACCAGGAGCAGAAGTAGCTCCCGTCCTCCGCCTCAGCGTTCGACCGGCGGCCTCTCCAGCAGAGGCCGTCTCCATTTCTCCCCAAAATCCCTCGCCGCAATCACCCTGCTTCGTCGTAGACTGGATGCCTCAACCTTAACTTTGGAGCGCCACGGTGGCAATCGACCTCAGCTGGGAACTGACGATTCTCGAGATCGTGCATGGCTTCTACCTCAACCTCCTCAAAGACACTCTGGAGGACGAGGTCACGCCGCCGCGAGGCTTGGAGGACAGCTCCCTGCGCGCCCGCGACCGCCAGCCAACCCTGCTTCTGCCCGCCATGCGCCGCTGGCTCAAGCTGCTGGACATGGCCATCAGTCCCGAGATGCTTCGCTTCAGCCTTAACTCCGCCATCGATCAGGATCTCGCCGAGGCTCTACTCCGCTACTATGCCCGCAAGCAGTCCAAGAACGGCTCGGACCGCGACAAGACCGACTTCGTCGTTACCTTCCTCTACCGCAATCCTCGCGTCCCCGGCCAGTGGGACAAGCGCGGCCTGTCAATGGACGGCGTTGCTCCCGTGCCGCCCTTTGAGATCGCCCTGCTCGAGGTTCTTGGTGACGCCGAACTCCCCGAACTCAGCCCCGCCGAGGCCCGTACCCTCGATGAGTTTGAATTTCTCGCCGAAGAAGTCGATCAAATCGAGCATTTTGACCGCCTCATGGATTCCGGCCTCATGCAGAAGGCGCGTCATATCAAGCACACGTTTGGCCCGGCTTTTTACCATCCCCACGCCCTGGCCGTCATCGGCCATTACAACCATCGCTTTGGCTGCCGCTTTGCCGAGCTTTTTGACGCCGCCGCCTCTCACATCAAGTCCTACGCCGACCAGATCCAGCAACTCGGCGGCAGCCTCTCTTCCCGCGTCGAGGGTGACATTACCGTCGAGCACCTCGCCCAGTTCGAGCAGAAATCCACCTACGACGCCGAGTACTGTAGAGCCCAGGACCACCTCTACCACCTCTCCCGCCTGCAGAAAGCGGTGGACTCAAGAATCCACGCCCGCCTGCCTGCCGCCGCCGCTCCCACTTCTCAGTCTTCGGCCGCGCCCGCGCCCGCCGCTTCCGAGCAGGCGCTCGGAAGCTTCACCGATCCCGCCCAGTTCGGAGAGGAGACGCGCATCCGTTCCGTTGAGGAGTCGATCCGCGGCTGGGTTCTCGCCGCCGATGAGCGCTGCCGCCATGTCATCCCCATGAAGTTCGGCAATTTTGAACTCACCCCGGCGGAAGCCGACGCCTACTCCGCCGAATTTCACCAGGAACGAAGCTTTCGTGGTGACAATGCCCGCGCCCTGGTACGCATGGTCGCCGTCATGGCGCGCATTCAGGCAGAAATCGAAGAGTTGAAACTTCGTCAGAATTCCACCCACCTCTGGCGTCCCCATGCCGACGCGCTCCTGCTTTTGCAGACGGCTGCGGCCCAGGCAAACCAGAGTGCCGCGGCAGCCAGGCAGATCGCCACCCAACGCGGCCTCGTCGAAAAATCCAGGATCATCACGGCCACCATGCAGCGTTTGCGCAGCCGCGTCGAACTGGTCCAGGAAACCCTCGCGCGCCTCAGCCCGGAGTCCGCACCAACGTAGCGCTCTGAGGCGGATTCTCCTCCCGGCGCCTAAACGGACCGCCAGGGCCGGCCCCTTGCGGGTGGATGCCGCGCCATCTTCCTTGTTCCGCTTGTCTCCCGGTTTTGATAAAATCCGGATTTTCGCCCGACCCCGGCATGCAGAAGGAAGCTCGTCCCCATGTTCAACCGAATTCTCATCGCCAACCGCGGCGAGATCGCCGTCCGTGTCGCTCGTGCCTGCCGCGAAATGGGCATCGAATCGGTCGCCGTCTGTTCCGATGTCGATCGGCGCGCGCTCCATGTGCGCAAGGCCGATTTCTGTGAGTACCTCGGTCCCGCCCAGGCGTCTGAGTCCTACCTCAACATTCCCAAAATCCTCGCAGCCGCCCGCCGCAGTGGCGCCGAAGCCATCCATCCTGGTTACGGATTCCTTTCCGAAAATCCAAGTTTCGCCCGTGCCTGCAGCGAAGCCGGAATCGTCTTCGTCGGGCCTTCCGCGGAATCCATGGAAATGATGGGCTCCAAGACCAGGGCGCGCCAGAACATGAAGAAGGCCAATGTTCCTTTCGTTCCCGGAACCGACTCCGGCCTCAAGAGCGCCGCCGAGGCCCTCGCCGTCGCCGAATCCATCGGCTATCCGGTCATGCTCAAAGCCGCCGCCGGAGGTGGCGGCAAGGGCATGCGCGTGGTCACCAACCCAAAGGATCTGGCCTCTGCCCTGGAAACCACGCAGAGCGAGGCCCAACGCTCCTTCGGTGACTCCGAGGTTTATATCGAGAAGTTCATCGAAAACCCGCGTCACGTCGAGATGCAGTTGTTCGGTGACACCCACGGCAACGTCATCTACCTCGCTGAGCGCGAGTGCAGCGTGCAGCGCCGCCATCAGAAGGTCCTCGAAGAAGCGCCCTGCTCCTTCGTCGATCCTGACATGCGCCGCCGCATGGGCGAAGTCGCCGTCCAGGTCGCCAAGGCCGCCAATTATTACAACGCCGGCACCGTCGAGTTCCTCGTCGACGCCAATAAGAACTTCTATTTCCTCGAGATGAACACCCGCCTCCAGGTCGAGCATCCGGTCACCGAGATGGTCACCGGCGTTGATCTCGTGCAGCTCCAGCTCCGGGTCGCCGCCGGCGAGCCGCTTCCGTTCCGGCAGGAGGACATCATCCTGCGCGGACACTCCATGGAGCTCCGCGTCTACGCCGAGGATCCTGACAACAACTTCTTCCCATCGCCCGGACGCATCACCCGTCTCATTTCACCCTCCGGCCCCGGAATCCGCCGTGACAGTGGCATGTACGAGGGATGGGTCGTGCCCCTGGACTACGATCCGCTCCTCGCCAAGCTCATCGCCTACGGCGAAAATCGCACCCAGGTCATCAACCGCCTGCGCCGGGCTCTCAGCGAGTACTTCATCGGCGGCATCAAAACCAATCTCTCGCTCTTTCGCCGCATCCTGCTCGATCCTGACTTCCAGGCCGGACGCATCGATACCGGCTTCCTCGACCGCCTCCTGAAGGAGCCTCCCATCATTGACGCGCGCACCGTGCGCCGCGTGCCGATCGTTGCCCTTGCCGCCGCCATCTTTGCCCAGCAACCGCCGCCCGGCGCCCAGCCCGCCCGTACCGACGACGGACTTCACGACGCCACGCCGCGCCCCGCTCCCGTGGTGGAAGACGGCGAAATCAAGTCCAGCGGCTGGAAGACCGCCGCGCGCACCGAGGGGGTGGGCCGATGAGATACGAAGTCCTGATCGAGGGTCATCTGCACCAGGTGGAACTGGAACGCGCCAGCAAGGGCTATGAGTGCTCCGTCGATGGCGAGGCGTTCACCCTTGACGTTGCCATGACCGCGCGCGACGTCCTTTCCATCATTCACAACGGCCGCCACTACGAGGCCAAGCGCGAGTATTCCCTCATGGGAGAGACGCACATCATCATCGGCTCTGAGCGTTTCTTTGCCGAAGTCCGCGATCCCCGCTCTCTGCGCAGCCGCCGCGCCGCCGCCGGAGGCGAAGCTGGACCGGCCAAAATCATCGCCCCCATGCCCGGAAAAATCGTTCGCCTCCTCGTCGCCGAAGGCGATCAGGTCGAAGCCGGTCAGGGTCTCGTCGTCGTGGAAGCCATGAAAATGCAGAACGAGATCAAGACCACGAAGAGTGGCAAAGTCACCAGAATTGCGGTCAAGGAAACCTCCGCCGTCAACGCCGGAGACCTGCTGGCCATCGTCGAATAATTCCGGACCCGCGTCGGGCACCTCACCTGCGTCACCCCGCTTCTGGTGCCCCACGTTCGCCCGTTCTTGGCTAACGTGGAGCTGTGGACCGTGCTCCTGTTCTTGTTTTTGCCCCTGTTCTTGCTCTTGTTCTTGCTCTTGTTCTTGTTCTTGTTTTTAGGTTGTCATCCTGAACGAAGTGAAGGATCCCAGCGCAGCTCAACTCTCCTCTGCCCTGCTAGGTTTCCCGGCCACCACTCGATTTCGCCCTTCCCCCACGACGAAACGCCCGGCCTCGGCCGGGCGTTTCGTCCCAATCCCAATTCCCTACTGTCCGCTCGCCTTCAATATCTGGTCTGCCAGGTAATTCTCAATCGACGCGCTGTTGTGCAGAGACTCGTAATACGCGCTCTTCAGCAACTGTTCCCGCCGGTCGCGCAACTGTTCGCGAATCGCCTGCTGTACCCGGGGATCGTTCAACTCCCGCTGTCCCGCCGGTTCTTTCGAGATCAGCTTGATGATGCGATAGCCGAAAACCTGGTGCGTGGTGCCATCGTCCACCGCCTGCAATGCCGGGGTAATCTCTCCCGGCTTCAACCGTCCAATCGCCTCGTAGGCCTGCCGGTCGCTCTGCAGGGAAGTCTCCGGGATAAACCCCAGGTCCCCGCCCGTTGCCGAGGTGTCAGGTTGTTCGCTGTAGTTCATCGCCAGGGTGGCAAAGTCCTCGCCGCTTTCCAACCGGTTCAGCAGCATGGAAATTTTCTTCTTCGCCTCCGCCTCGTTCTGCGCCTTGTCGTTCTTCAGGTTGCGGACTTGCGGGTTCGGCTGCGTCGTCACCAGGATCTGCGCCAGGTGATACTGCGGCACAATCAGGTTAAACTCCGCCTTGTGCTGATTGTAATAATTTGAAATGTCGCCATCGTTGATGATGATCTTCGACGTGATCTCTTTGTTCAGCACTTTCTCCACGGTGATCGAGCGCCGCAGATCGCGCTTGAAGTCGTCCAGTGTAACTCCGCGTTCCTTCAGCCGCTGGTCAAACTCTTCCTGCGTAAACGGCGCCCGGATTTCGCTCAGCTTACTGTCCACTTCCTCATCCGTCGCCAGCAGTCCCAGCTTCTCGGCCCGCTGCGCCAGAATCTCGTTCTCGATCATTTCACGCAGAATTCCCAGCCGCAGAGCCTGCGCCTGTTCGGCCGAAGGCGGCTGCTGTCCCGCCGTTTGATTGCGATAATATTTTTCGACTTCGGTGCGCAGAATCTTGCGTCCGTTCACCCGCGCCATCACGTCGTCGCCGCCTGCCTGGCCCTTGCATCCCGCCGCTGCCAACAGGCCCAGCGCGCAAACTCCCAGCAGCGTCGCGACCCATATCTTCCGCTTGCAATTCAAATCTGAATTCCTCCAGCTTTTCCCATCCCGCATCCACCAGCCATCTCGCGCTCCTGGCGCAAACCGTCTCCAGCGGGACAATCGTTCTCTACTGCCCGGGCGCCGCCACGGCTTTCGCCGGAGCCTCTACCCCAACGTTTTTCAACTCTCTGTCCAGCACCAGCCGCAACTCGTCCGCCGGGACCGCGCCGTCCATCTTCATCCCGTTCACAAACACCGCCGGGGTCGATTCTACTCCCACGCTCTCGGCCTCTTTCACGCTGGCCTTCAGGTCGGTCCTCGCCTGCGCGGTGATGCAGCTATCCAGCGCTGCCGCATCCAACCCGTGCCGCCTGCCCATCTCCCGCGCGATCCGGTCCACCTCGGCAGTCTGCAAGTCCACCGCGCGCTGCTCGCCTTGGATCTGGCGTCCGTTGGCGTGTACGTCGTCGGCAAAATCCCAGTACGCGCCCGCGCTCTGCTTGGCCAGGCAGCCGGAGTCAATCGCCGCCCGCTCCGCCCACGGATGAATCTCAAACAGCGGGTAATCCTTATACACAACCTTGATCCGGTCGCCATAGCTCTTCAGCACTTCGACCAGCGTCTGGTGCATGCGCGAGCAGTACGGGCACTGGAAGTCGTCGTACACCACCACCGTAACCTTGGCGTCCTTGTTGCCGCGAACCGGCCGTCCCGCCAGGTCGATCTTCGCCATCACGTCGGCCTGCGGATCGCGCGTCAAGTCCATCTTCACAACCGAAAGCAGCGTCTTGCCGTCCTTGCTCAGCAGCAGATCCCGCGTCTGCGTCTGCCCGCCGTAGCTCAGCTTCACCGTCAATTTATCGTAGCCCGCAAAATCCTGGCTCGGCTGCCGCTCGCCCACCGTCACGTTCACATACGGAGGCAGATTGAAGTTTGCGCGAAACTGCTTTTCAATCCTGCGATCCAAATCGGCGCCGGCCGGGGCCGGACTCTGCGCCCGGCAACCAATTGCCAGCAACATCAAACACAGAAACAAACGGCGCATCAGCCACTCCCCAACCCACTTCGGATTGCATTTCATAAGCCTATGAATTATCTCACGCGCCCACCCACGGGGCACCATCCGGCCGCCACACCCCCTCAAATTGAGAAGCCGCCCATCGGGCGGCCGCGCGCTTTCTTCTTGCCCTCGCAATTCACTTCGCTGCGAGTGCCCCACGTTGCTGCGGGTGCCCCACCTTCGACGCGCCGCTTTTGCGCGGCTAAGGTGGGGTAGTTGACTTTGCTCTTTCGTCGTTGCTCTTGCCTTTGTTCTTGACTCTCTTCTCAGTGCTTGCTTCCGGCCACACCCTGCCGCAAACTCTCCACCGGCAGCACCACGTTCATCGATCCGGAGCGGAACCCTTCCAGATCCAGCGCCACAAACTTGAACCCGCACGCCTTGATCTCCGCGCTCATCCGGGCAAACATTTCCAGGGTCAGGGCTCGCTCCAGTTCCTCGCGCGCAATCTCGATCCGGGCAACGTCGCCGTGGTGGCGCAGCCGGAACTGCCGGAATCCCATCGCCCGCAGCGCGTCTTCGCCGCGCTCCACCTGTTCCAGAGCCTCCCTCGTAACCTCGCGCCCATACTCAATCCGGGAGGACAAACAAGCCGATGCCGGCTTGTCCCAAACTCTCAGCCCCGCGGCTGCCGCCAGCTCGCGGATTTCCGCCTTCCCCAGTCCCGCTTCCAGCAGAGGAGCCGAAACCCCATGTTGCCGCGCCGCCTTCTGCCCCGGACGCCAATCTCCCTGGTCGTCCCAGTTCACTCCGTAGGCCACCGCCGTCCAGTTCCGCGCCGCCGCAAACTGCTCCATCACGCCGAACAGCTCGTCCTTGCAGTGGAAGCAGCGCATCGCGTCGTTGCGCTGATACTCCGCGTTGTGCAGCTCGTCGGTGCGCACAATCTCCAGCGGAATCCCGCACTCCCCGGCAAAGCTGACTGCGTCGCGCATCTGCGCCCGCGCCAGCGAAGGCGAATCCGCCAGCACCGCCAGCATCTCCCCGCCCAGCACCTCGTGCGCCGCCCAGGCCAGGTACGCCGAATCCACGCCTCCGGAGTAGGCCACCAGCACCCGCCCCAGCTCCCGTAGCCGCGCATACAACCGCTCGCGTTTCGCCGCCAGTTCTTCGGAAATCGAATCCTTCATCGCATCCGTCTCCACCGCCCCATTTTACGCGTCCAGAACGCCAAGCCCAACCCACGGAAATGCCGCCAGGGAGTAAACTTCCGGTTGGCCGTCATTCGTCCGGAACAACGTAGAACGGTTCTCCTCCTCAGAAACCTTGAGCCTTCAATCAAGGAGGGATTTGGCCAGTGAGCAACTTCCAGGGTCTTCCCCGGGTACCTGCATCAAGGATTTCCGCAAAGCTTGAAGTCCAGTTCAAAAACAGTATGGCATTTTAGCCGTTTTGGCTGAGTCATTTTCCGCGCCGTTCACGCTATTTAAGGTGAGGGCGCATCTGCCCCCAAGAAGAAGCTATTCTTGGGAACTTCGGTTTTCTCCCTGTCTGTCGCGGGCGGTGGCCGGAATGCAAGGTTTCCAGTTCTGTCGTGTATCGATCGGCTGCCTCTCCAGGCTCAGCTTTCTTCCGGGCGGCCGATGGATTCATCTTGGATCGTTCCAACAATAGCGCAGCCGGGGGCATGGGATTCCACGGCGGGCCAATGAGGATGACAACATGCGAATCAAGACTTTCACCCAATCTTTGGTTGGTCTGATCCTGGGAATCGGGATTCTGGTTCCTGCAACGGCGCAAACCGTTCTCTCATCCGGCGAGAGCACCGAAGTCTTCGCGGCTCCATCGCAGGTACTGAACCATGTGGATGATACAAGGCTGGTCCGGCTGATCGGCAACGTGCATCCGCTGGCGCAGGCGAAGTTTGACAAAGGCCGGGTGGACGCAAGCAAGCTGCTCGAGCGCCTGGTTCTGGTGCTGAAGCGCAGCCCGGAGCAAGAGGCGGCATTGGCGGCATTCAACCAGCGTCAATACGACCCCAACTCGCCGGACTTCCATCATTGGCTGCATGCCGAGGAGTTTGGCAAGCTCTATGGGCCATCCGATTCCGACCTCACCCAGGTGACGAGCTGGCTGGAGAACCATGGCTTCCAGATTGACGAAGTCGGCAAGGGCCGCGTCTGGATTCAGTTCACCGGCACGGCGAAACAGGTTGAGGAAGCATTCCATGTGGAGATGCACAACTACCTGGTTGAGGGCAAGATGCACATCGCCAACGACCGCGACCCGGAGATCCCCGAAGCGCTTTTCCCGGTGGTTACGGGCATCGCGTCGTTGCATGATTTCCGCCCCAGGCACTTCTCGCACCCTGGCAACTATGTGAAGCGCAACATGAAGACGGGAAAGTACACCTTGCTGGAAACCCAACCCTCTCCGGATGAGAATACGGGGTTGCAATCGGGTCTGCTCGGCGACAAGGGACGTACCGGCGGCGTACGCCCGGATTTCGGTTATGTCGATCCCAACACCGACTACCAGCGCGAAGAACTCAGCCCTTACGACGTGGCCACGATCTACAACATTCTGCCCTTGTGGAACGCAAGCACACCGATCAACGGAAGCGGTGTCAAGGTGGCGATCGTGGCGCTGAGCGACGTCGTGACCTCCGACTTCAACCTCTACCGGAGTTCGTTTGGCCTGCCGGCGGGCACCCTGGAGACTCTGCACGGCGGCAGCGGGGCCGATCCGGGGATCACAGATAGCCAGGGAGAAAACACCGAAGACACGGAGATGGTCTCGGCAACCGCTCCTGGGGCAACGGTGATCCTGGTTGCGGATGTGAGCAATGCCACCACGGATGGCCTGATTACGGCAGTGACCTACATTGTCGACAATGAAATTGCGCCGATTCTTACCATGAGCTACGGGGCCTGCGAACTCAACCTGGGCACTTCAGGCAACAGTCTCTACAATCAGACCTTCCAGCAAGCCGCGACGGCTGGGATCAGTTCCTTTGTTGCGGCGGGCGACTCCGGATCGGCAGTCTGCACCAGCCAGGACGGCACGCCCCCCTATGCGGACACGGTCGGCCTGGCGGTCAGCGGCATGGCTTCAACCCCTTATGTCACCGCCGTAGGCGGAACCGACCTGCAATGGCCGTTTGTCTCGAGCACCAATCCTTACACCGACTACTGGTACACCAGCAACAACCCGACCACCGGCGCCTCCGCCAAAGGCTACATGCCGGAAATGTCGTGGAATGACACCTGCTCGAATCCGCTCTTGTTGAACGTATACACCGCCTACAGCAGCGTTGAGGCGCTCTGCAATGCCGCCATCTCCGGAGATGCGGGCCTGGTCGAGATGGCCGCCGGCAGCGGCGGCGTCAGCGATTGCACCACCCCCACCGGAACCGCGTCGTCCACTTGTTCCGGGGGATACGCCAAGCCGAGCTGGCAAGCCGGGGTCACCGGCATCCCCGCCGACGGCAAGCGGGACCTGCCCGATGTGTCGATGTTTGCCGCCTACGGCTTTCAGTCGAGCACCGGCATTCCCGGCAGCGCTCTGCTCATTTGCGAATCTCAAACCAATACCAACGGCTGCGACTACAGCGATCCGGACTACATCATTTACCAGGAAAACGGGGGCACCTCGGCGGCTTCGCCCATGACGGCGGGCATCATGGCCCTGGTTGTCCAAAAAACCGGGAAAGCGCAAGGCCTGGCAAATCCAGTCTTCTACAGCCTGGCGGCAAAGGAGAATTACTCGTCGTGTAACTCCAACACGGTTGCGGCCGGCAACTCGTGCATCTTTTATGACACAACCACGGGCTCGAACGCCGCCGTGTGCATGAGCGGCGACCCAAACTGCGTGACCACCACCACCGGAGACGAGGTCGGAATACTCAGCGGCTACTCCGCCACTACGGGCTATGACCGAACCACCGGTCTGGGTACGTTCAATGTGGCAAATCTCGTCAATGCCTGGCCGGCAAGCGCGGGAGCGTTCGTGATTACGCCTTCGCCAACCAGTCTGACCTTTGCTTCCACGAACACTGGTTCGACCACTGCGGCGCAAGTAGTGACCCTGAAGAATACCGGCACGGCGACCGTGAAGCTGACCTCCGAGACCATCACCGGTACCAATGCAACTTCCTTCGTGAAGTCGGCCACCACTTGCGGAGCCTCGCTGGCGGCGGGAACATCCTGCACGGTTTCCGTGGAGTTCAAGCCGGCGGCGGCGGGAGCATTGACGGCTTCGCTTTCGATTGCCGATAACGCCGCTGGCTCGCCGCAGGCGGTAAAGCTGAACGGGACGGGCACTGCGCTGTCCGTGACCGTAACGCCAACCTCGATCGCCTTCCCGGCGAACGTTGTCGGAGTGACCAGCGATGCTCAGACTGTGACCGTGAAAAACAGTGGCGCCGCGACCGTCACGCTCAAGTCGATCGTGCTTGGCGGAACCAACGCCAGTTCCTTCGAGGAGATCGGCACTTGCGGGACTACGCTGGCAGCCGGGGCCTCCTGCTCGGAGTACGTGGCATTCAAGCCGGTTTCTGCGGCAGCGCTTTCCGGAACCATCACCGTAACTGCCAGCGTCGGCTCGCCGGTGGTGGTAACTCTCAAAGGGACGGGAACGGCGTTGCCCGCGGTGAAGTTGAGCGCGACCAGCCTGGCTTTCCCCACAACACCCCACGGAACCACCTCCGAGGCTAAGGCGATCACCCTCACAAACAGCGGAACCGCAACGTTAACCTTGTCCTCAATCACCTTGACGGGGACCAATCCGGCGGACTTTGAAGCGCTTGATACCTGTGGCGCAACCCTGGCGCCGGCGGCCAGCTGCACGGTGTATGTGGCCTTCAAACCGGCGGCGGCAACAGCATACAAGGCAACCTTGAGCGTTGCCGACAGCGGGGCTTCTTCTCCGCAAACGGTAGCGCTCTCGGGCACCGGCAGCTAGTCCCTGCTGCAAACAACGCTGGATGGCGGAACTCTCTCTCAAGAGGGTTCCGCCAAAAAAGTGTCCCGCCGCTAGCCGGGATCCGCGGAAGGCATATCTCGCGAACCAGCGGGTGCCCCCACCTTCGCCGCGGCTTGACGCGGCTAAGGTGAAAGTCAGCGAGCTACACCCATCAGGGAATTGCCCTGGGACTGAGACTGGATGGCCTCCGCCCTACCAGGCAAAAGCGCCGCCCTCGTCGAGAGCGGCGCTCCAATCCGTCCAACCTCTTACAGTATGTACCTCGACAAATCGGAATCTTTCACGATGTCGGCCAGCATCTTGCCCACGTATTCGCGATCGATCTTCACATCCTTGTCCTTCAGTTCGGGAGCCTCAAAGCTGATCTTGTCCAGCACCCGTTCCATGATTGTGTGCAGCCGCCGCGCCCCAATGTTTTCCGTGGTCTCGTTCACCTTGGCCGCAAAAATCGCAATCTCTTCCAGCGCATCCGGCGTAAACTCCAGCTTCAATCCTTCGGTGTCCAGCAGCGCCACGTACTGCTTGGTCAGGGACGACTTCGGCTCGGTCAGAATCTTTACAAAATCTTCCACCGTCAGCGACTTCAGCTCCACCCGGATGGGAAAGCGCCCCTGCAGCTCGGGAATCAGATCGCTCGGCTTCGACACATGGAACGCGCCCGCCGCAATAAACAGAATGTGGTCGGTGCGCAGCATCCCATAACGCGTGTTGATCGTCGTCCCTTCCACAATCGGCAGAATGTCCCGCTGCACGCCTTCGCGGGAAACGTCCGGCCCGTGTCCGCTCTCGCGTCCGGCGATCTTGTCGATCTCGTCCAGGAAAATGATGCCACTCTGTTCCACCCGGTCCAGTGCCGTCTTCGTCACCTGGTCCATGTCGATCAGGCGCTGTTCTTCTTCCGCAATCAGGTATTCAAAGGCCTCGTCGACCTTCATCTTCCGCTTCTTCGTGCGCTGGCCAAAAATGTTGGGCAACATGTCCTTGAAGTTGATGTCCATGTCTTCAATGCCCTGGTTGCTGATGATCTCAAAGGCCGGCATGTTCTTTTCGCGCACGTCCAACTCCACCGTGCGCTCGTCCAGCTTGCCTTCGCGCAACTGCTGGCGCAGCTTCTCGCGGGTTCGCGAGCTGCTCTCGGCCGGCAGCAGAATCGCCGTCGTCTCGCGCCCAACCGGAGCCGCGCCCGTTGCCGCCGCCGCACTCTCGCTCGCGCCCGCCGCCGGCGAAGGCGGCAGCAGCAGGTCAAGAATGCGTTCTTCCGCATTCATCTCCGCCTTCTCCGCAACGTCTTCCAGCTTTTCCTCGCGCACCATGTCAATGGCAATCTCGATCAGATCGCGAATCATCGATTCCACGTCGCGTCCCACGTAGCCCACCTCGGTAAATTTCGAGGCTTCCACTTTCAGGAACGGAGAGTTCGCCAGCTTCGCCAGCCGCCTTGCAATTTCCGTCTTGCCCACCCCGGTCGGCCCAATCATGATGATGTTTTTCGGCATGACCTCTTCGGCCATCTCCGGCGAAAGTTTCTGTCTCCGCATCCGGTTCCGCAGCGCAATCGCCACCGCGCGTTTCGCGTCCTGCTGGCCCACCACGTATTTGTCCAACTCGGCCACAATCTCGCGCGGCGTCAATTCGTCCAGCGCGATCAGCTCTTCTTCCACGGTTTGTGGCAGATAAATCGCCATTCCAACTTCCTTCCGGCGTCCGGGCAGCAGCCCGTTTTCGTGGACGCCTATTCCTGCCGCAAAGAACCGCGCTCGCCGCCGGCGAGCCGTCCCTGCCCCTACAACTCTTCGATGGTGAACTTTTCGTTGGTATAAATGCAGGTCTGTCCGGCAATCGTCATCGCGGCTTCGGCAATCTTCAACGCATCCAGCTCGGTGAATTGCAACAGCGCCCGCGCCGCGCTCAAGGCGAAAGGTCCTCCGCTGCCGATCGCCGCAATGTCGTCGTCGGGCTCAATCACGTCGCCATTGCCGCTCAGCAGATAGGTCTGCCCCTGGTCGGCCACCAGCAGCAGGGCCTCCAGTTGACGCAGGCTCTTGTCCGTTCGCCAGTCCTTGGCCAGCTCCACGGCCGAGCGTCCAAGGTTGCCCGCATATTGCTCCAGCTTGGTCTCAAAGCGCGCGAACAGGGAGAACGCATCGGCGGTCGAACCGGCAAAGCCCGCCAGGATTTTTCCCTGGTACAAGCGCCGGATCTTGCGCGCACCCTGTTTGATGATATGGTCGCCGAGTGTCACCTGCCCATCGCCTGCCATCACCACCCGCCCGGCGCGTCGCACGCAAAGCACGGTGGTGGAGCGGATCCGCTGCGGTTGGGTAGGTGTCTCGAACAGATAAGAGCCAGTCGTGGTAGTAGGTTTCGTCGGCATTGGCGTAGTCTCTGATTATAACAGTGACGTCCATGGCAAGCCTCGCCCGCCCACCGAAAGCTTGACCTTCGCACTTCCTTCGCCTGTTTGCGGCGAAGAATTCATGGTAACCACCCCCGATCTTCCCTTTTGGCGCCCTTGCGCCCGCTTTTCATTGACGCCTCCGCCTCACGGTTGTTAGGCTTTGGATTGGTCCAACAGAATCAGATGGGCAAGGGAAGGCAATTGGATGCCTCTGCGGGGCATTGATAATCCCTTCTTGCTG